>JAEEGL017090851.1_pt1 | contig 12153 bp, 6 predicted proteins | sample 9134231 | NCBI WGS metagenome assembly JAEEGL01 (sample SAMN16246548, study PRJNA631951) | gut metagenome | biome: gut microbiome; feature: rumen; material: fiber-attached | host: Bos | place: Iran: Karaj | collected 2018-10
AAGAAATGCTATGAATTCAAGGAAGACGAAAACGGAAACGTCATAGAAGTAAAACATTCCATAGGCAAGTGGGTGCCGCACGACAACGCCGATGTGCATTTCGGCTGGTGCGAGTGCAACCATATCTTCACGGATGAATACTACCCCCACGAATACGGCGACACGAGCGACATCACCAACTGGAGCTATGACAACGCGGCGGGGACGTGGTATCTCACCTGCAAAAAGTGCGAAAAGAAGAAATACTGCCGCCACGACGGCGAGCTGCTCTACGCGGACAACGGCAACAGCACGCACAACGTTTACTGCGGCGTATGCCCGAAGAAGCTGTCGGAGAATGTCGCACACACCTATGTGTACAAATACAAGAACGACGAAGTACACGTCAAAACCTGCCAGTACTGCGACCTTGACCCCGCTGACGAGGAACACCTGGGCGAGTGGCAGAATGATGACACCTACCACTGGTTAACCTGCGACGACTGCGGCTGCACTTTAGTCGAGAAAGAAAAGCACAAATTCAAGGAATGGCAGAAGGACGGCGACAAAGCCGTGCGCTTCTGCGACGACTGCGACTATAAGGAGACCTGCGAGCATAAGGGGACGCTGAAATACACGCCCATTGGAACTACCGGTTTTCACAAGGTCGAGTGCACCAACTGCGGTATCGAGATATCCCCAGAGGGCGGCGAGAAGTGCGAGGGAGAATATTTCAGCACGGACGACGTGACCCACACGATGAAATGCAGCAAGTGCGGGCAGGACGGCAAGACCGAAGCGCATCTTAAAGTCGCGTATCTCGTCACAAAGGACAAGTACCTTGAGTCCTGCGAGAAATGCGACTATACGAGGCTCTGCGACGGCGCGGCTCCCATACCGACTGTAAATGATGTCGAGTGGTTTGAGGACGATTCGTTCGTTGTGAATCTCGAACTCCTGAAAGAGCAGTTCAGCATCGAAAATATCGTTATGCAGCTGATCGGTCAGGACAGCAATGACGACACTATCGGCGAATCCGGAGAGATCTCGAAAGACGACAAGACAAAGGTCGAGATCACCGAGGAAAACGGCAAGTACAAGATAAAGATAACGACCGAGATCGAATGGGAGAAAAAGCCCGGTGACGAAGAGATCGGAATTCGCATCAAGATATTCAAGCCCGGCGAGGAGATCGTTTCCGACAAGGTAAAAGTCAGAAAGGGCAAAAAGACGGTCGTTGAAAAAGAAGAACCCGAGACCTGCAAACACGAAGAAACGAAATACGTTTTCAGCGACGAGCAGACGCACTCAAAGGTCTGCGTGAAGTGCAAAAAGGTGTTGGAGGAGAACCTGCCGCATACTTATAAGTTCCTGTTCGGCGGCGCGGATAATGAAGAATACCGCGGGCAGAAGGTCTATAGGTGCACCGGCTGTGATCATCTGAAAACCGAGCGCTGCGACCATTCCGACACAACAAAGCTCATATATGAGCAAAAGGACAAGAATTTCCACATGACACGCTGCGGTATCTGCGGTGTGGCGGTAGAATTCCATGAAAATCACGAATGGGGCTACAAGCCAAGCAGCAAAAATCATCACCTGAAATACTGCGTAAAGTGCAATTATGAATCGGGCGAGAACGAACAGCATACTCTCGGCAAGCGCACGTTCACGGGGGTTACGAAAGGCACTTATTACGGTATGCGTATGTACTATGTTTCGTACTATCAGAGGTGTACGAAATGCGACGCGATATTCAACGGTAAGATTACGGCAAATCGTAACGGTGTAGCCGGCTGGCTTTTCAACTATGATGTGGAATTACAGACCCAGATAATAGAAGAAAAGCTCGGACAAGAATGGTGTACACTAAAGGTTGTAGGCGGAGAAGTTCTGCAAATGATAGTTACCTTAAGTACTCCGCTGTATGGAGCGACTAATGCCATATTTGAATTGAGTGCTAACGAAAACGGAAGCTCTTATGGTTGTCTGGATATTGACCACAATGCCCTAAGAAACAGTATGGGCGAGTTCAAGGTCTTTACGAAAGACGGCAAGGAGATAACCAACGAAAAGCCTAAGAGCGATAATGCGCCGGTGTCCGACGGTGCTTCTCCGGAATACGGCGAGGACGAGTATTCGATTGATCTCACTGACTATAAGAATGATGAGTTATTCTATGTTATAAATCCGAAGGTTATACAGGATCTCGAACTTGGTCAGCATGAAATGACGGTTCTGACGTATTTCGAAGACCCCGACGATCCGTTAGCCGAGCCTGTGGGAATTGCAAATACCACAGTTTTTGAAGTAATAATGGTGACCGACCCCGAGACCGGAAAGCAGGTCAAGGCTGTAAATAATCTGCATCCCGAGGGTGCGTTTATCGACACCGAGGGCAATACTGTAACAATGGCGCTCTCCGCCAATGAAGTGTACTACACCGGCAGCTCCGTGAGCGTTCCGACGGCTGTGCTGACTACCTCCATGGGCGTTGAGCTCGCCGAGGGCACGGACTACACTCTCGAATACTACAAACTTACGGACAGCGCGACAGAGCCGCTCGTGATGATACCAAAGGACAAGATCAAGGATATCGGTACATACCGCATAGTTGCAACACCTAAGTCCGATACATTCATCGGCGAGGCTTACGCGGACTTCCGCGTTATCGCGGGACTTGCCGCAGACGCGGGCGACGTTGAAGTTGCACCCGGCGAGAGCTCGGAGATAGCGTTCACGGTCTATGACAAGGACTACACAGTCGATCTCGTTGGTTACGCGGACGATACCGACCGCGAGAAAGCCGAAAAAGCGGGAATCTCGCTGTTCCGCAATATAGCGGTAGCTGAGGGCGAGCCCGAGAGTTGGTGCATCGGCGCGTCCGAGAGTGCTCCGCTCGGAAAGACAACACTTAAACTGACAGTCACCGCAGTTACGGCAGACGGCAAGACAGGCACCGCAACGGTAAATCTCGGCATAACTGTCCGCAAGAACGGCGAGCCGCTCCCGCCCGAACCCGAAGAGGTCTCCGACTGGAATCTTTTCAGCGACAGGAGCGAGCACGTTTACAGAGTTGGTGTTACCTCAAAGACCGAGGTTGCCAATTCCAACAAGACATCGGCGAAATTCTTTGACGCGACGCTGTCGAAGGATATGATAACCGTGAAGCTGAAAGGCGGCGTTGACCCGAAGAAAGCGGTCACTGCGAACACGCTTGACTTCGACCTCGGCGCCGAGGGTACTGCAACTTACATCATGCCGCTCGTTTACAGCAAGCCGACTCTCAAACTTTCGACTACAAAGGCGACGATCAAGGCGGGTGTTGAAACTGCCGTTGCAACTACCGTGCTCTCGCTCTCCGACGGCAGCTATGTGCCCTACGATCTCACCGGTGCGCGTGTGAAGTTCGGTTCCGCGAGCGTAAAGACCGGCAAGGACGGGCAGCTTCTCATCACGGTAAAGGACAAGATCAGCGACAAGATAGTTATAGCAAAGGACGGCTGGAACACTGCCGACCCCGTTGAGCTGGCGTTCAGCGTTTCGACTGTCGGCAAGGACATCCTGACGATAGACCTTGGCGGCGCAAAGCAGGCAGTTCTCAACACCAACGCTCCCGAGCAGGTGCTGTCCTTCCCTCTGACATTCAACGGAGCGCCCGCAAGCGCTTCGACCGTTGCGATAGACTCTTCAAAGAAGGGCTCGGCTCTCGGCAGCATCGGCGACGGTGTGCTGAATGTGTCTATAGGCAGGAGCGGTATCGGCAAGGGCAGCTACACACTCAATCTGTCGGCGGGCGGCGCAAAGCTCGCTGTCAAGGTGAAGGTCTCCGACAAGGCACTGAACAGCGCAGTTACCGCGAAGGTGACGCAGAAGTACGACGTTGTCACGAAGAAGCCCATGGTGATAGTTCCGACGCTCAAAGAGATTGGTGGAAGCATAACGGCTGCCGAAGTCACAAGCCCCGCGGACTTCACTGCGGCTGTTGACGGCGGCAATATCAGTGTTGTTTACAGCGGAAAGACCGAGATGAACGCGAAGAACCTTAAGATCGGCGATATGACGCTGAAACTTACGGTCGATGGCATTTCGGCACCGGTCACGCTTACGGTAAAGGGCGTTTCCGCTCAGGCTGCGGCAGTTACCGTCAAGGCCGGCAAGGTCACCGTTCCGAAGTCTGCGAAGAATGACGGCTCGGCGGTCATTGCAACTGCCAACATCCTGAGCACCTACAAGGACAGCGCGAAGAACATCCACAGCGCTGTACCGGTAAGCGTTACGCTTGACTGCAAGGGCGTTGAGGCAGCTGTTGACAGCTCGAACAATTTAGTCATCAACATCACAAAACTCACCGCCAAGAGCGGAACCATAAAAGCGACGCTCACATACTCCGGCGGAGTTACCAAGACTGTGAATATAAAAGTAGCACTTGGGAAATAATGCAATTTATTTGTCTCTTGATTGGGAAGAATGACCAAATCACCGTATTGCACGAAATGCGATATGGTGATTTTTTTTTACTTCTTCATATCCCTGACATAATCATCATACTCAACGTCCCCGTCAAGTGCCTTAGTCCGCATTTCGATAGCATAGTCCGCCCATTTCTGAAACTCCGCCTGCGTCATTTTCTTTTTGAGGTAGCGGGCGTAATGTGCTTTGTATGCCTTGTGGTATACGCTCCAGATCGGATTGGTCTTTAGCTTGTCGTTAAATCTTTTGCGATGCCCGAGATCGCGACAGCATTTTTCCGAAAAAATTATTCCGGATTTAAGATTGATTTAGGGAAAAGGGTCTATACTGATGTCAGAAAAGGAAGAAAAAGCAGCTTCCGAAAAATGACAGGAGGACAGAACTATGAAAACATTCAGAAAAAATGCGATATGCACAATAGCCGTTGCGGCTCTTTTGCTTTCAACTTCGGGCATACAGACTTTTGCCGAGACACAGACTGAAAGCATCACACCTTCCGAAAGCGTAACGGAAACCGCCGATGTCGGGGAATACACCAACGTGATAACTTTCACCGACGCAGCCGTAACTTCCGGGAACGAGACCGGTGTGGATATCAGCGGCACTGAGCTGACTATCAATGAGGCAGGAACCTATAAGATCACCGGTTCATGCAGCGATGGAAGCATAAAGATCAAAAAAGGTACGGCAGGAGTTACGATTGTTCTTTCGGATCTGACACTGACGGCATCAAAGACCGCTCCATTTGTGGTCGGCAAGGATATTGACGGCGTAGTTGTCATCATAGAGGGAACAACCATTCTTACAGACGCGGAGGATCCCGCAAACGAGACCTCGGCCGATGAAGATGTCGCGGACGCGTTCGAGGGCGCCGCGATAAAGGTAAAGACCGGTTCAAAGCTGACGATCAAGGGCACGGGAACTCTTACGCTGAATGCCGCAGCCTGCAAGAACGGGATAAAGGGAGGTACGGAAGCTGAGGTAGTGATCGGTGAGAGCGCGTCCGATTCGTTCACGCTGAACATCAGCGCGAAAAACAACGCGCTTGCAAGTGACGGCAGCGTCATTGTCAACGGCGGCAATATAAACCTTACGGCAGAGTCTGACGGCCTGAAATCCTCTCCCGATGAGGACGATACGATGTCTGCCGGGACCGTTACGGTCAACGGCGGTACGATCACGATAAATTCCGGCGAGGATGCGATACAGGGTAACAACGCTGTCGCGATAAACGGCGGCCGGCTCACGATTTCAGCGGGTGACGATGCGATACATTCCGAATATACTACAAATATCGGAATAAAGGGAAGCACGTCCGGTCCCGAGATAGATATAACCGGTTCGGTAGAGGGCATAGAGGGAGCTGTTGTCAATCTCTTCTCCGGGAGCGCGAATGTCGTATCTTCCGACGACGGGGTGAATGCCGCGAACGGCGACCTTGAGAACTACAGCTTCGCGATAAACATTTACGGCGGAAAGTGGTATATCAACGCAGGCGGTGACGGCCTCGATTCCAACGGGGATATCAATGTTTACGGCGGCTATACCGAAGTGTTCGGCTCGTCACAGGAGGACAACGCCGCGCTCGATTACGGCGACAATAACAATAAATTCGTATTCTCCGGCGGTACCGTTATCGGTGTCGGTATGAGCAGAATGGCGACGACTCCGACAGAAGGGACTTATGTCGCATTCGGTCAGTCGGGAGGAATGAGCGGAGGAATGCCGGGCGGCGGGCAGTCGGGTGAAATGCCCGGCGGAGAACAGCCCGGGGGCGGTATTCCGGGCGGCGGACAGCCCGGTGAGATGCCCGGAAGCCAGACCGGTACGGCAATATCTGTCACCGCAGGTACAGAGATCATGATAAAGGACAGCAGCGGAAATATATTATATTCAGCTGTGGCTCCAAAGAGTGCAAACCATATAGTTTTTGCTTCCGACACGCTTGTTTCCGGAGAAACATACACGTTGTATCTTAACGGTACGGAGGCCGCGACTGCTACAGCAGGGGAAGGCAGTCAGCAGCAGACCCCGCAGCCCCTTCAGCAGCGTGCGGAAAGCGTTACACTGCTGTCGATGCCGACCAGGAGCATATACGATGTCAATGATGTTTTCGATCCGACGGGAGCAAAGCTGACTGTCAAGTATTCCGACGGCCGCAGCGAAACTGTTGAGGTCACTTCCGAAATGGTCGGAGCGGTAGATATGGCTTCCGCAGGAACAAAGACCGTCACTGTGACTTATGAAGGGATTTCGGTATCATTCGTGATAACAGTTTATGACAAGACAGACAAATCCGTTCTGAATGTCGGCAGCGGTGAAAAGTACGCGACGGTGTATGATGCCGTGGCTGCGATAAACGCAGCAAAAAAGAGCGGCACAGCGGAAACCGCGTACACATTAAGACTCAGAGGTAGTATTACCGAAACAAAGTCGGTGACTTTGCCGGATATCCCGATAACGATAACCGCCGACACGCCGGTAAAGCTTGTCATTAAAGGCACATCGCTTACCTCAAAGAATGACCTCACTCTCGAAAACATCACTGTCACTAGCGCTAAGGGAACCGCTGCGGCGATCACGGCAAAAAAGACACTGACTGTGAGAAACTGCACTCTCGGAAAGATAACCGTTACGGGTGCGGCAAGCCTTGACAACTGCAATGTCGGTGCAGTTACGGCAAAGGGCGATATAACGATAAACGGCGGAGAGCTTGCGGCACTGACGGCTTCCGGCAAATCGGGAGCGACTGCGGCAAGGCTGAACGGCAAGGTCACGATCACCGGGAACCTCACGGTAAACGATCTGATTATCGGTGACGATGCCAAACTGTATGTCGGCGGGAAGTTCACGCCCAAGGGCTCGATACAAGCCGGGTCGATCGGGAGCTTCACCGTAAATAACGGCAAATGACAGACTGACCGGTGGAGCGGTACGACCCCTTCACAATGATCGAACTGCGATCTTCCGTTCACTGCACTACGAAATGACCTGAAACAGAAGCTTTGCAGCATACTTTTGGAGAGAAACAACCCCGGGCTCGTCTGATGCGCATAATTCTCATAGAAAACAAAAAGACACTGCCGATATAATGATAATACCAGCAGTGTCTGTTTTTTATCAAGATATTATTATTTCTTCTTCTTTGCAACTATGATAGCGCCTGCCGCAAGGATACCGAGTCCCGCAACAACCGCAACGTCAGCTGCACCTGTGTCAGGCGAGCCCTTGTCTGAAACTGCGGAAACATCCATACCGTCGATATTGTAGAGCTCCTCGGGAACGAAGCCGAAATCGTCAATATCGAATGTATCCGGATCAGCGCCGTCGATATACTCTACTTTTAGATCATCAAGAGCTTGTTTTGTGGCAAATACCTGTACGGTGCCGGATATTCCGCTCGTGATGAGCTTTATTTCGCCGGTCGCCTTGCCGAACGACAGAGGCTTGAAGCTGCTCATCAGAGTGATAGCGCAGCCCTTTTGGCCGGAGAGTTCGGTCTTTGCCGTAACGGACGCCCCCTTCGCGAGTATGAGATTTGCCGCCGGTGCAAGCCTGATCGTTGGAACGGTGATATTTTTGCGATCGTCAGTGTGCCTTCTATATCCGCCTCGGAGAATCCTGTGATGCTTGTTATAGTGCCGGTGCAGTCAGCAACTGCAACATCATCCTTGCCCTTGATATTGACTGCGGCGCCTGTAAATTTCACATTGAAGAACGCTGTAATGTCCTGTCCTGTGATCGTGATATTCTGTGTTTTTCCGCCTTTTTCGGCTTTCAGCACAACATCCGACAGCATAAATTTGCATTTTGCGTTCAATGCTATCGCGCCGTCCACAGCAATGGTATGTTCGTTGCCCATGATCACAAGAGAGTATGCTTTTGCGGGAAGCACGAGTTTAGATACGCTCATATCGCAATTCATCTCTATAATATAGTGCACGGACAAATCGTTCACTGCGGCAAAAGCCTTTTCAAATAACGGGAAGTATTCATTTCCCTTATCGGTGACAAGTGTCAGAGCGCCGAGCCATTCCGCACGGACGATCTTCTTGTAAGGAACAGCGCTCAGTGTATTTGCACCGGACGGATTGGTGATCGTAACGCCCTTTAGGTAAACATAGGGTGAATCCTTCTGGAGTGTGAAGATCTGCTTTCCGTTGATGTCTGCGATCTCTCCGTTAGGTGCCTTGACTGTCAGAGTGATGCCCTCGGCATTGCCTATAATGAGCTTCGGCATAACAGCTCCGCTCTTTGCGGCGTACTCGTTCAGGATGATGCCGGTCTGCTTTACGGACGGCAGAGTCAATGCCGCGGTATCGGATGCTTCCACAGTGCCCGAGCCGGTAAGTTCTGCCGGCGTGAACTTGCTCTTTGCACCGAGCTTGACGGTCGTACCCTCGCCGATGTTGACGTTGGTGGCATTCACGTTCACGATGTTCAGCGTTGTTCCGGTGTTGAGCAGGAAGTTGTTCGTTTTGTTGCCGGAAAGCGTCAGTGTGCTGTTGGTGTTGAGCTTCAGAATGTTCACGGTCTTGCCCGCAGCGGCCTTGATCGTTATCGGCTTGGTGTCCTTTGCGGAGACGATCTCGCCGTAGATGACGAGGTTTGAGTTAGCCGTGATCGTGGGCGAATTGAGAATAAGCTTTCCGCCTGTTATTGCAAACTTGATGCCCTCCTTGGGCAGCGTTATCGCTTTCTTCTCGGTGTGTGTCTGCGATGATGAAGTTGTAGCCGTTCGGCTTGGCTGTTTTGTTCTTGATGTCCTTGTTTATCTGCTTTATGGCGTCGGCTATCGTCTCGAAATCCTTGCCGGTACCGATCGTTACGGGGAAGCTGAGATACGGCAGCGAGCGCGTCTCGACCAGATCACAGCGCGAACATCTGCGCGACTCAACGCCCTCCGTTCCCTCTGTGGGCTCAACGGATATTTTCCAGTCGCTCCAGTCGTGACCGAGAGCGGGAGTAGTTTTCTTCTCTCTGGAGATCTCGACGCCGCAGACCTTGCAGTAAACGACCGCGTCATAGCTGCCCGCGGTCTCGCATTTTGCAGCGGCTTCGTTCTCCTTCACCGGATCGTCTGCCTTATGCTTGCCGAGCGGGAGCTTCACGCTCTCATGGTCGGTGATCTCGGTGGTCTTATCCGTTTCGAACCATTTTCCGCACTTGTCGCAGACATAATACGCGATGTGACCCTGCACCTTGCAGTTTGACTCGACTGCCTCAACGAGCGTCATTGACTCATGCGTACAGGGCTTGCCGTCGATAAGGATAAAGTCAGCGTACAATAGATGTGAGACAAAATATCAAAAAGCAATAGAAAAAGTGATCGAAACCTGTAAAAAAAGAGTTGCTACACCATACCCAACAGAAATGAAGTTAAATTTGTCAAAAGCCCTTGAAATTTGTGTAATAATATGGTATAATATTCCGGACGGCAAAGTTTCATCAAATTTTCACATAAAGGACTTGACAAAATGACAATAATGCGCTACAATTCAGACAGACAGACAGACAGACAGACAGACAGACAGACAGACAGACAGACAGACAGACAGACAGACAGACAGACAGACAGAGGATAACTCTGTCTTTTTAAAGTACATTAACTTTTGTAATAAAACACCCTATGTTTTTGCGGCATAGGGTGTTTTTGTATATTATTTTTTAGGAGGAACAAAAATGAAGTCAATGAAAAAAGTGTTGTCCTGTGCGCTCGCGCTGACTATGGCTGCGGGAATGTTCGCGGTGCCGGCCGCTGCGGAAGACAACGAGGAACAGGCGATTGTTGCGGAGGCGACGGAAACACCCGAGACGCCCGCTTCCGACGCGGACGGGGATTTTACGATCGAGGGTACCAAGCTTGTCAAGTATAACGGTTCGGACACCGATGTCGTAATTCCCGACGGTATCACCGTTATCGGCAAAGATGCATTCCGCGACAACAGAAAAATAGAGAGCGTTACTATTCCGGATTCCGTTATTGAAACAGAAGAAGGATTCTGGGAAAGGGACACTGGTTACGGAAAAGACATCGGAGCTTTTTACTGCTGTACGGCTCTTAAAACCGTAAATGTGGGAAAAGGATTGAAAAAAATAGGCAATAACACATTCAACGGTTGCAGCAGCCTTGAAACGATCAATTTCCCCGACGGACTGACTTCTATAGGTTCAAAAGCGTTCCTGAATTGTTCAAAGCTTGTATCTCTTGATCTGAGCGAAACGGCTGTGGCAACTATCGGACATAACGCTTTTGAGAGCTGCAAAACCATAAGATCGGCAAAGCTGCCGGATACACTGACTGAACTCGGAGAAGGCGCTTTCCTTATTTGTTCCAATCTTGCTGTCTGCAAACTTTCAAACAACCTTAAAGTTATAAAGAAAGATACATTCAGACAGTCAGGTCTTGTAAAGATAACAATTCCCGATTCCGTAACTGAGATCGAAGACGGAAAAATATATTTTAATTGTGGTGATTATTTTCTTGGCGCTTTTTCGGAATGCCCGAATCTTGAAGAAGTAACATTCAGCAATAATCTTACAAAGATAGGTAATTACGCTTTCAAAGATTGTAATAAATTAAGCAAGGTGTCTGCACTGCCTATCTGCCTTAATACGATAGGCGACAGAGCTTTCGAGGGCTGTGCAGCGTTACCGACCCTCAATCTGAATGAAACAAATGTTACCTCAATAGGTGAATATGCTTTTTCCGGATGTAATGCAATGGAAAAAGCGGAATTGCCCGATACACTCACAAATCTTGGTAAATATGCTTTCCAGTTCTGTACGTCTCTTAACTCTGTAAGGCTCTCAAACAATCTCGAAGTTCTGAATTTCGTAACATTCAGAGGTTGTAAAAGCATTACTTCTATAGATATTCCCGATTCTGTTATGTTAATTGAGAACGGCGGTAACGTAGCGTCATTTGGTTGGGACTATGCGGGTGTTTTCTCGGATTGTACTTCATTAAAGAGCGTTACATTCGGAAAAGGTCTCGAAACTATAGGCACGTATTGTTTCAAGAACTGCACGGCTCTTGAAAGTGTACAATTCAACAACAATCTGAAAAAGATCAATAAAAATGCATTTGAAAACTGCAAAGCGCTGACCGAGATCACATTTGGAACGGGTCTTACCGATGTGGGAAATGAAGCGTTCCTCAACTGCTCGGCTTTAAAGGCTGTAGTTATGCCGGACTCTATCACGACTTTTACTGCCGCGAATTGCTTTAACGGCTGCACGTCGCTCACAAGCTTTGATACCGGTAATAAAATGCAGACGATAGAGTGTAATTTTGAAAACTGCAATATGCTGAATGAACTCAGGATCGGTCACAAGCTTGAAGCTATAAACGGAAATTCCTTCAAAGGCGCGGTCAATCTTTCAGAGATCTATTATGACGGAACGAAAGCCGAATGGGACGATCTGCTTCTGATGAACGGCAGCTCCTATATTGCCCAAAGGCAAGCACAATTCTGTGTACATTGCACTGACGGGACTATATACGGCGAAAACTATGTCAAGAAGACGCTCGAATCCATAACAGTAAAGGCTCCCAAGAAGCTTGAATACGAGATAGGCGATCAGCTTGATGTGACCGGCGGTTCTGTAACGCTGTATTATTCCGACAAGACCACAAATACCATTCCGCTCACGCTCGATATGTGCAAGGGCTTTGACAGCAGCAAAGCCGGCACAAAG
>JAEEGL012259604.1_pt1 | contig 12152 bp, 10 predicted proteins | sample 9134231 | NCBI WGS metagenome assembly JAEEGL01 (sample SAMN16246548, study PRJNA631951) | gut metagenome | biome: gut microbiome; feature: rumen; material: fiber-attached | host: Bos | place: Iran: Karaj | collected 2018-10
ATACTGGCAGGTAAGAATACAAGAAGTCTGAGTACTGAGTCTATTACAATTGCCAACTCAGAGAAGATTTATGCAAAGGCAACCGTAAACGTATCGGGTATTGACAATTACTACATCGGATGGGGCTACAAGACATCAAAGACAAGCAATTCAATCACTCCGATCAGCAATGTAACGGGTGAGAATGTTGAGATAGCAGCAAGCAGTCTTCCGACCAATTCAACAGTATATCTGATCGGTTATGTTGCTACTTCCAATCCTACGACTATAGTAAAGAGTTCAGATACTATTGAGGTTAAGACAATCAATCAGGCAAAGGTTGAGACCAAGGATTTCACAGCTTTTGTTACAAAGGACTATGAGATGGAGTTCACAGCATACGTAAAGGATGACTCAAGTGCTTCGATCGAATGGGAAGTATCTGACGGCAAGGATTATGCAGAGCTCAGCGTAAGCGACAGCGGTAAGAAGGTAAAGGTTAAGGGCAAGGGCGATATCGACTCCGGCTCAAGCAAGGAAGTTAAGCTTAAAGCTAAGGTTAACGGCGAGTACGCCAAGATCGACAGCGATGATACAAAGGTAGTTGAGAAGAAGTTAGAGGTTTATTCAAAGCCTACTCTTAAGTATGACAGCAGAGCTCTTAAGTATAAGGCTCCCAAGAAGGTATTTACCGGTACAACAGACGGTAAGGACAGCAACAACACAGGTTCTACCAAGACAGAGATCTCAGAGGTTAAGGGTGTAAGGCTTCAGGTTCTCCTTGACGGTACATCACTTGGTACAACCACAACAGCAAGCTCAAAGGGAGCAGGCAGTGATGAGTACACTATCGATGCTTCTACAGTTGAGAATATTGTAAAGAATCTTGCAGAAAGCAATAAGTTCACAAGGACATGTAATGTGGTATTCAGGGCATATCCGAGTGACAGCAGCGGAAATTACAACAAGAATGTATACGCAGAGATAGAGACAAAGGTTTATGAGATTGTTATAAATGTAGCAGGCGGATCAACAAAGTCTACCACTACTAAGTCAGGAGCCGGTACAGCAAGTGCATATGCACTTCCGGTAGCTGCAATAGCTCCTGCAGGTTCAACAGTTGCAACAGCAACTACAACCAGCGCAGGCAAGACATATAAGTTCTATGGTCTTGAGGGACAGGAAATTGATGTTTCTTCAGTACTTACATCAGAGAAGGCTACAGCATTCGGTTCACTGACAAACGGTTCTGCAGAAAGAGCAGCCAACAAGAGCGTGATCGTAAGTTCTACAGAAGCACAGAACACTTACACAGCAGTACTTGGTGAGAGAACTGCAAGCAGCAGCAGCGGAGCAGGTTATGATGCAGTTCCCAAGACAGGTGAGAACAACACAGTAGTATTTATGATGATGCTTGTCGTAGTTGCAGCAGTTTGCGCAGGACTGTATGTATACAACAAGAAGAGTAAAGAAAACATCTAATCCTATTTGAATCATTTTGCTTAAGATATAAGAGATAAAAATATGAGTAATACTACCAACCGATATTTCTTAGGTGTAGTAAAACTAAATTTACCATTTCGGGTGGAGCAGGTCGAACTTGCTCCACTCGTTTTTGTACCGATATTTGTTGTCACAATATATCTTCTGGCAGGGATAGCTGCTTTGATACATGGTCCCGAGGCACCGGAGCAGGTAGCGCAGGCAGAAGAACAGGATAAGGAAGTCCCCACAGGCATTCAGGTGAACAATACGGTAGATGTTGATATGAGGACACAACTGTCGGAAGATGATCTATTGTTCGGAACTAAAACAGAGGAAGATATGCTGCCCACTCTGGCTGATTATTACGGCAAAAACAAAGATACCATAGGGTGGCTTAAGATAGACGGTATGGTAATTGATTATCCCGTGATGCAGACTCCCATAGACGAGGAATATTATCTCGACAGGGATTTCAACGGTAATGCATCAAGTGCGGGAAGTCTTATCATGGATACGGATTCGGTCGTGGGTGATGGTACAGCCGAGTTTGACTATACGGACGGTACAAGACCGAGTACCAATCTGATAATACACGGTCATAACATGCGAAACGGTTCCATGTTCGGAGATCTCGATAAGTTCAGGAAGCAGGATTTCGAGAAGAAGCACAGTATAATCAAGTTCGACAGTCTGTATGAAGAACGTGAATATGAAATAATATCTGTATTCCTCTCGCAGGTATATCTGATGTCGCAGACGGATGTATTTAAGTATTACAAGTTTTTCCAGGCTGATACACAGGCTGAATTTGATGACTGGTATAAGAATATAAAGAAGCTTCAGCTGTATGATACAGGCGTAACTGCAGAATTCGGTGATGAGTTCATTACATTGTCGGTATGTGCATACCATGTTGAAAACGGTCGTCTTGTTGTTGTGGGAAAACGAATAAAATAACTATTCAAACCATGTCCAAAATAAAACATTGACAAATCATGTTACTCATAATATGATTTGAAAGTCGGGTGTATACGAAGATACACGATTAAATAATTGGTAATTATAAGGAGAGAGAATTATGTTAGAGAAATTAGCAGAGATGATCAAGGAGCAGTTAAATACCGATACAGCTATATCAGAGGAGACTTCCTTTAAGGATGATCTTGGTGCTGATTCACTGGATCTGTTTGAGCTTATAATGGGAATGGAAGAAGAGTTCGGAGTAGAGATACCTACAGATGATCTTGAGAACATACAGACAGTCGGTGACGTAATCAAATACCTTAAGGAGCATGGTGCTTCTGAGGACTGATCCTTAATACATAGATTTTAAATGAATAGATATTAAATTATGCTCCCAGCCCTAAGGGTGGGAGCATAATTACGATTATCAAATACTATAGAATAGCGAATTTCATCAGAAATCGAAATAAATGATTTTATTCACTATAATTAATAATGGAAATCTGACCGGTTATATTTAGGAGACAAAGATGAAAACAAGAGTTACGGAGCTTCTCGGAACAGAATATCCGATAATACAGGGAGGAATGGCCTGGGTAGCCACCCACGAGCTGGCAAGTGCAGTAAGTAATGCAGGAGGCCTGGGAATTATAGGAGCAGGAGGTGCACCTGCATCATGGGTGCGTGAACAGATAAAAGCCTGCAAGGAAGAAACGGATAAACCTTTTGGTGTGAACCTCATGCTGATGAATGCAGAGGCAGATCAGATCGCAGAGGTTATTGCCGAAGAAAAGGTTAAAGTGGTTACAACGGGGGCAGGAAATCCCGGTAAATATATCAATATGTGGAAGGAAGCAGGAACGGTGATAATCCCTGTTGTAGCATCCGTTGCTCTCGCTAAGCTTATGGAGAGAAGCGGAGTGTCGGCAGTGATCGCAGAGGGTACCGAATCGGGTGGGCATATAGGTTCAGCCACGACAATGACACTGGTTCCACAGGTGGTCGATGCAGTGAATATACCGGTAATTGCGGCAGGCGGTATAGCAGACGGACGCGGTATGGCTGCAGCATTTATGCTTGGAGCCGAGGCTGTGCAGATGGGAACAAGGTTTGTGGTTGCCAAAGAATCCATAGCACATCAGAACTACAAGGACAGGATAGTAAAGGCCAAGGATATAGATTCAGAAGTAACGGGAATGTCTTTTGGACACCCCGTACGTGTACTGCGTAATCAGATGACAAAGGAATATCTTAAGATGGAAAAGGAAGGAGTTCCTTTTGAAGAAGTGGAAAAGCTGACTCTCGGATCACTTAAGGCAGCGGTTGTGGACGGTGACACCAAGATGGGCTCAATGATGGCGGGTCAGATCGCGGGACTTATATCCAGAAATGATATGTCCTGTAAGGAGATCATTGAGGAGATTATGGGAGATGCTTCGAAATTGCTTGGATCCAACCGGTAATCATGTAACTAAGGCAAGTAAATATATTCAATCGAAGAAATCTGAACGGGATTAGTGGCCCGTGTTTTCAGAAGGACATGACGGAATTAAGCGGAGTATATATAAGATAAGGAGCAGATATGGGAAAAACGATGTTTATGTTCCCGGGGCAGGGAGCACAGTTCGTCGGCATGGGAAAGGCCATGTACGATAAATATGATAAGGCAAGAGAGATATTCGATACGGCAAGCCGTGTGACGGGGCTTGATATACCCGCCCTGTGCTTCGAGGAGAATGATAACCTTAACATAACGGAATACACACAGATAGCCATGCTTACAGTTGAGGCTGCTGTTTATGCGGTTATGGAGGAGCAGGGTTTAAAGTGTGATTATACGGCAGGTTTGTCGCTTGGTGAATACGGAGCGCTTATTGCTGCGGGAGTATTCAGCTATGAGGATGCATTCAAGGTAGTACGTCAGAGAGGAATATTCATGCAGGAAGCAGTGCCCACAGGAGGCGCCATGGCGGCAGTACTGGGAATGGATGCAGCGCAGATAGAGAAGGTATGTAAAGAAATATCCGGAGCCAGAAGGGAAGAAATCCTTGCGGATTTCTCTGATGCCTCAAAGCCGGCGGGCTACCCCGAAGCAAAGTTCGGGGTCAGTATAGCCAACTACAACTGCCCTGGACAGATAGTAATAACAGGTGAAGAAGCAGCAGTGAATAAAGCCTCGGAAGCACTTAAGGAAGCCGGAGCAAAAAGGGTGGTGCCTCTTAATGTGAGCGGTCCGTTTCATTCCAAATTGCTCGTGCCTGCAGGGGAGCGGCTGGGAAAGGTGATAGACGAAACAAAGATCAATCCGGTTAAGGTCCCCTACATCGCAAATACCACGGCAGAGATAGTGACCGACACGGTCAATATAAGAAATCTGCTTGTAAAACAGATATCTTCATCGGTTCGCTGGCAGCAGACCATAGAGCTTATGCTTAAGGAAGGAGTGGATACCTTCGTTGAGATAGGTCCCGGAAAGACACTGGCAGGATTTATGAAGAAGATCACCAAAGCAGTTGCGGATCAGACGGGAGATGCTGATGCAATGGCTGCAGTAACCACATATCATATAGAAACACCCGAGGAGTTAGAGGCATATGTTGAAAGATAAGATCGCTCTTGTAACCGGAGCTTCACGAGGAATAGGCGCTGCAGTGGCTAAGAAGCTTGCGGACAACGGAGCCTGTGTATATGTGAATTATAACGGATCTGCCGGCAGAGCAGAGGAAGTAGTAAATGAAATAATAAAGGCAGGCGGACAGGCTGAAGCAGTGCAGTGCGATGTTTCAGACTATAATGCCTGCAAGGAAATGATAGATAAGATCATAAAGGAAAAGGGAAGGCTTGATATCCTGGTAAACAATGCGGGGATAACAAAGGATGATCTTCTTATGAAGATGAGTGAGGAAGCCTTTGACGCGGTAATAAATACGAATCTGAAGGGATGCTTTAATACGATCAGGCATGCATCGAGATATTTTCTTAAACAGCGAAGTGGAAAGATAGTAAACATGTCTTCGGTTTCGGGAGTGATGGGAAATGCCGGACAGGCTAATTACTCTGCAGCCAAGGCAGGAGTTATCGGTCTTACCAAGAGTGTTGCAAAGGAGCTCAGCAGCAGAGGGATAAACTGTAATGCGATAGCTCCGGGATTTATTGAAACCGAAATGACTGCAGCGATGACTGATAAGGCAAAGGAAGCCACAATAGCCGCCATTCCTCTCGGGAGGACCGGACAGGCCGAAGATATCGCCAAGGCAGTGCTGTTCCTTGCTTCGGATATGTCGGATTATATTACAGGCCAGGTACTCAGTGTCGACGGTGGCATGAGCTGAGCAAATCATGAAGGAGAAGAAAATGAGCAAAAAAAGAGTAGTAGTGACCGGAATGGGAGCCATTACCCCTATAGGTCTTAATGTAGATGAATTCTGGAAATCAGTAAAGGAAGGAAAACTCGGCTTCGGACCTATAACGAAGTTTGACACCTCCGAATATAAATGCCATGTAGCGGCAGAGGTGAAGGATTTTGACGGAAAGAACTACATGGATTTTAAGGCTGCAAAGAGAATGGAGCTCTTTTCACAGTATGCAGTGGCTGCATCAAAGGAGGCCATCGAAGATGCGGGGATAGATATGGAGAAGGAGGATCCGTTCCGTGTGGGCTGTGCAATAGGTTCCGGAATAGGAAGCCTTCAAAGCATTGAAAGAGAATATACGAAGCTTAAGGAAAAGGGTCCCAACAAAGTCAATCCACTGTTTATTCCCATGCTTATAGGAAATATGGCGGCAGGAAATGTATCAATAGCATTCGGACTTAAGGGAAAGAGTATAGATGTTGTTACAGCCTGTGCAACAGGAACCAATAACATTGGTGAAGCTTTCAGGACTATACAGTATGGTGATGCCGACATCATGGTGGCAGGCGGATGCGAGAGTTCGATAACACCGTCGGGTGTTGCCGGATTTACAGCACTTACTGCGTTGTCTACGGTAGATGATCCTGTGAAATGTTCACTCCCGTTTGATAAGAACAGAAGCGGTTTCGTAATGGGAGAGGGTGCCGGAATAGTAGTGCTCGAAGAACTTGAGCATGCAAAGGCCAGAGGTGCAAGGATATATGCGGAGGTGACAGGCTACGGATGCTCATCGGACGCATTTCATATAACATCACCTGCCGAAGATGGTTCGGGTGCAGCGGCAGCCATGCTTAACGCACTTAATGACGGTGGTGTGGAGCCCTCGGAGCTTGAATACATAAACGCTCACGGCACGGGAACTCATCACAACGATCTGTTTGAGACCCGTGCTATAAAGGCAGCCTTCGGAGAGCACGCAAAGGATATCAAGATCAATTCGACCAAATCAATGATAGGCCATCTTCTGGGTGCGGCGGGTGCTGTTGAGTTCATAACCTGTGTTAAGGAGATGGAGGAAGGCTTCATTCATAAAACGGCCGGTTACAGCGAGCAGGATGAAGAGATGGATCTTGATTACTGTAAGGAAGCTTATGAGAATGTGGATATAAAGCATGCGCTGTCCAATTCGCTCGGCTTCGGAGGACACAACGCCTCGCTGCTTGTAAGTAAGTACAGTGAGTAGAAGGCGTAAATACAGCCTGTAGCGTGTATAGAAAGCCATCAGGTGAGTACAGTTAATAGCAGAAAGGAAAACGGTATGGCAGAAGATAAGAAGGACGTTCTTACAGCCAAAGAAATAATGGAGATAATCCCGCATCGTCAGCCGTTCATGCTCATCGACGCGATCGAGGAGATGGAAGTAGGTAAGACTGTAAGGGCAAGAAAGTGTGTAAGCTACAACGAGCCGTTCTTTAACGGACATTTTCCGGGTGAGCCCGTGATGCCTGGAGCACTTATCGTGGAAGCAATGGCACAGGCGGGAGCGGTAGCCGTACTGTCGATGCCGGAAATGAAAGGAAGAACAGCCTACTTTGCAGGTATCGACAAGGCCAGGTTCAAGAGGAAGGTTGTTCCGGGTGATGTACTTACACTTGAGATGGAGATAACAAAGCTGAAGGGTCCCATCGGTATAGGAGAGGGTAAGGCAACCGTAAACGGTGAGCTTGCCTGCAGCGCTGAGATTATGTTTGCGATCGGCAAATGAACATAAAGTAAAGATCGTGGTAAGGAGAAAAAAATGTGGCAAGGATTTAAGAATGCCAAGAACTATCTGACATTAAAGAAAACCGCTAAATCCGAAGAGGAAACCGTAACCTGTAAGCTGTGCGGTGCGGTACTGCCCAAACAGGAGACGGTAGAGAACAAATATGTATGCGGTAAGTGCGGATACTACTTCAGGGTGAGAACGCGTAACAGGATAAGGATGGTTGCGGATCCCGATTCCTTTGAGGAATGGTTTACCGATCTTGAGAACTCCAATCCGCTTGATTTTCCGGGGTATGAGGAAAAGCTGAAAGAGGTGCAGGAGAAGACCGGACAGAAGGAAGGAATGACGGTAGGACGCGCTACAATAAACGGACTCCCAGTTGTACTTGGAATATGTGATTCAAGATTCCTTATGGGTTCGATGGGGCATGTGTACGGAGAGAAGATAACGGCGGCGGTTGAGAAGGCGACAAAGGAACGTCTTCCTGTCGTTCTGTTCTGCTGTTCGGGCGGTGCAAGGATGCAGGAGGGTATCATGTCGCTTATGCAGATGGAGAAGACGTCCGCTGCGCTTAAGAGGCATTCTGATGCAGGACTTCTGTATATACCGGTGCTTACCGATCCTACGACAGGAGGAGTTACTGCCAGCTTTGCGATGCTGGGAGATATCATACTTGCGGAGCCGGGTGCTCTTATCGGATTTGCCGGTCCCAGAGTAATTGAGAAGACAATAGGCGAGAAGCTTCCGAGCGGCTTCCAGAGCGCGGAGTTCCAGCTTGAGCATGGTTTCGTCGATGCGATAGTTGAGCGCAAATATTTAAAGAAGACACTTTATGAGCTTATAAAGCTGTATACCGGAGTTAAGGGCTATGCCGATTTCTTTGTGAGCAGTGCGGACAATGCAGAGCCCGAAGAGGTGGCACGTGAGCAGGAGATGAAATCGCTTCCGCTTTCGGCATGGGAAAAGGTAAAGGCCGCCCGTTCGGTTGACAGGCCCTCAACCATGGATTACATGAACATAATCTTTGATGATTTCTTCGAACTTCACGGTGACAGGCTGTTTGGTGATGACCATGCGGTTATCGGAGGAGTTGCATATCTGGACGGACAGCCTGTAACGGTTATAGGTATCCAGAAGGGTAAGAATTTCGAGGAGTGTGCATACAGGAATTACGGTATGTGTTCACCGGAGGGTTATCGTAAGGCTCTTCGTCTTATGAAGCTGGCTGAGAAGTTCAGGATGCCTATAATAACCTTTGTAAATACATCGGGAGCATATCCCGGCAAGGAAGCCGAAGAGAACGGACAGGGTGAGGCTATTGCACGTAATCTGTACGAGATGTCTGCTTTGAAAACACCGATAATAAGCCTGATGATAGGTGAAGGCGGCAGCGGCGGTGCGCTTGGACTTGCAGTGGGTAACGAAGTGTGGATGATGGAGAATGCCACATATTCCATCCTTTCACCTGAAGGATTTTCGTCAATACTGTGGAAATCAAGTGACAGGGTTGAGGAGGCAGCAGGCGTAATGAAGCTTACGGCATCAGACCTTAAGGAACTTGGCATCATCGAGAAGATAATTCCGGAGTATGGCGGAGCGAATGAATGGACACTGCGTTCAATAGCATTGTATATCAAGAAGAACCTGAAGGAATATCTCAAGGTGGGAGCCAATAAGAGCGGTGAACGCTGGGCAGAGGAGAGATACGAGAGATTCAGGAAGTTCTGACGGTAATTGTTAAAAAGCGCAATGATACAGAGTTACAACGATGTGGAGTTATAACGGGAAAAGGTATAGTGTCCGATAAACCGGACTAAAATAAAAGCTGTCCGGTAAGCATGGAAGGACAGGATAAAAAGGAAATAACTACGGGAGAAAGAAATGTTAGCTAGGATAATGGGTACGGGAATGGCTATTCCCAAGTTAAGGGTAACTAATGACGATCTTGCAAAGATCATGGATACATCGGATGAATGGATAACCGAGAGAACAGGTGTTAAGGCAAGGCATCTTGCGGTTGAAGAGGGCACCTCTTCACTGGCGATAGAAGCGTGTAAGAAGGCATTGGACAATGCCGGTATGGATGCACATGAGCTCGACCTTATCATAGCCGCAACGGTTACTCCTGACCATCTGCTTCCCTTCCTTTCGGGAGAGGTACAGGCGGGTCTGGATGCAATGCAGGCTGCAGCTTTTGATATGGTGGTAGGCTGCTCGGGATATCTGTACGCCATCAGTGTTGCAAATGCTTATGTAAAATCAGGAATGTACAGGAACATCCTGATATTCGGAGCAGAGACCTTAAGCCGTATCATGAACTGGGAGGACAGATCATCCTGCATACTGTTCGGAGACGGAGCCGGAGCCACGGTGATAAAGGCTTCGGAAGAGGGAGTTATCTGTTCGGTACTCGGTACTGACGGTAAGGCAGGTCCGGCACTCGGCTGTGAGGCAAGACCTCTTCAGAATCCGTACGTTCACAATGAATGGGATTATCCTTATGTTAGGATGGCGGGCCAGGAGGTATATAAGTTCGCAGTAAGGACAGTACCCAGATCGATAAATGAGGTTCTTGACAAGGCCGGAATTTCGGCAGATGAGATAAAGTACTTCGTGATCCATCAGGCTAACTTAAGAATGATAGAGGCAATAGCCAAGAGGCTTGGCCAGTCAATGGATAAGTTTCCGGCATGCATACAGGAGACAGGAAATGTTTCAGCAGCCAGCATCCCCATGGTGCTTGATAAGATCAACAGGGAGGGTAAGCTTGAAAGAGGCGATAAGCTCGTATTTGCAGGCTTCGGAGCAGGACTTACATGGGGTGCGAGCGTACTGACCTGGTAGGCTGCACAGTAAAAGATATAAAACAGATAAACGAAGATAAGTTTAAAGACGACGAAAGACAATTGTTTGTTACAGTCGTCTTTTTTTGTGATTATAAATATGCTATACTAAAAGCAACTGTAATTATAATATTAAGGGGAGCGCATCATGATAAACAATTTACGACCGCTTACATTTCCGCATCTCATGAAATGGATCATAAATGAACAGAAGAAATCCGGCTCTATTTTCGGAGTTCGTGATTTTTATCAGGCCAATCCGTTCAAGACACTCAATGTTTACGGTGAGAAAATGGAAACGCCCTTTGGCCCTGCTTCCGGACCCCATACCCAGTACGCACAGAGTATAATAGCGGCATATGCGGCAGGCTGCCGTTTCTTTGAGCTGCGCACAGTATGTCCGAGGCATCTTGATCAGGATCCCGAAATAGCTGCCGGAAGCGAAGGATACAATGTTGAGGGTGCGGCCAACCTTACATTTGAGGAATCATATATAGAATACTGCAAGGCATATGTTGCCCTTAAGGTTCTGGCAGTTGAGTATGAAATGGGCGGTATGGACGGCTTTATCTTTAACATTTCGGCCGGCTATACCTATGAGGATTTCAGTTCATCTGAAATGTCCGTTTTTTTTGAAAAGATGCTTGATGCCACCAAATCAAGGACATTCAAGGAGTGCCTTGACTGGCTGCGTGATAACATAGATCTGTTTGAGAATTTCACACTAGATGATATAGATGATATTTCGCCGAGGATCTCCGGATCCGTATCTGTATGTACTCCTCTTGACTGTTCCGTAAAGGAGCTTGAGAGTATAGCCAAATATCTTATGATCGAGCGTAAGATGGATATCGGCATCAAGATAAATGCGACACTCCTGGGCTATGAATATTGCAGGAATACTCTTGATTCAATGGGTTATTACGATATTGAGATCAATAAGGAAGCAGTTGAGAAAAGTGTCAGATATTACGATATGATCCCGCTCATAAACAAGCTTCTGGGAGTTGCGAACAAGGAAAACAGGCTGTTTGGTGTGAAGCTTACAGGATCGTTCCCGGTCATCAGCAAGGGTGAACGTTCCAAGGAACTCAAGCTGTCGGGCAAGGCACTGTTCCCGCTGTCGGTGGCACTGGCCGCCCGTATCAGCGAGGATTTCGACGGAAGGCTCAGGATCGGCTTTTCGGGTGGTGCAGATGCCAACAATGTTGAAGATATCTTCGAAGCCGGTGTATGGCCGATAACGATGAATACTACAATCCTTAAACCGGGCGGTTATAACAGGTTTAAGCAGTTCTCATATACATTCAACGAGTGGTCCTACAGTGATTTTTACGGAACCAGGACCGGACTCCTCAGGCGTATGGCGGAACGTGTCAAGCTCAATAACTATTATACCAAGCCTCTTAAGTCGGATATCCTTATAAGGAGAAAGGGCAGGATACCGCTTACGGACTGCTTTATAGCGCCATGTGTTGAGGGCTGCCCCATAGGTCAGGATATAACCGGTTATCTGAGTCTTATAGACGAGGAGAAATATACCCAGGCTCTTAAGGTGATCATGAAGAACAATCCTCTTCCGTTTACAACAGGCTCGATCTGTACCCATGAGTGTATGAGTAACTGTACGAGGATATATTATGAGAAGTCTGTTAAGATAAGGGAAGCGAAGCTTATAGCGGCGCAGAACGGATATGAGGGTGTACTTGAAGAACTTCATCCGGGACTTCCTGTAGGGAGGAAGCTTAACGTGGCTGTCAT
>JAEEGL014399395.1_pt1 | contig 12152 bp, 13 predicted proteins | sample 9134231 | NCBI WGS metagenome assembly JAEEGL01 (sample SAMN16246548, study PRJNA631951) | gut metagenome | biome: gut microbiome; feature: rumen; material: fiber-attached | host: Bos | place: Iran: Karaj | collected 2018-10
CAGCTCTGCAGCCGGTGTGTTGCTGAGGGCTCCGCCCATCTTTCCGATCGCTGTACGACATGCCGATGCGATAACTACTTTCTGTGCCATATCTTTTCTCCTTTTCTGTTCCTTTTGCGTTGGGGACAATGCCCAAACAGGCGATATTGTACCACAAAAAGGGGAATGGTGCAACAAAATCGTTCATGACTTGTGACGCGCTTTGAAATCAGCCTTGATCGGTGCGAGGATTGCCTCATCATCAAGAGCTTCTGCCATCCCCATGGGGCTGCTGCAGGCTCTTGCACAGCTGACCATCTTGGACATCACATCGAAATTTAATGCTGTGCCCACGCCGTCACATTCATATCTCACTGCTCTGTTTGCGGATACACCGAACCTTCCGGCTACGGCTACCGCATCGATATTTGCTCCGAGGAAAACAAATTCCCAGTGGTTTTTCTTTTTCTTCTTCTCAACCATCTTCTTTACTTTGTCGTAAGAATATTCTTTGCTGGAGTTCTCCATTCCGTCTGTTGTGATGATGAAAAGAGTCTTTTCCGGTCTTTCAGACTCCGGCATCTCCTTCTGAATATGAGCGATGTGGTGTATCGCGCCTCCGACTGCATCCAAAAGAGCGGTACAGCCCCTTACGCAGTATTCTTTATCTGTGATGCGGTTTACGTTATCAATGTTTTCCCTGTCATGAAGTATCTCTGTCTGATCGTCAAACAGCACCGTGGAGATAAGCGCCTCGCCTTCTTCTTTTTTCTGCTTTTCCAGCATGGAGTTGAAACCTCCGATGGTATCTGCCTCAAGACCTGACATTGAGCCGCTGCGATCCAAAATGAAAACTATCTCTGTTAAACCCTTCTTCATAATATGCCTCACTTTCTGCCGGTAACCGGCTGGGATATCTTTGTTCTGAGGCTAATATACGAAAAAAAGGGAATGACGTGGTCGCCTGCGAAGTGACATTTTTCGTATCATAAATGGTATAAATTTCTTGACAAGCGGGGTTTAAAAATATAGTATGTAAAGGTACATTAAATGAGAGGATTGCATATGCGATTTCACAAGATATCCGACACGGAATTGAGATGTCAGATTCCGATAGATGAAATAAATAAAGAAGGTCTCGATCTTAACGATCTTTTGAGGCGCGACGAGCGGGCGTATAACTTCCTGCAGAACGTCATCAAGCGCGGCGAAGAAGAGACCGGTTTTGAGAATAACGGACCTATGTCCGTGGAAGGCACTGTCGTTGACAATGCCTTAGAACTTGTTTTCCGCGTCTTAAGCGAAGATGATGTGGAAATGTTCAAAAAGAAATTCGAAAAAGAACGTATGGCTCACTCATTCGGTCCCATGTCAAAGCCGGTACTGCCCGTGAGCCTTAATGACGATGCTCCCTGGATAGAGCCCATAGCAATTGTCTTTGATGACCTGTCAACGGTATATGATTTTGCCCGCAGGATAAATATCAAAAACGCCTGTGTATGTCTCTACCAATACAAGGATCAGTATGTTTTGCGGTACGATTTTATCGGATGCTCCAAGGCCGATGCCGGCAGGCTCTGCCAGCTTGCAAACGAATTCTCCTGCCGTGCGTTCTTTGGCGACAAACATACAGCCATGATCACTATTGAACACGGCAGGATACTGACTGCCGATTTCATGTCATTCGTTGGCAAATAAGTGAAATACCGATGTTACATCCGGCTGATAAGGTCGGTTTCTTCCATCAACCATGATAGTTCATCAGAAGTCAGGTAAGGCGATATGCTTTCCCTGACTTTTTTATAATATCTGTCCAGAATCTCCAGATCTTTTCGTGTCATCTCGGAAAAGTCTATGGCAGACTTATCGTAAGGTACCACGGTCACAAAATCAAAGGTATAAAACTCACCGAATTCAGTCTTTTTATACGGAACGCACAACATCAGATTTTCGGTCCTGATACCGTATCTGCCCTCTAAGTATAAGCCTGGTTCATCACTGGTCAGCATGCCGAGGCGGATCTTTGTGTCTGTAGGCAAATGTTTTGTACGTATTGACTGAGGTCCCTCATGTACATTCAAAAGGTGTCCTACTCCGTGCCCCGTGCCGTGGTTATAATCCAGACCAAGCTCCCACAGCGGCTCTCTCGCAATAATGTCAAGATTTGTTCCGTCGCACTCCTTAAACACAGCAGCCGAAAGACGCAGATGTCCCTTCAATACGGCTGTGTAGTGTTTTTTCATCTCTTCGGAAACCTCACCTGTCGCAATTGTGCGTGTTATGTCGGTCGTACCGTTGATGTAATGACCGCCGGTATCCATCAGCAAAAACGTATCTTTTTCCAGATGGGCATTTGTCGCTTCCGATGCACTGTAATGCACGATTGCGCCATGCGCACCCTCAGCTATGATGGGTTCGAAGCTCTCTCCAAGATATCCGTCCATGGTCTTACGGATTGATATTAACTTATCCGATACATCAATCTCCGTGAGACTCTCTATATCTTTATGATGTTTTAACCAATATATCAATTTTGTAACAGCAGCGCCGTCCTTGATATGCGCGATCCTTATGTTTTCCGCCTCAACATCGTTTTTTTGAGACTTCAGCAAAATTTCCGGATCGGGTTTATCCACTATGCTCACACCCTTATCCGCGTTTTTCTGCAGGACACCGAAAACACGAACATTGGTATTTCTGCCGTCTAACAGGACTCTTCCCCTGATTGCGGCTACGTCATCGATAAACTCGTCATAGGGTTTGACAAAAACATTGTCTTTCGCAAGAGAGTCTTTTATCTCATCGCCAAGCGAGTCTGCTCCGCAATAAAGATATGCTCTGTCTTCATATATCACGGAATATGCTGTCATCACCGGATTGTATGCAATGTCGTCGCCTCTTAAGTTATAGAGATAGGCTATGGAATCAAGCGCCGACAGGATGTGACAGGTTACCTTTTCTTTTTTCATCTCTTCACGTACCGAAGACAGTTTCTGCGCACAGGTACTGCCGGTATACTCCCCGGAAAAGGCCCAGATCTTTCTGTGTGATATTTCGGGACGATCCGTCCAAAGTTCTCCACAGAGATCGAGATCCTCTGCAAACTCTATGTTTTTTTCTTTCAGCGCTTCTTTTATCTTTTGTGCGCCCGAATAGGTCACGGTAAAGCCGTCGTATCCGATACGGCTGCCGTTTTCCAGTTTTTTTGCAAGATATTTCTCTATCTCCGGAACGTCCTTCTCTCCCGACCTGAACAGTTTTATGCCCGTACCGGCCAGCTGATCTTCAGCCTGGATAAAATAGCGTCCGTCGGTCCACAATCCTGCCTCATCAGGCAGCACTACAACCGTTCCGGCCGAACCGTCAAATCCCGATATGAATTCCACGGTCCTGAAATGCTCTCCAACATATTCCGAGCCATGGTCGTCTCCGAGAAAAACAATATATGCGGAAAGATTTCTCTCCGTCATGAGTACTCTTAATTCTTTTATCCTGTCTTTGTATATGTTTTCCATAATCCGGTCATTCTCCGCCGGCATCCTGCCGTCAATTCATGTTTTACGCTTTGATGTTATTGAGAATCTCGTCCATTTCACCATCCGACAGTTCTATATGCGACCAGTTCACATCAGACGGATTGTTTGTAGCCGCGTATCTCGGTATGAGATGAAGATGGAAATGAAATACAGTCTGACCTGCTGCCTCTCCGTTATTCTGAACAAGATTGAAGCCGTCGCATCCGAGTTTTTCGGTCATGTGTGCAGCCATCTTTTTGGCAAGACGCATTGCATCAGCCGCCAGATCTTCAGGCATCTCAAAGATGTTTGCATAATGCTCCTTGGGTAAGATCAGCGAATGACCTTTTGTAGCAGGAGCCGCATCCATTATCACCCTGAACTTCTCATCCTCATATACCGTGCGTGTAGGTATCTCACCGTTTGCAAGTTTGCAGAAAATACAATCGCTCATTTTGTCCTCCTTATCATCGATGATCGTCAGATCAATATATTCTCAGATTACAGATCAGTTACCGAATACAAAAATATCGTCCATCTCACTCCACATCTTGAAGTTGCCCTTGACTGATATCTCTCCTGTCATAAACGCCCTCTGGAATGTCTCACGTCCGTCAACTATGGCGTCCATAACACTCTGTGCTGCCTTGACGTATATGTCCGCATCCCCCGGTTCATGGGCATATGCACACTTGCAGATACTGCCGTCTATACTGATGGACAAAGGAAGTTTTTTCCCTTCGATGACAAATGCAAATGTCCTTTTTCTGTCGGGATCACCCGATCTGTAAGCCTTCTCAAAATCCCTGAGGTATTCCTCATCAGCAGGAACATCGTTCTGTCCCATAATGTTCTTGAATTTTTCCGAGAGTTCCTTTATGTCTTCTTTTTGCTGCCTTACATAATCATCATCAGCCACATACTCGGAAAGTTTTTCGCTCTCCCTCGGTGTCAGCTCAAGTTTTGCGGTCTTGGTCACGTTTCTGGTTATCGCCTGATTGCTGGTGGGAAGATCCTTCTGCTTTTGTGAGATGGTCCTGTACAGGTTTTCGGCTTTCTTTTCTATGATCTGGGCATAATCTTTGTTAAGCTCAAAATCAACGGAATTCTCCACATATCCACACAAACCGCTGCACGGCAGTCCCCCCAGCATTTCCCATGCATTCTCCAGATGCAGCTTACCCTCTTTTTCCCCGTAGGTGGTGGACATGACGATAGGCTGCATGTAGGTGGTCTTTATCTTTTCCTTGTCACCGTACAGCCAGAGCGCATCCAGAAACTGATACATGTATCCGCCCAGTCCCAGCCATTCTACGGTAGTGGCCAGTATTATCGCATCCGCATCCTTAATTGTCTGCGGAAGTGTGGATATGAGATTTTTCTGTTCATAAAGATTGAACCTCTCATACTTTACGCGCAGATCATCCAAAACCTCTTCTATCTTTCCCAAGACATATAACGTCGGATCATCCAAAACTCCGCGTCCGCCGTAGTAAATATTTACTTTCATCCCTTGTCCGCCTTTCAATCAACAGGATCTTAAACTCACGGACTATTATATACTTAATCGTGTTTCAACGCAAATAAAAACTCCCAACATACATGTTGAGAGTTTTTCCGATCCACTGTTCACAGCTGCTATTCCAATATCAATTATTTCGCACTTTTACGTATCCCACTTGTGATATTCAAGTTTCTCGCTGATGTTATTGAATGTCGTGGCAAAGCCCACAGCAAGATCTCTCATTTTTCTCTTGAAGGGCGTATTGTTTTTTATGGTATTATCCAGCTTTTCATCCAGTTCAGCCAGACTTAACGTCTTCGATTCCAGTTCTTTTACCTCTGCGGTCTCGGAAGCCATCCTCTCATCCGCGATCTCCATGGATTCATGGTCGGATAGTATTACATCTTTTCGTAAGTCTGTGATCTCCCTGAATATATCGGCATTCTCTTTCACGCACTGTTCGTAAAGACCGTATCCGAGTCCTACGGCATCCTTGTCCTGATGATCTATTACCGTTATAAGTTTTTCCATGAGTCTGGCAAGCTGTGTTCCGAAACTTTCACTGTACATGTGATCATAGCAAAAAGAAACGCTGCTGCCTGTATCATCCAAAAACACTGTCTCATCGTTCAGAATAATATGATCTTCACAGAGATAAAACCGCAGCAGATTCTCGTGCAGCTGTTTCAGCGATGACAGAAAATTATCCATAAACACTCCGTCAGCCTTTCTGGTAATGATGTAATCCTTAAGGCTGATCTTACCCGTAATGTTATACCAGAAAGTCATGTCTCCGTCATAAGGCAGCTGCCTTACAGGGATCAGATCATCCACACTGAAACCGGAGAACACACTCTCCGCTATCCGTGAATCCGCACTTTCCGAAGTTCCGTTTTCTATCACCACCATATAACTGTGTTTCATATTCTTTTTGTATTCGATCTGCATTTTTATCAGTCTCCGATCTCATCTTTGATCCTGTCCGCGAACCGCAGTGTATATATGGTCTTTTCAGGCGAGAAATCCAGATATTCCTGCTTTGTTGCGGATGCCTCCTTCACAAGTCCGTGAAATTCCACCGCTTTTTCGGTTGCGTGCGCCATGGAAAAAATTATCATAGGCAACAGCAGACTGGCCTCTATGGTAAATGACGCTTTTCTCTTCATATTGCCAAACCACCGCCCAGCGACACTATCTCCATAATGCCGAACGCAGCAAGCAAAAACGGCACAAAGGGAACCTTTGTCTTTCTGCTCTTTCTTAAGATCAGCACAAGAAACAGACCGCACATTCCGCACAGGATCAACGCCGAAAAAAACAATTCCATGTTTTTTTCAAATCCCGCCACAGCACCGGTGCACAACAGTATTATACCGTCCCCCATGCCGATACTGCCCTTTGTCACCATTGACAGCAACATTACGGCGACTCCTACTGCAGCTCCTTCAAACACATCCGCCGCATCGATATTTCCGCAGAATGATCTTATAGCCAGATCGAGTCCCGTGATACACAAGGGTATGACTATATTGATCTCGCCCCTTTTTATATCCTGCGCCCCGGTCCATACCAGCATCACCAGCAGTAAAACAAAATCAGCATATTTTATAAGCATAAATCTCCTCCTGTTTGAAAAGTTTTTAACCCCTCAAATCATTTGCACTTCGGACAGGCATGGCGATCTCCGACCTCCGAAGGTTTCACCATCAGTATCGTCCTCTTTAACCCCGAACAGGTCAGTGAGGAATGATATCTGTCACCGTAATCCGTGATATATATAAGCTGAAACAGGGAAGCCTCACGGCCGCAGGTTTCACACTCCTTATACGAACCACCCGACTTATTCCTCATTGTCAAAAGATCGGTCCACGACACCGCTCTTATGGTCAGATCAAGGTACGGACAGTCTGTCCGCGTATGATACGCCCTGCCGTTCGGCGTTATATATACCCACCTGTCCTCATCGGCCACTGTGAGCGACCTGTCTCCTATCCATTTTGCCGACACCGCATTCTGCGTTATGGTGTACGACTTTATACCGAATACGGAAACCGGCAGTTTTACGTTATATACCGCCGAAAGCTTAATGTCTCTGCCGTCCAGATCCGACTCCGCAAGTGAAATCCCAATCCTGCCCAGTTGTATAAACCTGTCCGGGCAGCCATACTCCGACAGTTTTGCCTGAAACAGGATCGTTGCCTCGGTCATATTCACGAAATTACCGTTGCCCGAGGTATCATCCTCCCTGTAGGCAGACGCAGCCATGAATCTTGCGGTGTATGACAATGCCTGCCCCACATCGGACTGCACTTCCATGACCCTGAAATGAAACAGCAGAAAAACCATAAAACATACAAACAGCGGTAATACAACCATCGTCTCTATCAAAAAAGACGCATTTCTTCGATATGCATGACAGGATGCCCATTTTTTTGTAAAAGGAAGCTTTTTCAACGGTTCACGGCTGATTGGAGAGAGTGCCGCGTGTAAACCTGTTTTGACATAACCTGAATATTTTTTTTGTAAATTTGAGTGAGGAAAAAAAGATGTATTCGCCATGCTTATCATCACGGGCATCCTGCCATGCACACCGGAAACTGCGCCAAAACGTTTCTTACACTGTTTTACATAAGATACGACTGTACGGTACTGCCATCCAGCGTAAAGTCATCCTTCATCTTGTTACCGACAGTCACAAACTGCAGAAACACTCTGTCGAAGCCGTAAGAAAAATCCGCCTTTATCGCCACTACGGCATTATCCATGCAAAAGCTGTCCGCATTATGAGATTGTCTGTAATTTTGTTCTATAAGATCCATGGTGCGTAAGGATAGTGTCCTGCGGCTCTTAAGATATATGAGTTTCTGAATATACTCCTCATAATCCGCGCCGTTCTCACAGTTCAAAGCGCACGTATTGCCGTTTAGAACCGTGGAAATACTGTCTATGTCCGTAGTCCAGTGGACAGAATCCTTTATCCATGAAATCTTTCGGCCCGCCATTAAAGCTCTGATGTCCAGAATGCTCTCGGCGAAAGCCCAGGATGCCAGTATCCCCTGCTCAAGCGCAGCCACACCTGCCTCCCCCACTCCTGTGGGAGCCAGTATCGCCGCTGCGAGAGCAAGCGCCGCTTCCTGTTTTATCGAGTCACCTTCAAGATACATCATATTTGCCGCTTCTCTGACCGCGAGAAGCTCTGCCACGGCATACTTAAGATTTGCCGTGTCGCTCGTCTTACCGCCTAAGATATACTCAAGCTCATAGTCCAGTGCATGGATCACACCGGTTTTTTCAGTCTTTCCGTAACAGGTGAAATGTTCTCCGATATAACTGTTAAATACCGCAATATCCAGCCAGTCGGTATCATATTCCGCCCTCATATTTCCTGCGTTTCTTATCCTGTCTGAAACTCTTCCGAAAAACGGTATCTTTTTGGATGACAGCGCAGTACCTGTCGGAACCACCAGGTTAAGCGTGCTCTTCCTGCTCACCTTGTCATATGTATCCACAGGATTTGAAGGCGTATCTTTGTTACTCTTGGTTTTCGACTTTCCTTTGGCTGCCGTTCCGTTTTTTTTCGCTTCTTTCGCTGCTTCCCTTGCAGCCTTTTTTTCTTCCTTGACCGTATTTTTTGATTCCGATATGACCTCATCTACCGACGGCATATTGTTTATCTCATCCTCGGACCGTGACAGAGCATCATATATATCCTGTGCCTCGGATAACAGCATCATCGATCTCCACGAACTGACCGCAAGATTTCGGAATGCTTCCCCGCTGTCATCCGTAGCCAGAAGATACTCCGTAACCTGAGCACTTTCTGTCTGCATCTTATAAAAACTTTTGCCGTTCCCGAAGAAACTGTCATCATAGGGATCCAGATTCAGGGTACTGTAACGCAGCAGTTTTTCATCCATCTTCGAGATATTGAGTTCACTTTCTCCAAAACCTCCGTCCAGCAGGAAAATATCGTAGTTTTTGAATATCCAGTCCGAATAGCCGCTCAGTACGGATTCCGCTGCGGAGATCCGAACCTGTTCCGCCAGACCTTTCATACCGCAGACCCTTGCCGATTCCATCAACGCAAACATAAGAGAAGCTATCAGCGTCATAGATAACGCAGTAAAAACGGTAATGCTGCCTTTTGCATTATGAACTGACCGTACTGACATTTTCGGATATACTCTCAAATATACTGTTTACGATCTCCGTTATCTGATCTTTGAATATTATGACAAGGCCGACCAGCACAACGATTATCAACACAACCTCCACGGTACCCATGCCCCTGTCATCCATATTTAGTCCAGACAGATTGTTTTTGATCTTTGCATATCTGCCATATAGACTGCATAAAATATTATTCATCCTATACCTCCGTTTCAAAAACTCAGAATTCCATTGTGTACAAAGCCGGAACGATTATAACGACTATAACAACCAGAAGTGATAGCATCATGGGAAGCAGCATCTTAGTGGATGCCTCAGCGCCTTTCATCTTTGCCTGATTGCGCATCAGTTCATAGGCGTTCTCCACCTCTCGCTCCAGCATGACATCCAGATCTCTGCCACCCTTGCGAAGATTTTGCAGTATCATGGATATGAGTTTTCTGTATATCCCGATATTCGTACGCTCCGCAAAACCGGAGAGACTATCTTTTTCACTTTTTCCGTCTCTTATCTGTCTTAAGGTCAGCAGCATTTCTTCATAGACCGCATCTTTACCTCGTCCGGACTCGACACGTTTTACATACGCGGTAACAATGCGCTCCCATGCGGCACTGACTGTCATGCCCGCCCCTATCAAAAGACTCAGCGCGGACACCATCATGGGATACCCCCGTTCGAGCTCCGTACGTCTTTGCTTTATCTTCTTTTTTCTGTCTTCTCTTTTAGCTATGAACAGACCGACAGCAGCTAAAACTCCCAACAATAATATGTTGTATGTATCGCCATGTTTCGGCAGAGACCAGTTTAACTTCACACCGTTTATTTCCGACGGAAGGCTTATGTATCCTCCCTCTCCGTTGTTCTGTTCCGTGATATCCTCTTCCAATACGGCCACTGCTTCCTCTTCATCCGTAAGGACAGTCCTGTACGCCATAAGAGAAAAAACATGTTCCACCTGCCTTCCGTCACAGCTCAGAACCGCCGTAACCTGTACCAGGCTTCCGTTTTCATCGATCTTATCATCCCTCAGAGTGCCATCGGATGCGATAACACCCGATGGCTGATAAGAATAACTCACATTGACATCTGCTTTTAACTTTTCCTCCGGATCTTCATCGGCCGCCACTTCTACCTCCATGAGCTTAACAGGGTTAACACTCCCTCTCACTTCATCCTGGCAATTCTCCCTTCCGAAAAAAGAACTGTCTATCCTCTCGATAGCGGAAATGAATGCAGCGTTAACCTCTGACTCGCTCAAATGCTCGTCTTCGATACGTATACTGTAATCCCGTTGTACCCCCTCCATTTCGAGTACAAGTTTTTTGGTATATGCACCGTGTCCGTGGCTTTTACGTTCAAAAACCGTATTGCCCGTTTCATCAGTCTCAAGCTTTATGTCATTGCCATTTATCGCAGACACAAGTCCCAGAAAACCTATGGCAAATCCAAGCGCAAAATATAAGCGGATCTCTTCCCTGAGATGGAACTTTTTCCACAGCAGGAGAATGAGTGCGCTAAAAACCGATAAACAAATATATATGACCATATTTACACCACAATATTCATGATCCTCTCTCCTATCATATACGCCGCAGCATATACGATAAGCGCTGCCGTCATAATGAATATCCCCGACAGATTGTGATAGAGCACCGAAAAATAATCCGGAGTCGAAAAACGGACATACCCGATGATGAAGAGCGGCATGATATTCATAACCCTGCTCTCATACTTTTTTGACGAGAGTTCCGTATCAATATCGCTTTTCAACTGAAGCTTTTCTCCCATCCTGTCCGCCGACTTTTTAATTATATGACCGAAATCTCCTCCACCCCTTTTCGCAAAGACAAAAACCTGGCAAAAGGTATTTATATCCTCGCAATCACTTCTGGCGGAAAAGTCATCCAGCAATTCCTCTATCGAAACGTTCATGGACATTTTCCCCGTCATATATTTCAACTCGCGATACATATCACTGTGTCTGCCATATAATCGTTCTATCTCACCCAAAGATTCCCTGAATGAATTTTCTATCGAGTAACCGGCATTTAATGATGCCGCAACCGCCAGTATCGCTTCCCTGAACTCCACACATAACCGGTACTTCCTTTTTTCCCGAAGTACGGGTTCCCTTACTTTCAGCAGAAAAAAATACAACGGCACAGCCATGACAGTCATAAACATACTGTCGTAGAAAAGATACCCCAAAACCGCAGCAAGACATAAACTTACGACAGCTATCTTAAGTCTGTCCGAAAGCCTGAATCTATATCTGTGATAATCCTGCCTGTCTGAGTTTCTCTGTATGCTTGAGTTCTCCGACTTTTTCCCAGCTTCCGTAGATCTTTCCGTCAAGTTCTCCGGCCTCCTTGAAATGAAATAAATTGTTTATCCTGACCTCACCGTCTTCTATCCCGTCTATCTCTGCGATATCAAGCACTTTACGGCTTTTATCCCTCAGTCGTCCCAGATGCACCAGCAGGTCAACACCGGATGCTATTTGAGAACGTATTGCTGCCACCGGAAGATTCTTGCTACCCATCAGTACCATGGTCTCCAGTCTTGCTATCATATCCCGGCACGAATTGGCATGACCGGTTGAAAGTGACCCATCATGACCGGTATTCATCGCCTGTAACATGTCAAGCGCCTCTCCGCCTCTGCACTCGCCGACTATGATCCTGTTCGGACGCATACGAAGCGCACTGCGGATAAGGTCTCTTATCGTGATGGACTCTGCGCCTTCTCCTATGACCGTTCTCGTCTCCAAACGCACAAGGTTTGGAATGTTATTCAGTTGCAGTTCCGCTGAATCTTCTATCGTGATTATCCTCTCGGTTTCAGGAATGTACTCAGAAAGAGCATTAAGAAAGGTAGTCTTACCCGAACCGGTACCGCCCGAAAGGTAGATATTGTATCCGCTGACAACCATCAACTTCAAAAAATCTGCTACCTGCGCTGATACGGATCCGAAACTGATAAGG
>JAEEGL014545622.1_pt1 | contig 12152 bp, 10 predicted proteins | sample 9134231 | NCBI WGS metagenome assembly JAEEGL01 (sample SAMN16246548, study PRJNA631951) | gut metagenome | biome: gut microbiome; feature: rumen; material: fiber-attached | host: Bos | place: Iran: Karaj | collected 2018-10
TCCGGTGACGAGCTCAACAAAGACGCTTGGCCACTCTGGTGAGGACACTCGTTGGAAAGGTCATAAAATCGCCGTCATACTCTCTGAATATCGCTCGAGAGATTGGATCAAACAGGCGATCAAGGATTACCTTGAGAACAAGAAAACCCCGAACTTCACGTTTCAGGGAATGTGCACGGACGAAGAGTCTGACTATTATGCTGAGTACGGCGGCCAGACGGTCACTGTTACCGGTTGCGTGCCGACAAGCGACATTACTGTGCTTGAACAGGATGTCAATTCTGAATTTGTGCAGGATACTGTTACTTTCTCCGGCAAGGATATGAAGTTCAGCTGATAAAGTTCTGCATACTTACTATAGGCTCCCCCGTGGCTACGTCAAGAACCTGGGGGAGCCGCTTTTTTTAGTGGTTAAAAAATTTTGAAGGGAGAAAAAAATGATGGAAAAGGATATGAAATACTTCATGCAGCCGAAGCTCAAGGAAAGAGAAATCGTTGAGATTCCCGGCGTTGACACATTTAAGGACGATGATGGGAACGTGATCCCGTTCAAGATTCAGGTCTTGAATCAGCAGGAGATCAGTGATATTTACGACACGTATCGCAAGAAAACACGCCTGACTGATAAGAAGGGGAAAGTGATCGTGGAAAACGGCGCTCCCGTTACCGAGACTGAGGTGGACGCCAAGAAGGCACTCCGCCGGCTGATTGCCGAGGCTGTGGTATATCCGAATATGAAGGACGAGAAACTCATGAAATTCTATGATTGCTATGACTTTGCGGATATGCCGATTAAACTCTTCCCGGATCCGAAGAACTATAACTACGTCCAGAACGAGGTGTTGAAGATCCTCGGCATCAACGACGATAGTGACGAGGAAGAGACGGATATTGAAACAGCAAAAAACTGATTCTCTCCGATTCGCTGGCATCATGGGCGCACCTGATGTGGCAGGTGTACCGCCTGCGACCGGAGGAATTTTACGAAATGCCGCCTGAAACCCGGTCTTTTTACATTGCTTCCCATGAGGTTAATATGGATAGCAAGAAGAAAGCAGATGCAGAAGCAAGGGAAGAGGCGGAAATAAGAAAAGCACTAAAATAACAGAAAGGAGGGAATATGGCGAGTCAGGTATCAGTAACCCTACGAGTGGTCGATCAGTTCACGCAGAAGATGGACCAGATGGCAGAAGCTTCGGAGCGAGCACAGGGCAAGATCGTGAATTTCGGCGAGGCCAGCAACGCTGCCATGGATAAAGTCACGACTTCTGCAAATCGAGTCAGCTCTTCGATGGAACAGGCAGCAGGAAAGACGGATGACATTTCTGGATCCAGCGCCAGAGCACAGGAAGCATTTGAAGCTCAGGCTTCGACAGCTGACAAATGTGCCGAAGAAGTGAATAAATACGGCGAGGAAGTGGAAGACGCCACAGACAAGAGCGAAGACTTTGGAGAGAAAGGCTCACAATCGGCAATGGACTTAGGAAACGCCCTGGTTGCAGCCGGAATCGTCATGGCCCTTCATGCCATAGCAGAGGCGTACAATGAATGTGACGCTGCAGCAGACGAGTTTGAGGTGAGCATGGCAAAGGTCAGCACGATTGCAGACGAAACATCCGTGAGCCTCGGACAGATGAAGAGCAGCATTTTAGACCTATCCAGTAAAACAGGCGTTGCAGCCTCGGATTTATCCGAGGCTGCCTATGGCGCTATATCAGCGTCGGTTGATACTGCCAACGCCGTCCAGTTCGTGGAACAGGCCAATGCGCTTGCTGTAGGCGGCTTTACACAGCAGGCGACCGCTGTTGATGTTCTGACCACAGCAATTAACGCCTATGAGATGGAGACAGAAGAGGCTTCACATGTCGCTGATGTACTGATCACCACACAGAACCTTGGCAAAACAACCGTGAACGAACTTGCCAGTTCCATGGGAATGCTCATTCCGACAGCGGAAGCATATAACGTTTCTCTGGAAAACCTTACAACTTCGTATGCTCTGATGACTGCCAACGGCATCAATACAGCAAATGCCACGACATACCTGAATCGGGTGCTGGTCGAACTGGCCGATTCCGGAAGCGATGTTGCCGGGATCCTGGTGGAACAGACCGGGAAATCCTTTGCAGAACTCATGGATGAAGGAAATAGTCTCGGCGATGTCATGGAAATTCTTGGCGACTCCGTGGACGGCGACACGGTAGCATTCTCCAATTTGTGGGGATCCTCCGTAGCCGGGCGCGGTGCTCTGTCACTTTTGAATGCAGGAGCCGAGAAATTCAATGGCACAATGGAAGAGATGGAGGACAGCGCCGGCGCTGCGGATAAAGCATTTGAAAAGATGGCCGGTACCGGGGAATTTGTAGAGAAGCGCTGGACGAATGCCATCAACAACTTAAAGATCGCTATTGGCGACGCACAGCCTTCGATGGATTCGCTCATGTCTGCCGGCACGGACATCGTAGAAAGCCTGACCGCTTTTGTTCAGGAGAATCCGGCAGTCGTGAAAGCAATATCGGCGATTGCGGTAGGCCTTGGAACTATGGCTCTCTCACTTGTCGGCGTGACAGCAGCCATTAAAGCAGCAGATGTGGTGACGAAGATCTGGAATACCACGTTGAATGCGAACCCGATCTTCTTGATTATATCAGCGATCGCAGGATTCACCGCAGCCGTTATCGCTCTCCAGGTGGCTATGAGCGACACGGTTCCGGCAGAGGAGCGACTTATCGGAACCTCGCAGAAGCTCCAAGACAAGATAGACGAGCAAAAGGATGTTGTTGCGGATGCGGAAGAGAAGTGGGGGCAGTTCGATGACCGCACGATTGAAGCGAAGAAAGTGCTCAAAGATCTGGAAGACGAGTTTGAGTCTACCGGAATGACCATAGGCGAACTGATGGAAAAGGTCGAGGAGCAGACAAACGCATTCCGTGAATCGGCAAAAGCACATCAGGAAAACCTCAGAGCAATCGATGATGAAACAGAGGGCTCTCTCATCCTGTTGTCAAAACTCCAGGATCTCGAAAGGGCATCGAATAAGACAACGGAGCAGAAAGAGCTTGAGAAAAATATCATCGATCAGCTGAAAGATGTATATCCCGAACTGGCTGAAAACTATAACGAAGTTACAGGAAAAATCGAGATGTCAACCGCCGCTTTGAAGGAATATGTTAAGCAAAAAGCGGAAGAGAAGAAATATCAGGCTGACATTGAACGATACACCGACTTGCTGATCGAAAGGGCAGAGGCCGAGAAAACCGTCGATGAAGCCGTTGCATCCGTAAGTGCTACTCAAGAAGAGCGAGAGCGTGCATGGTGGCAATACGTCCAAGCAGTAAGCAGCGGAAACATTATGCTTGTTCTTGACACGTACGAGACGGTCAAAGCATTTGACGAACAGGTGATAGCCGCACAGGATGCACAGGCTGCCCTCAAAGACATTGGCGAAGAGTTGGACAACCTCGGCGCACAGTACGGGCTTACGGAAGACGCCATTACACAGACTGCCGAAGCGACAGACAGCATGATCAGCACAACGGAAGGTCTCAAAGAAGCCATGAACGGTGTTTTTGCCGGCGTGGAAGAAGATGCACAGGCGCTTATCCAAGCTTACAACGAGGCAAAGCAGGCAGCGAGAGAAGCCATTGACAGCTCCTTCGGTCTGTTCGATACCTTAACCACCGAGACAACCTACAAAGCGGACGAGATGATCGCCGCTCTTGAATCACAGGCTGAATACCTGAAGAATTATAATGATAACATTCAGACAGCGAAGGATTTAGGTCTGGACGAAAGCCTTTTGGAGCACCTTGCGGACGGCTCAACCGAGAGCGCCGAGCAGCTGCAGGCCATCATCGACAAGGTGAACGAGTTTGGAGACAACAAGGACAAGGCACAGGAATTCGTGGACTCCATGAACAAGTCCTTCGAGGGAGTTGAAACGGCGAAGAACAAGCTCGCTGAAACCATGACCCAGATGAATAAAGACCTTCAGCAGGGCATGGACGACCTGGACGAAAAGATGAAGAAGGGCGTGGAGGGATTGAACCTTAGTTCTGAGGCAGCAACAGCAGCAACAGCAACGATGACGGCGTATCTGACCAACATTCAGACGCTTGGCGATGAAGCAGTCACCTATGCTCAGAGTGTCGGTCAGCGAGTTATGTCTGCATTAAGCGGCGCTGGATCTCTTGGCACAGCAGGGGCGGCATACGAAAAGATACAGACCCCGAAACACGCAGCTGGCTCAACCTTTGGCGAAAACGTGTATATAGCCGGTGAGCATGGTCCGGAGCTGATCGTTGGCAGACAGGGATCCGAAGTGTTCCCGGCAAGCGAGACAGCGAAGATTTTGCAGGCGATCATGTCCAGACGCGATAGCGCTCCGGCCTACGCACCTTTGGAAGAATCAAGCCAGACAATCACGCAGAACACGAATACCAATAGATCTGTGACAATCAATGTAAACGGCAAGGGTGCGATCTCCATTCCTCGCGGCGTTTCGAGGGATGACATTATGAGCATTATGCGCGAGAGCATTGAGGCAGAGATTGAGGACGTGATCCGGCGCGAGATTCTGGAGGAAGGAGATACGGACTATGTCTTCTAACCGAAATCAGATTTGGATGTCGATCGACAATGACGACGGCTCCATGAAAGAGGGTTTCCTCGTACCGTATAACCCGGAGAGATTTCAGGTGGTCGAGGGAACCAACGAAAAAACAGTCACAATCGCAGGCCTGGGGCAGGTCACGGTGAAAAACGGGAAATCTCCGTTGACCCTGACCTTCTCCAGCTTCTTCCCGCTTGGAGTTGAGCCCGGATCCGAACTGTCTGACGGGGATGTGCTACTCGCCCCGAATGAGTATGACAAGATGATCCGGAACTGGAAGAACGGCAGCGATCCGGTGCATGTGCTTATCACAGACACCAACATCAACGCCTATTTCAGTATTTCCACATACACCTCGGTGGAAGAAGGCGGGGATGTGGGGAAGATCTCCTACACCCTCACATTAAAGCAGTACGGCACGGCACAGGGAACAGACAGTGCCACCAATGGTGGCGGGATGGTCAGACAGATCGACATTGATCCGTACCAGCTCCCGACCACGCCGGAGACCTACAAGGTGCAGAAGAAGGACACGCTTGCGAAGATTGCCAAAAGATTCTACAACGACCTGTCCTATACCTATAAGATTTATGAGCTGAACACCAAAAAGCTGAAAAAGGGCGTGAACACCAAGCTGAAAAAGGGCTGGGTGCTTTATATGCCGCAGTAGGAGGTGCCTATGCTTCAATTCATTATCGATAAGGGAGGAACAGGGTATGACATTTCCGGTCTTGTGCAGAAAGTCACCTGGTCCGGACGGAAGAACTCGCCGGCGCGGTCTTTGCAGATCTCGGTTCTGGATGATCCGGAGCTCGGAGATTCGAACCGACCAAACATCGATGTTTACGAAGGACAGAAGATCATCTTTTCAGAGGATGGCAACGAGCTTTTCCGAGGAATCATAATGTCGCAGTCCAGATCACAGGATCGAATGCTGAATCTGACGGCCTATGACAACGGCATTTACCTTGCCAACAATAAAGGATCTTTCAAGTTCTCCAAAAAGACGATGACGCAGATCTTCATGACCGTCTGCAAGAATTACGGGATCCAGAGAGGCGAGACGGCGGCGATCAAATACCAGATCAAATCACTGGTGAAGGCAAACACAACGATATACGATATCCTGTGCAACGCTCTTTCCAAAACTTACAAAGCGACGGGAGAGCGTTTTTTCATGATCTCCAAGAAGGGGCAGCTGCACCTGATCCGGAGGAAGGAGAACATCACAAAGATGGTTCTTGAGACCGGGGCAGAGGACAGCGATTACGGAAACCTCACGCAGTACGCCTATTCAAAGGATATCACTGGCACAAGGACGAGGCTCCTTCTGCTTTCCCGTGATGGCGAGAAGAAAGCTTCCTGGAAGGACAAAACCCTTGAATCAAAGCTCGGGATCATGCAGGACGTTCAGATACCGGACGACACACTCTCCAAGGCAAAGCTGAAAACACAGGTCGTGACGATGCTGGAAGAGCTGAAGAAGCCGACAGAGACATTGAACCTCACGGCAATCGGGATCTCTTCGATCTATACCGGAATGGCGGTGTATGTCAGTATTCCGGAAATTGGGATCGGGAGAACCTTTTATGTGGACTCAGATTCCCATTCCTGGGACGGCGATTTCCACACAATGAAGCTGACGCTGAATTTCGCCAACGATTTAGAGAGTATCAATGATCAGGGCGAGACAGAGCAGACGAAGAAAGAGAAGAAGTCAGCAAAGAAAGAAGCAGAAAAGGCCATCAAAGACGCTGGCAAGAACCTCAAAAAGAAGAAAGCCCTGGAGAAGAAAGTCCTTTCTGCGGCGAATGCTTCGGAGAAAGCAGCCGATGCGTCCGAGAAAGCCTTAAATAATGCCAAGAAAGCGCAGTCGGAAACAAAGGCCTCGTCATTTGCAAAGACGTGCCAGACGCAGGCCACAAAATCGCAGACGAAGTACGATCAGGCGGTTTCATATATGGCTTCGGCGACAGAGTTTATGATGAAATCCCAAGCCGGGATATCAAAGAAAGCACAGTACGCCATACAGCAGGCAGACGCAGCGTCACGGCGAGCGGCGGCGGCCTCTGAAAAAGCGGAAGAGTATTTATAAGGAGGTGCCTATGAGCATAGCGGGATTGATCCGGGAGATCGGACAGAACGCAAAACAGGACGATGTGCTTGTGTGCACCGTCACAAAAACGAAACCCATTCAGCTGAAGTACGAGGGAGACAGCAAAGTCTTGATTGACAATGATGTGCTTGTTATACCCAAGCATGTGAAGAAGCTGAAGAAGGGCTCGCTGGTTCTTGTTCATCCGACAGGGGATGGCGAGAGATTTATCGTGATAGGAAAGGGGTGATGGGATGGCGCTTGAATCGAACATGGGCTTGACGGAGGAACAGATCCAGAAATTTCAGGACCAGTCAGTCTCCGAGACCAACACCTACTCCATTGACTGGGTGAACGGCAGATTGTCCGGGAACATTGACGGGATCGATGCCGTACACCAGTACATTTACAAGACCCTGAAAACCGAGTGCAACAAGTTCCTGATTTACGATTTGTCCATGGGAACTGGGATAAAAGCTATGATACGACAACAGAACGTGTCGAGGGACTACATTGAGACAGAAATTCCGAGACAGGTCAGGAAAGCACTCAAAGACGAGAGAATTTTACGGGTCTATGATTTCCGGTTCGAGTACCCAGATGGTGAACCGGATAGTGTCTGCATTAAATTCCACGCAGACACGATCTATGGCAGAACGAGTGAGGAGGTGATAATTTAATGTTTGAGGAATTTACCGAAAAGTATTTCAGGGAACAGGCCCGGGCACTCGGAGACGAGATGGGCGTGGATACCAGAGACGGATCCATTTATATGGATATGGCAGCCGGACATTGCATCCGAGCTGCTTTTTTCTTTGCCAATCTGGAAGAAGTGTTCACGATGTTCGCTCTGGACACCTGTTACGGAGACGCGCTCGATGACAAGGCTGCTGAATTTGGTCTGACACGGCACCCGGCCACCGAAGCAGTATTCAATGCGACCTTCGTAGGAACACAGCCGTCAGCTGGAGATCGGTTCTTTGCTGATGACACGGAGTATTACTTCATGGTCGTCGAGGACGAGGACGATAACACCCTGCGGTTGGAGTGCGAGACAGAGGGAACCGAGCCGAACACCCTGTCAGCTGGTACCGTGATCACTCCTGTGGATGATATCGACGGCTTGGAGGAAGCGTATCTCGGTGAAATCTACACCGCCGGCACCGACGAAGAGACCGACGATGCTTTGCGGACAAGGCTCCGTGAGAAGATCGCAGGACCCGCCGAGAACGGAAACCGTCAGCATTATAAAACGTGGTGTGAATCGGTGGACGGCGTAGGCCGCGCAAAGATCATTCCTCTGTTCGCAGGAGAAAACACAGTCCGAGCGATCCTGTACTCACCGGAAGGCCTGCCGTGTGATGCGGATGTGGTCGATGCGGTGCAGGAATATGTGGATCCGATCACCCAGAATTATGAATTCGAGGACGCAGATCATAACACTTGGATTTGCGGAGATGGTTGGGGCGACGGCGTGGCCAACCTCGGCGCTCACTTCCTCGCCAGCGCTGCTACAGCCCACAATATCACGGTTTCTTTCACGGTAACACTTAGAGACGGCGGATCATTGGCAGACTGCAAAACGGCGACTGAGGAGGCTGTGACGGCCTATCTGAAGACGCTCGCTCTGGAAACCGATGCGGATTCTCCGATCATCGTCAGGATTGCTTATATCGGGTCACTCATTACAGACCTGCCGATGGTTCTGGACTATACCGACCTGGAACTGAACGGCGACACATCCAACATCACCGTGGATGCTGACGATGTTCCGGTCTTGGAGGAGGTGAACATCGTTGCCTCAAGCTGAACCTTTTTTCCCGAATTTTGAAGAAACGGGATATGAAGAAATATCCGACTGGACTCCATCTTACTATCAGGACATTTTGGAGACCGACACGCTGATGAAGTTCGCTGGGCAGACCGTGGACACCATGGCACTGCAGCTGGAGAGATGGTGCCAGAACATGTACATCGACACCATGGACGAGGAAATGTTGTCCCGTATGGAGGCTTTTTACTATATGGGCGACAATTCAGATCGTCCTATTGACGAAAGACGACGGCTTTTGAAATCAATGCAGATGGGATCCGGGAAAATCAGCCGTGACAGGATCAGCCGGATCGTGAAGGCTTACACAGGCCTTGAGCCGAAGGTCGAGTTTTACCATAAACTCATTATCCGTGCATATTTTGATGATGCGTATACGCTGACACCAAGCGACCTTCCGAAGATTCTTGCCGCACAGATTCCCGGTCACATAAAGATGATCATTGAGTTTGTCATCAGCGTTATATTCCAGCTGGAGGAATACGTTGAAATTCCTCACATCGGATTCCACGTGCCGATCAAGATGTTCGACGAGCTGACTTTAGACGGAACCTGGCTTCTGGACGGCAGTCATGTTCTTGATACAGGCAGCACATACGATGTTCCTGTCGGAATTATCACGCCGTATGGCGTAGAGAACGAGCTGGATCCGCCGGATTTCGCAAACGTGAATTTCCGCTCTGGTATTGAGACGGATGAAGAAGTGGATGCGAACCTGGCAGGCATGATCATCCCGTTCGAGACCATATCGGACACGAAGAACAAATTCGCGACCGGATATCCCATAGAAACTGACGAGGACGTTGGCGATTGTTCCGTGCTGACCATATCAGAGGACGACTGGTACCTTGACAACACTTATTTTTTGGACGGATCGAAAGATTTAATCATTTATGAAAAGGAGGATTTGTAATGTCGAACACAAACGCAATTATCACAACTGCGGCTAAGGCGAAGCTGGTAAAAGCCAGAGCCGGGGACGCTACGCTGGCAACGATTGTCGGTATGGCTTTCGGAGACGGCGGCGTGGATGGAAACGGGAATGTGATAACCCCGACTGCGAACCAGACCGCACTTAACCACCAGCTGCTCCGGAAAGCAGTTTCCGGACACACTTTCGTGTCTCCTTCGACCGAACGGTATACCTGTACGCTTACTTCGAGCGAACTGGTTGGAGAGATGATCTCCGAGATCGCACTGTATGACGAGGACGGCGATCTCGTGTGCATCAAGAATTTCCTGCCGAAAGGCAAAGATTCCGGGGTCGAACAGACCTACACGGTAGATGATATTTTCTGACGGAAAATGATATTTTCTATCGAACCTAATTGCAAATTGTCATTAAATCAATAGAATACTCCACATACAATATATTGTATGTGGTGGGGAAAGGAGTAATATGTCTACACCATATACACCATCAAGTCCGTCATGGAAAGACACAATAGATGTGTATGCCGATGGGGATCCTGCATCCGGTAACCAGATGGCAGCTCCGTTGAAGGATTTACAGGACAACATTTATGTTCATAGGAACCTTGAAAAAATTAACTCTGCTTCTGGCTCGCACGGCTTACGCTACTATATGGACCAACTGGAGCATTATGACGAAGAAGATGAAGAATGGAAGGAAATTGATACGGGCAGCTCCAAGTCGCTCGTGATCATAACGACAGACAACAGTGATTATTTCAACCAGAACGTTATACTGCACCAGGACATTTTAACCTTTACAGGCAAGTTTGGGGCTCCTGTTGACGGGGTCGCGACAGCCCAGGTAAAAGTGGCCTATACAGGTATTTACTATGCTGAATGTGCAGAAGAGACTTTTGGAAGAGTGGTCGTTTCTTCTGTTGGCGGCGTGTATTATCTGGATGATACCATTCAGATTTACGGTTACAAGATCGCGAAGAATGATTCTAATCCCAACACGCGCGTGACGCTTACGGACGATTGCGCAGGTTTCACGCCTATGTCAATGGACCTCACAACGGGGGATGTGAACAGCTATGGAAGTTTTGAAAACTCATGGATTCTTCAGAAATTCCGGCCTGTTATGCTGAACCCGAACGGCACCGTTGCTTACGAGCTGGATCACGATGATCAGACCTTGAAACTTGACGGAACCGCTTCAGACATTTCGGACTCGACAAAACTCATGAATGCCATGATTGGCGTAAAACCCATCTATACATACCGCTATGAGGACGAAAATTACAAATATTGTAAACTGGCCAATAAGGCGGTAAATGCACATTATGTAGCATGGTGCAATATCGCTGATGATGGTGAAACCATTCTGGAAGAAACGTACACCAATATGTTCGAAGGCTCGAATATCGGCAGCAAGGTTCGCTCTCTTGCCGGACAGACGCCTATGAATAATGTTGCCGGGGATACAGAGATTTCCTATGCCAAGGCAAACGGATCCGGCTGGGATTTAAGCGATTGGGCATTCTTCAAGCTCTGGGAGGACATGATGTATCTCCTTGGAAGGAGCACGGATGTTCAGGGCAAATGGGGAAATGGCCATTATACCGGCGGTACTTCGGCGTCCAGTCTTCTTCAGACAGGAACCACGAAACAAAAAGGAGCATTTTACGGCACTTCCGGAAATGTGGCCATGAAATTCCTGTGGAAGGAGAATGCATACGGCGACAGATGTGATCGTATTCAGGGATGCATTAACGATAGCGGTACTATCAAAGTGAAGATGCATCCGCCGTACAACACCACGGCAGAGGGATATGAAAACACTGGTGTCACGCCTGGCGGTACTTCCGGAGGCTATATCAGCGACGGAGTGATGACGCAATATGGATTCATTCCGAAGACGGCATCCGGATCCGATTCGACCTACTGGCCTGACGGGTTATGGTTCAACAATTCGCAGCGCGACTTCGCCCTCGTCGGCGGCGCTTGCTACGTCGGCTTGCGCGTCGGGGCTTCGTGCGTGAACGTGGCCGACCTGCTTTCGAGCGCCAACTGGTCCATCGGTCCGTCCCTCTCTTACAGGAGACCTGTCGCCGCGTAGCGGCGTAGGGGGGTCCGGGGGCTCTCCCCCGTAAAGGGGGTGTGGGGGAATATCCCCCACAAACAATTTTAGATCATCACATAAACAGCATATAGAAATGAGGGGCTTCCATGCACGACGATGTGGCCACGCCATCGTCGGCGGCGATTGCAACAACGGCTTGCACGTCGGGGCTTCGTGCGTGAACGTGAACAACCTGCTTTCGAACGCCAACTGGAACATCGGTCCGTCCCTACCTTATCATACTTCGGTTTTTATAACCTTAATGTGCATGGCTGCCCTACACCCCAGACGGTTGAGATACCGTTAATGGCAGTATGCCGCAAGTGGAAATAAATCCGACGCAGGCAAGGCTTAGTAGTGAAAAATGAAATGCCTTGAGGAGATAAGAGAGTATGAAATCGTATAACAACCTGTTTGAGAAGGTCGTGTCGATCGAGAATATAAAGCATTCGATCCGCAAGGCCTCAAAAGGAAAAAGAGCCCGGGAAGATGTGCTGGCAGTTAATCTGGATATAGATAACGAGGCAAATAAAATCCGGGATATGCTGATCTGTGATGGATATTTACCAACAAAAAA
>JAEEGL014580231.1_pt1 | contig 12152 bp, 11 predicted proteins | sample 9134231 | NCBI WGS metagenome assembly JAEEGL01 (sample SAMN16246548, study PRJNA631951) | gut metagenome | biome: gut microbiome; feature: rumen; material: fiber-attached | host: Bos | place: Iran: Karaj | collected 2018-10
AGGATTTTACCGCCGTGGGCCTATTTCAGAGAGTTATAGGCTCATCGACAGGGACACATTGGATGCTAAAAGCCGTCAGGGCATTGCCGATTATGAATCCGGGAAAGTGCATAGGATGGAAGAGGGAGAAAGCAGTGAGGAGTTCCTCACCCGGATGATTAATGAGCAATGACATGTACACCATCGTATTTTCGGAAAACGCGAAGAAAGACTTGAAAGAACTTCAGAAGAAGGCTCCTCAAGCGCTACCTAAACTGGCCAGACTCCTTGACGAACTCCGTGAGCATCCCCGGACAGGGACCGGTCAGGTCGAACCTCTGAAAGGATATGACGGATCCGTCTATTCCAGGCGAATCACAAAGGAACACCGGTTGGTCTATAGAATCTATGATGACGTGGTAGAGGTCCTTGTTCTCTCCGCCTTTGGACATTACAAGTAGTTTCTACACTGATTCCCAATTAGATACGCCTCCACCAAGTCATCCCAAAAAGTTAGATATAAGTTAACGACCCCGTACAAAAATCAAACGCCATTTTGCTACAAATAAGCAAGTTGGCGTTTACTAGTCCAAGAATTTCCCGACATTTTACCGATTTAGCCATTTTTTAATCAAAAACCCGCCCGAATCTCGCGACCTGGAACGGGTTCAACGATTCATGTTGCTAATGTCAACGGAATATAAGTAATCCACTATTCCGATATATCAAAAGGTAGTCGCCGGGAGCATTATTGTCGTTTTACGGTCGTATTTGCTCCTTATGCAGGATTATAATGTCGCATATGGAGCAAAAAGGGCCTTGAAACGCACGAAACGCACCCGGAAAAAAATGAAGAGAGTCGGGCACACTGCCCGCGAACGGTCAATGATAAACTAAAGAGGATGGCCTCAAAGTCCATAGGACTTATTAGTCATCCTCTTGTGTTATACCGTCAAGGGCCACCCGGGCTTCATTTCAATCCCTCCGTCTGCCTCTTCAGGGACCGCTCAGCAAGGCGCATTGCGAGGATGGCTACGGGAATGGTCAGGACCAGGACGGCAATGAGCACAGGGATGTTATTGATGACCGGGATCATCAACTGGTCGTATCCGGCGCGCATTTCCTCGACGGCCGCTGCCAGTGAGCCTTCCGTATCGAACCACCAGTGGGCGGTGTAGGCAAAGAAGGAAAAAGCAAAGGGGATGAAACTCCGGCGTACACCCTTCAGAGTATCATACATGCAAAGGTAACGGATGATTTCGGCAAGTGCAGTCAGGATGGCGAAGCCGATGGTAAGCGTCGTGTCCGCTTCGCCCGCGATCAAAAGCAGGACGAAGACGGATCCGTTCAGAACCGTTGCTGCGCCGAACCCCCGGATCGTCGTACAAGTCAGAAGATAGATGAACGCGGTCAGCAGGGGCAGAACCGCTCCGACATAAGCGTAACACGCAGGGTGGATGAGACCTGTGCATGATCCCAGAACGTATGTGAGAAGATAGGCCGCCACCAGCAGGATAATCTTGAAAACGGGTTTCATATTCATTTTTATTTTCAGAGTTTCATTGTTCTGACTGCAAAATTACGGAGCTTTCCCTATTTGCGAAATCCCTATTCATGGCGATTTATCAATCAGAATCCGCCCACAACGGTTCACGTAAAAGTGGACGTTGCGCTTCTCGGAATACTTCAGAATTGATTCGACAACCGTTAACGGTTACGTACTGAACCATTTCTGCCTGATGAATGTCATGAACAGGACTGCATCCGGCATTCGATCAACCCAGATCGGCAAAGACAATCCAGTCGGGGTGGGCGTAAGTCAGATAGCCCGTCAAGAAGGCTGTCACGACGGCCAGGAACATCCAGACCGGCCAAAGCTTACGGACCGTGTCGCAACGCCTGAGCCTCCTGGCCAGAAGGACCGCTCCGGCCATTGCCGCCAGATAGATGATGATGTCAAGGAACATCAATTCATGACGCACGAAAACCCAATAGGAGAAAAAGGCAAGTACGATACCCGGCATCACCGCCAAACCGCCGAGGACAGGTGCTCCGAATTCCCTGATATCATGACGGCTGAGCACCAGGTAAAGGCTGAGCAGAAGCATGGGATAAGACACCATCTTCATGTGCGCCATCACGCTTTCCTTTACGGGAAAGATATATCCCAGGAAATGGTTGAAGAACGGCACATGATGCACGAAATGCATGCTTGTACCTATGATGGCAAGCAGTACGACGGCTATTATGGTTTCCTTGCGGGACATATCGCAGTTTCAGATTGCAACGCAAAGATAATGTTCCGCAAATGCAACCGGGTTGCAAATTAAAAAATCTCCCTGCCGAAGAATCGTGTCGTATTGCAGTATTCTTTTTTTACGTATCTTCGCAGCATGTACGGCAGCCTTTTGAGATATTCCCTCGGAGAGGGTGCGGAGGCCTTCTCGACGAGGAGGGACTCGATCCTGCCGTATCCGGTCATACAGGGGCACCAGGTCCACGGGGACAGGATCGCCGTCATCGACCGGCCCGGCCTGACGCGGGAGGACCTGGAGGGGTACGACGCATTTGTCTGCGCGCTGCCGGGAGTGGCCTTCGGGGTCAGGACGGCCGACTGTGTGCCTGTCCTCCTCTACGATCCGGTCCGGCACGTCGCCGCGGCCGTCCATTCCGGCTGGAAAGGCACCGTGCTGAAGATCTCGCAGAAGACCATCGCGCTGATGGAGAGCTCTTTCGGGAGCAGGCCTGCGGACCTGCGCGCCGTCATCGGGCCGGCCATCGGCCCGGACAGCTTCCAGGTCGGAGAGGAAGTCGTGGAGCGTTTCAGGTCCGCCGACTTCCCCCTGCAGGAGGTCTGGAGCTTCCGGGGCCCAGGCGACGGCGGCCCCATGTCCGGCGGCCATCACATCGACCTCTTCCGTGCCAATGCCTGGCTCCTGGAGCGCTGCGGAGTACCCTCCGCCCGCATCCAGGTCACCGGCATCGACACCTACACCGCCCCCTCCTTCTTCTCCGCCCGCCGCGAAGGCACCGCCTGCGGCCGCATCATCAACGCGATTCGGCTGACGCCGTAAAGCCGGATGTAGAGCGTGCTGCGTAATCAACTGATAATGAACAAATAATGCAAAGTTCCCACCCCCGAAACGAGGGTGGGAACTTTGCATTATCAACTTGTAATCAATCACTTACATAACACGGGCTAATTGTTGCCGACCGTAATGTAGGTCACGATTGTCTCGACCACGGGACCTCCCACAGTCTCCGCGACCGCCGCTTCAATCTTATATTTGCCAACCTTAGTAAACTGGAACTCTTTTGCAGATTGCGGGAGAGTAGTGACGACACCTTCAGGATCAATGAACTTCCATGTCGTCCCTTTATAAACACGATTATGGTTCTTCAATCTGAAGGTATAATAGTCGCCAACTAAATAGCCAGACTCCGTGTAAATGAAAGCAGCGGGCATCATAGGCCATTCGAAAATAGCAGAATAATCAGGGCTCTCCAACAACCTCCATTCGTCATCTACTTTATAGTAACAAACCACCCTGTCACCGAAAGAAAAACTACCGACAGGTAGATACCCGAACCACCTGCATGAATAATAACCTGATTGAAGAACAAAATCCCGTACCGTGCCATCAATTTCGAGTTCAGTTCCATCTCTCTTCTGGAGACAAAACTTGACTTGACCGTCATAATCACTTTGACCGGCATTCGAAATGCAATAATAAAAAGTATAAGAACCAGGATAACCCTGACGCTCCACCAAACGGATACCAGGATAGTTCTCATCGGAATAATAAGCAACCAGATTAACCGGATATACAGAATCAGCATCGGGATAGAAGCCGAAAAAAGCAGAGCAACTGTATGACCAGTTACCATTCCCCTCGGTATCCAGATTGGTAATATAATAGAAACCGTTATCTGTGCCGTTCCAGCCAAAGTTCACGCGAAATACATCATATCCGTCATAAGTGCCATATCCATCAAGCAAGAAAGAGTGTCCTTCATCCTCCAACGTCCTTCCGGAATAGAGGATAGGGCGCAACGCCAGTTCAGATTTAAGCATTTCAGTCCATTGACGGGGAGAAAAACTTTTAGCTTGTTTCCAAGTAGCGGCCTTGTTAATACCAAAATGATCAATCATATGGGATATCGTTATCTGTCCCGTCATCGTACTGGTGCCGTTCAGGCCATATTGCGCCTCTACCGCAGCTCCGATATCGGCAATTAGCCGTGCAAGATTCTGCTTCAATGCATCAGGCGCGTTCATGGCAGCAGACATGTTGGTCAATTTCCTGAGATTCTCCCAGTCATAAAACCTTTCTTCCAAGGAAAAAGAGGGATTGGGAGTAACATAATTGCCTTGCGCAGCATATCCTCCTACAGTGCCAGTACCATGTGTAGGAACGGTAACGCCCTCCTGTCCACTTTCGTATGTAAGCAATTCTGCGATGGCAGTGGGGACGCACCCGGTAATACACGTCTCACCATTCTTCGTCGGGCAAAAGGCGTTATAAGGAGTCCTCTGACCCCAATCGGGTGTTTTCCGGTCAATTAGCAAAGTGACCTCACCTGCCGGTACACGGGCATCAGCTTTGGTATCAACGAACTTGGCCCAGAGCCCGCTGACTTCCGGATCCGGAACGGAGGTAGAACGCACATAGGCTTTAATACGTTCCATCCACCATTTGACGTTGTCAGGCATGTTCTCCGACTCAAAGATACCATCGGCAGAAAGGCCTAGCACGGGACGGACATTGTCGTCGCCGGCGACCATCACCCAACCGCCTCCATCACGGGCGACTACATAGAATGCCGGCTGGGCGGCGTCTCTCTTGGCAGCATCCGCCTCGAATTCACCGTTCCAGACAATCTTAACTTCTCCGGGAGCAGCCCTTTTGACCTTTTGGGCATCGAATATCTTCCTGGCAATGTCCAATGCCTTTTCAGGAGAGACAGGGGAGGCTTGAAGTGAAACACCTCCGAAGAATGCCGCGAGGGCAAGTACAGTAATTATCTTTTTCATCGCTTAATCCTCCACCAGCATCATGATAAAACCATTCCCGGAACTCGGGTCGACAAGCCAGGCGCGGTTGCCAATCTTCTTGAGGACCTTCATTTCAGTCGCATCGGACGAACTGACACCGGTAACGCCTAGAGCGTCCACCTTGACTGAAACCTTATTCCCTGCGTTCAACTCATACGGCGTCGTAAGGCCCAACGCAAATCCCTGGCTCCAGTCCTGTATACGGATGTACCGTGAAGGGCTGTCTCCATCAGGAACATTCTTATATGCATATTGTCCCGCCTCTTCGGAGTAGAAACATCCGGGGGAAAACGGACTGCTGTCCGCAAGGACACCGCTGAACGCTCTTGATAAATCCTCACTTGACAGGAACGCTGCCTTGTATTGCGGCGCATAATCGAATACCGGCATAGGGCGGATCTTGGAACGCTCTATCTGCGCACTGCTGCCAGAGGCATTCTTGACCATGGCATTCGAATCGGTATCGACGACTTCGATGGTGAAGCCGGTAGATAGGGCACCGGCAGGCAAGACGACATAGAAGTCCTTCCCTTCAGAACCGAGCCCGACTCCGGAATCTCCGCAATCAAGCGTGATCTTGTAAGGAGCACTCCCCGACTGGGTTTCAGCCCAGGACAAGGCAGGGACATCCCCCGAGAAGGAGACGGATGCAGAGCCGTTGAGCAGTTCCTCACCCTTCGTATAAAGATTGATGTATCTTACACTTTTCTCCCCTGTAATCGAGAAGCCTATGACTCCGCCGACGTTCTTGAAGGAAAACTCCGTCAGCTCAGCAGCCTTGCTGGCAGAAATGTTATAGCCATTGCCGAAACTGCCGGCAGCATAAACCTGTATTTCCGGAACAGTAACGGAAACGCCGTCAGCAGTCAGGGCGCTTCCTATGGAGGCGGGATATACCGCATAGAACGGGCCATCACCGGACAGCGCATTGCCTGAGAAGACGGCGTAAGTGGAACCAGCGCCTGAACTCAAGGTAAACACTTCTCCCTCAGGATTTGACGCGTTAAAAATACGAATCTGGTCATCAGAACTCCAGCAGACAGTGTAGGAATCACCGAAAGCAGTTTTTGTCGCAGACTGCTCAAGTGAAGCTGAAATCGTTACGACATTACCACTCAGAACGGGGTCTTGTTCATTTCCATTTTGTTCGGGGGACAGTTCTTCAACCGTGCAGGCAACTCCCGTAAACATCAGTCCTAAGACTGCAATAAGAGAAAAAAGCTGAATTCTCATAATCAGTCCTCCTGCCAATCTCCAGGGTTCAACATGTCATAATCCTCCGAGTTGGAACGGTTCGATTCACAAAGGAAACCCTGAATCGCAAGGGTCAACACTTCCAATCGCGGAGACTCGTAATCGAGGCTTTCCATCATATTAATATGCTTTATTTGATTTGCCAGAAGTTATATAAATTCAAATATAGGCAATACTACGTAATTATCCAATTATCCGAGCTGAAAACGACCCCATCCTTCGACCGGAGGTAGAAGGATGCGGAGGCAAGGAAGGGAAGGAGGGGGCGGAGGAGGGTCAGTCGGTGAAGGCGCGCATGATGGAGGTGGGGCGGCCGTCGGAGCCGAAGGCGCCGAGACGGTAGCGCCCCGGGCGGCATTCCGGCTCCCAGTAGAAGACGCCGTGGCAGTGGCCGCCGGTCTTGTCGCGGGCTTCGCGGATGATGCGGGCGAGCTGCCGCCGGCCCTCTTCGAGGACGGCGGGGTCGCCCTCATCCACCTCGAAGCCGGTCTCGACGATGATGCAGTCCTTGCCGAAGCGCCTGTAGACCTTCCCGACATTGGCAATGCAGTCGGAAATGATGCCGTCGGCGTCGTTCCGGCCTTTCTCGCGCGCCCAATAGGGATACAGGGACATCCCGACCATGTCATAAGGAACGCCGTACTTCTCAAGTACTCCGAGATTCTTCTCATATACCGAGAAGTTCCAGCCGTCGTCCAGATGGACGATGGTGGTCGTACGGGGAAATACGCTCTTGGCGGCCTCGTGCCCGGCGCGGATGAAGCCGGCATACTGCTCAGGCGCGAAGTCGATGTGGCCGACGGTGTCGGCATATTCGCGCACGCCGCTGCCCATGGCGCTGCGGCCGGGCTTGAACTCCCAGAGAAGGCCGTGCGTGGTCTCGTTTCCGATCTGCACCCATTCCGGCTCGATGCCGTTGTCCTTGAGCAGCTGGAGGACCTCGACCGTGTGGGCGCGAAGGTCACCGAGCATTTCCTCGTAGGAATGGCCCTTCCATGCCTTTGGGACGGGCTGGTGCTGGGGGTCGGCCCAATAGTCCGAATAATGGAAGTCCACCATTATGGCCAGGCCCTGGGCCTTGGCCCTGCGGCATTTCTCCAGAAGGTCGTACTTGTCGCACTCCCCTCCCATCGGGTCCACCCAGACGCGGAAACGCAAGGCATTCAGACCCAGGTCCTTCATAAGTGCGGAGCACTCGACCGGGCTGTCGCCTTCGAAGCCGTACAGCAGCTCGCCGCGCTTCTCCATGCCCGTCGCCCAACTGATGTCGGCTCCGAGCCAGAAGGTGCGCCGGCCGCCGCCCGGGGTGCCGGACTGGTCCTGCGGGCCCTCGTCCGGCCGCTCGGGCCCGCCCGGCTGCACCTCGGAAGACCCGCCGCCCTGCGACGGGTCGCTTTCCTGCCGTGAACACTGGTGCGTGCCGGTGCATCCGGCAAGCAGTACCAAAGCTATGTTGAGGAGTATAGAATGCCTTTTCATGCTCTAAAAAAGATAAAAAACGTCGTTCCGGCGAAATTAGCAATCGCAGGCGGATTATCCAAACGCTTTTTTCACTATCTTGTGAAAATATTGGACCATTAGTATGAAAAGGAAGCGTTTCATCATAGCCGTCCTGGCATTGCTCTGCATCCCGGCTTTTGCCGTATTCAACGAGAAAGACCTCGGCAAGACCCTATCCGTACTCCGCTACGAACTGAAGCAGGAGTATATCAGGATGAGTTCGCAGGACAACGACATGCAGGCCATGGACGAAGCCCAGCACCAGCAGATGGTGGACATGATCAAGAAATGCAACGAACTGTCGCTGATGCTGTATTCGCAGAACGAGGACTATACCTTCGACATGACCTATGCCCTGAAGGAAGTCTCCCGCGAGTATGACACGTTCAATTCCGGGAAACTGCCCTTCAACCAGATCATCTCCAACTTCGACACCGAAATCGACAGATACACCCGGCTTATCGAGTCCCTGCACCGTATCCCGGCCCCGGGCGACGTGTTCGTCGAGACCGATTCGCTGAAGCGCGACAGCCTCCTGCGCGCCCGTGCCGTCACCGAAATCGTCGACACCCTGGACACTGCCACGCGCAAGCAGGCCTTCCTCCTCGACGACGACAGCCGTGACGACCGCGACGCCTGCATTTATTACGCGGAGGCCCTGCTTGCCCTGTACCAGGAGGGCAAGGACATGATACTCACCGACAGCCAGCACTACGAGAGTGCAAGCGCCCGCCTGCGGGAGTCGTACGACTACGCGCAGGAGCGCTACCGCACCATACAGAAAAGGATATTCACACAGGGCCAGGAGAATTACTTCGAAATACTGAGGCATCCCGGCAGATATATCCGCCAGGCCTTGCACGAACTCAAGTCCAAGTACAGCCGCAAGATAGGCGCCGAGACAGGGGTACGCAGCGAATGGCGCGGCCCGGTCGTATTCGGATTCTTCCTTCTGGTGGCCGTCTGCATGCTCCTCGCCACGCTTCTCAGCCGCGTCGTGGTGAACGTGCTGATGCGCTTCTTCAAGAAGCTCAGGACCGAGCGCTTCCAAAAGAGCAAGGGGCTCGTCACCGCCCTCTGCGGCTCAGCCATGTTCCTCATAGCCATAGCGATAGTATCGGGCGTAACCACCAATAACTTCATCGCGCAGGCCACCAATCTGCTGCTGGTGTTCTGCTGGATGCTGGTGGCCATCTTCCTGTCGCTGCTCATCCGGCTGAAGCCTGCGAAGTTCCGCGTGGGGATGGCCCTGTACATGCCCATTATCCTGGTCGGCTTCGTGGTGATATGCTTCCGCGTCATGTTCGTCCCCAACACGGTGATGAACATCCTGTTCCCTCCCCTGCTTGTGGGATGCATGGCCTGGCAGGCAGGCGCCTGCCGCAAGTTCGCCAGGCAGACGGAACTGACGGACGAGACCGTATCCTACATCAGCCTGGTCGTGCTGGTGGTGGCCGCGGTGATGTCCTGCCTTGGCTACATATTCCTCAGCCTCATCGTTGTGATGTGGTGGCTCTTCGCCCTCGCCATCGAGGAGACTATCATCGCCCTCTACAGGATATTCCACCATGTGAAGGAGCGCCGCATAGGCGCCAGGCTCGAAGAGCTGCGCCTGCAGGCGGAAGCCGACTTCCGCAAGATCCACAAGGGCGAATTCATCCGCCTGACCTGGCTGTACGACTTCTTCGAGAGCGCCGTGCTGCCCGTATTCGCGGTCATCTCCCTGCCCCTCAGCGTGCTGCTAGCCCTTCAGGTGTTCGACCTGCACGAGGTATTCAACAACCTTTACACCGCCGATTTCTTCAGTTTCACCAATTCCGGAGGGATGGAGATACTCCGGCTGTCAGCGAGCAAGATAGTGCTGGCGCTGTGCATGTTCTTCGTGTTCAAGTACATCAACTACTTCGCCAAGTCGATGTTCCGCGACATCAAGCTGCGCAACATCATGCAGGCTTCCGGCAGGACCGTCATCAAGGACGATGAAGTCAACCTTACCGTGGCGAACAACGTCATCAGCATCCTGGTCTGGGGCACCTTCATCATTGTGCTCTTCCTGCTCTTCAACATACCCACGGGAGCGATATCGATAGTGTTCGCCGGTCTCGCCACCGGTATCGGTCTGGCCATGAGGGACGTCCTGAACAACTTCATCTACGGCATCCAGCTGATGTCAGGCCGCCTGCGCGCCGGCGACTGGGTGGAGTGCGACGGCATCCGCGGCAAGGTATCTTCGATAAGCTACCAGAGCACCCAGATCGAGACTCTCGACGGCGCGGTGATCTCCTTCCTCAACACCGCCCTGTTCAACAAGAACTTCAAGAACCTCACCCGCAGCAACCCCTACGAGTTCACCAAGATCGTGGTCGGCGTCAAGTACGGGACAGACATAGACAAGGCCCGCCAGGTGCTTCTGGATGCGGTTAAACCGCTTCAGGAGACGGACGAGACTGGGACGAAGATAGTCGACGAAAAGACCGGGGTCTACGTCTCGGTCGATGACCTTGGAGACAACTCCGTGAACCTTGCCGTCAAGCAGTTCGTCCTCGTGCCCCAGCGGAACGGATACATCTCCCGCGCCCGCGAAGCCATATACAAAGCCCTCAACGATGCTGGCATAGAGATACCGTTCCCGCAGCGCGACATACACATCATAAACAACTGACAATGAAACCTACAGCCATCATACTCCTCAGCTGCCCCGACCGCCAGGGCATCATCACCGAAGTCACGCGCTTCATCACCGACAACCGCGGCAACATCGTCTACCTGGACCAGTACGTGGACCGGGAGAACGGCGTGCTGTTCATGCGCATAGAATGGGAACTGGAGGGCTTCCTCATCCCCCGCGACAAGATAAAGGAATACGTCAGCACGCTGTTCACGCAGCGTTTCGAGATGGAATTCAGCATATTCTTCAGCGACGTCAAGCCGCGCATGGCGATATTCGTCAGCAAGCAGAGCCACTGCCTTTACGACCTCCTCGCGCGCTACAAGGCGGGCGAATGGAACGTCGAGATCCCCTGCATAGTCAGCAACCACGAGGACCTGCGCGAGGTCGCCGACCAGTTCGGCATCCCCTACTATGTCTGGTCCATTGACAAGGACCATTCCAACAAGGAGGAAGTGGAGAAGGCCGAGATGGAGCTCCTCCGCAGGGAGAGGATCTCGTTCATCGTGCTCGCCCGCTACATGCAGATACTCAGCGAGGACATCATCCGCGAGTATCCGCACCATATCATCAACATCCACCATTCGTTCCTTCCGGCCTTCGTGGGCGCCAGGCCCTATCACCAGGCCTACGAGCGCGGAGTGAAGATCATCGGAGCCACGAGCCATTATGTGACCGGCGAACTGGATGCAGGCCCCATCATCGAGCAGGATGTCACGCGCATAACCCACAAGGACACTCCTGACAGTCTCGTGCTCAAGGGACGTGACCTGGAGAAGATAGTCCTGAGCCGCGCGGTGACCAAGCACATCGAGCGCAAGATATTGACCTTCAGGAACAAGACCATCATTTTCAGCTGATGTACAGGCATTTCGTCTTCGACATAGACGGCACGCTGATAGACACCGAACGCACCGGGGTCCTGTCGCTTGTCAAGACCGTCAGGGAATTGATCGGCAACGAGATGCCATACGATGAGGCCTACGGCTACTTCGGGATCCCGAGCGCCAAAGTCGCTCCGATGCTCGGCTATGCCGACGCGGAGCGCTTCGGAGAGCGCTGGGAGGAAAACTTCGTGGAGCTGAGCTATATGATCAAGGCCTTCGAGGGGGCTGAAGAGGTCCTGGCAGCCGTCAAGTCCGCAGGGCGGACGACGGGCTGCGTGACCTCACGCAACCGCTACGAGTTCGAAAAGGACGTCCACATGCAGAGGCTGGTCAAATACATCGACCATATCATCTGCGCCGAGGACAGCGAAAAGCACAAACCCGACCCCGACCCGATGTACGCCTATATGCGCAAGGCCGGCTGCACCGATCCCGCCGGATGCATCTTCATCGGCGACACGATGCACGACTGCCAGTGCGCCACCGGCGCCGGCTGCGACTTCGCCCTGGCCGACTGGCAGCACCGCGGGCTGCAGGGAATCCCTGCCCGCTATCACCTCACCTCGGTCCGGCAGATCCTCGACCTCCTTTAGCCTCCCCTGCCAATGGCGTTATCCTTCGACCATTGGTAGAAGGATGTGGGCGTTTTCAGCGAAAAAGGCGTTATCCTTCGACCGACGGTCATAAGTGTCCACTAAAAATCAGCATTTTTCCGCCCATATCATTGAATACTAGATAGTTACAAGCTTTTTTGGATTCAACGGATTTCAAATGTATATTTGTCAGATATTCAGGCACTTATGCATAA
>JAEEGL014598274.1_pt1 | contig 12152 bp, 13 predicted proteins | sample 9134231 | NCBI WGS metagenome assembly JAEEGL01 (sample SAMN16246548, study PRJNA631951) | gut metagenome | biome: gut microbiome; feature: rumen; material: fiber-attached | host: Bos | place: Iran: Karaj | collected 2018-10
CAACAACCACCTGCACCACCATTTCATCCGCTGCGGCTTCTCGCACCTGGCGACGACCCTGAGCATGCTGGGGATGGCCCTGCTGATCATCGGCGCCTTCCTGCTCTCCTGGGTCCTGGGCGCCTCCGCGGAATGGCAACTCTACACCGTCATCGCAGTGACGGCGCTCTTGGATGGCGGCGGAGCCTGGGTGCTGGGGCGGATGGAGAAAAAAGGGCGGATTTCGGATCATCCGGAGAAGAACGGTTTCTGGAAAAGCATGCAGGAAACACTGGACAAGGGGATTGAGTGAGCAATGGACAAAGTTTCAGACGAAAGAAAGACCCATTTACGGCTTCGCTTCAGCAAGTCGGTCTATCTGCTTGTCCTGATGCTGATTTCCGTCAACTTCTTCCATTTTTTTCCCATTTCAAAAGTCACGGACAACGATATCTGCCTGGTCGCTTTTTTATTCTGGCTTATCCTTGGGCATTTCCTATATAAGCCGCTGAATAAATGGCTCAGTCTGTCTTTCCGGAAGGGATACTGGCCCTTTTACGCCGTCTGGGTGGGCATCATCATTTCTTTTCTTCCCGCCCGGACGCTATACGGGCAATCCTTTGTCACATCTCTGATTACCTCCCGAGCGATGCTGAGCATGGTGGCATTGCCTTTTTTGTTCGTCATTCAGCCGACACGCAGTGATGTCGAGAATGCCGCCAAATGGTTCTCCATCATCCTGCTGGTTTTCGCCATACTCGATGCGCTCAACATCCCCATCATCGACCGGACCTTCTTCATGGACGAAGAGAAGCCGAAGAAACTGATCGACGATGATTCTTTCGTCATGCTGCTTCCCGGTTTCCAGTGGGTAGGCATCTCACTCCTCTTTTGCCTCGACCGGATGAAAAAACTTTTCAGCACCCGGAATCTTCTCAGTTCCATCTTTTTCTTTGCCGGCGTATTCCTGTTGCAAAACAGGTCCATGTTGTTTATCTGCGCGATACTTTTCGCCTACACCTTTTTCTCTGTACGCGGAAAAACAGCCAAACAGACGGCCGTGATACGATATGGCACCCTGCTTATCCTGGCCATCATCATCGGGACGACAATCCCCCAATGGATCAAGTTGTTCAATGAGACAACCAGCCAGCTCAGCAACTTTCAATACAACCGACTGCTTGCATACAATTATTTCCTCTTTGAAGCCTGCCCCAGCGCCATTTACTATTTCACCGGGACAGGGATGATCTCCGCACACGCATCATCCATCATGAAAGACCTCATGGACGTTGGAATCTATAACTCCGATGTCGGGTTTGTCGGCCTCTGGAATTACTACGGGATCATTCCGATTGTCGCGATTGTAATCATGGCCTTGAAAGGAATGAAGAAAGGGACGCCATTCTATCTCAAATTCAACGCCATCTTCATACTTATTGGGGGGGCGACCATCGCCTGCTTCACCTCTCCGGACAAAATTTTGTGGCTCTGCGCCTTCATTTATCTTGTTTATGACGCTCAAAGAACGACTACAACCGCAATTGCAGGATGAACGCTCCCGTCGCGCTGCGATCAACATACTGATTTCGCTGGCGGCCAAGGGTGTGGGCATCCTATGCTCCCTGCTGGTCGTTCCGATGACCATCAATTACCTGAACCCCACCCGTTATGGGATTTGGCTGACAATCTCCTCCATCATCGGTTGGATCACCTTTTTCGACTTGGGTCTTGCGAACGGATTTCGGAACAAGTTCGCCGAAGCGAAAGCGCAAGGGAAGGAGGATCTGGCCAAAGCATACCTTTCCACCACGTATTTCTCCATTAGCTGCATATTCCTGGCATTTCTTCTGGTATTTCTTCCGGTCAACCATTTTCTGGACTGGCCGGCCTTGCTCAAAGTCGACCCCTCTTTCGGGGTCGAGTTGAGGCAGGTTTTCGCAATCCTCAGTATTTTCTTCTGTATCAATCTGATTGCGAATACCTTTGCCATGCTGCTGAATGCTGACCAGCGGCCCGGGTTCGCCTCACTCATCAATTGCATGGGACAGGTTCTCTCCGTACTGGCCATTTTTATTTTAACCAAGACGACGACTGGCAGTCTCTTGAACCTATCCCTCTATTTTGCGGGAATCCCCAGTTTCGTGATGGTTGTGACCTCCATCATCGCATTCCGTTACTCCCGATACAAAGCCTATGCACCCAGTTTCCAACTGGTCCGTTGCCCCTTGATCCGCGACATCCTTGGAAAGGGCATACAATTCTTTCTCATCTATGTCTGCCTGATCCTCATTTTCCAAATCAGCAATGTCGTCCTTTCCCGTGAGATCGGCCCTCTGAGCGTGACGCAGTACAACATCGCCAATAAATACTTCAATATCCTGTATATGGTGATGATCATTATCATCACGCCTTTCTGGTCGGCGTTTACGGATGCATACACACGGAAGGACATAGCGTGGATGAAGCAGACAATCTCCCGTATGGAGCTTATCTGGCTGGCTTCTGTCGGAGTTGCACTCCTGATGCTGGCACTATCTGCTCCGTTCTATAAGTTCTGGATCAAAGACAGCGTTTCCATCCCCTTTGTATTATCCGCAGCGATGGCCGTCTTCGTGCTGACCCATTCCCTGGGAGACCTGTACATGTACATGATCAACGGAATCGGGACGATACGGATCCAACTGATCACATATCTCATTTTCGCGGTCATCGCCTGGCCGTGCCTAGTATGGTCCTGTCGCCTCTTCGGCGTATATGGAGTCGTCCTGTTCCCCTCTCTCGTCTACATTGTCCAAGCCATCCTGGGCAAAATCCAGCTTACGAAACTGATGTCCGGAACCGCAAGCGGGCTATGGCTGAAATAACCTTCTTCCATGAAAATCTCCGTAATTACAGTCACCTTTAACGCGCTGGCGGGTTTGCGGCAGACGATATCGTCCGTCATCCGTCAGACCGGCACCGATTTCGAGTTCATCGTGGTGGACGGAGCATCGAAGGATGGCACGCCGGAGTATTTGGAGCACGAAGCAACTGGCATTAACAAATGGGTATCTGAGCCAGACCACGGCATTTATGAGGCGATGAACAAAGGGGTCAGGCTCGCGTGCGGTGATTACTGTATTTTCATGAACGCCGGAGACCGGTTTATCTCCCACCGGGTCCTCGAACGGGTCTCGAAGTTCCTGGGTAAAGCGGATATCATCCTGGGAAACGCAGTTCACGTCGATGAGAAAAACGCGGTGGTTGGGTATACCCCCTCCCACAACGCATACTCATTGAAGAATCTGCTCACTTCTTCCACTTGCCACCAAGCCACTTTTATCCGGAGGAGTCTTCTGTTGGAGCACCCCTATGACGAATCCTTGCGTCTTGTTTCCGACTGGAAGTTCATCGTGGAACGCTACCTTGAAGGCCTTTGTACATTCAAGGAAATCAATGTTGACGTTTGCTTTTTCCAAAGAGGAGGCGCTACCGACACGTACCAGGAAACGGGGCGGGCGGAACGAAACAGCGTCCTTATCCGGTTCCCGGAATACGAGGGGGTTTGGTCGCAACCCTATTCTCCTTCATTTTTCTACAAGTTTTTCAACAAATCGCGGGAGATTTGCGCACATCTCCGTTACTGCAGGCTATTAGAAAGACGTTGAATGAAAGTTTTATTCATCACATATCATTACCTCGACGGAGTCGGAGGCGGTGTATTTGCCTCCCGGGCATACATCAACGCGCTGGCGGAGCTTTCTGAAGAAATCACCTTGCTTTGCCCAGTCAAGAACGGATGCTCGCCGGAGGGGATCGCTCCCAAGGTAAAAGCGATTCCGGTCGCAGACGACAGAAGTCTTATATCGAAGGGGATCGGCCTGCTTGCTGGGAAGTCAAATCGTTTCCGTCACCTGACCGAATTTGCGGATAGGGACCGCTTTGACACGGTGGTCTTCGACACCAGCATGGTTACGCATGGATTGATCCATCATTTCAGGAAAGCGGGAATAAAGATCATCACAATCCATCACAATTACCAGTTCGAGTATTTCCGTGACAACTCATCCCCCACGCTACGCATCCCGACACTGTTCTGGTCGTACCAGTTTGAAAAAGAGGCAGTCAGGGACTCCGACCTCAATCTTACACTCACAAAAGAGGACGCGGCCTTGCTGAAACAGCATTACGGAACAGGAAGAGAGAGATTTGAAGTGCTGGGGGCTTTTGAATATACGAGGCGGTCCCGCGTCGTATTACCAGACATCGAAGAACCGCGGTTTCTAATTACCGGGAACCTGAGCGCACCACAGACTGAGAACTCGCTTCTGCCCTGGATGGACTCCTTTTATCCGATACTGAAGGAGGTCTTTCCCGGATCATCGCTGACGATTGCCGGGCGAGCTCCTTCCGACCGTCTTCTGAGTGCCACCGATAAAGCAGGGATCACCATGATACCATCCCCGGAAAGCATGGAGTCCGTTCTTTCAGATGCGAAGTATTACATCTGCCCCACTTCCCTTGGTGGTGGCATTAAACTGCGGGTCATGGATGGGTTAAGTCACGGATTGCCCGTTGTCTGCCACCGCGTGTCTGCTCGAGGATACGATCCTTTCATCGATGCAGGGCTGGTCCTCCCCTACTGCGACCAGGACTCTTTCCGGGATGCGTTGCAGAGGCTCTCTGTCAATCAATTTGACCGGGAATCCATTCGGGCCATTTACGAGAAGGAGTTCTCTTTTGAGAGCGGAAAGCAGAGAATGGCGAAACTGTTGGGAATCATTAGTTAGATCTGATGCATTATGCTAGAGAGAGTTATTTCAGTACTGATTGAAGTTAACTGGTTGAAAACGTTCTGGTTCAACTTCCATCATTTTCGCTTTTCAGAAGCGCTGCATTTGCCTTTCCTGGTGTATTGGAAGACAGGAATCCGTCCATCCAAGGGAAGCATCAAGATCCTAGCACCGGTGTCGTTCGGGATGTGTCGCCTGGGCAAACCGATCATAGGCATCCAGGACCAGAAGCATAAACGGACGATCTGGCAACTCGGGAAGGATACGGAACTCCTCATAAAGGGCCGGGCCACGATCGGACGGGGTTGCCGTTTCTGCATCGAGCCCGGAGGAAAGATTACACTGGGCAACCTGTTCCTCATCACCGGCGACGCGACGGTCTTGTGCAGGAAGGAGATAACGTTCGGGGAAGACTGCATGCTGTCCTGGGATGTCCTCGTCATGGATTCTGATTGGCACGACATCAAAGACAGGGATGGCAAGGTGCTGAACGAGGATGCCCCTGTCTCATTCGAAGACCATGTATGGGTGGGATGCAGAAGCACCATCCTGAAAGGGGCCGTCATCCCTTCGGGGTGCGTGATTGCAGCCGGCACCCTCATCACCCGGCATCTGGATGAGCCGAATGCAGTTTACGCTGAATGCGGAAAAAACGTAGCCCCGGTGAAACGCCAGATACATTGGGAGCATTGAACGAAGAAGTCAATTAGCAAGAGTATGAAGATCGTCCACATTGCTGACATATACGTTGAAGGTTGGGGATATCAGGAGAATCTGCTTCCCCTCTATCAGAAACTTGCCGGACATGATGTGGTCGTCGTCTCCGACAACGACCATCTAGGCCAGCTGAGAGACGACAATCTGGCTCACGCCATTCTCAGCCGCGGCAAAGAGTATGAGTTTGACGGAATCAGGATTTACAAGATCAAGGAATTCTTTACCACTTCTTCGACAGCCCTGTTTTGTGCGGGACTATACCGGATATTGGAACGTGAAAAACCGGATATGATTTTCCAGCACAATTTGAATCTGTCCACACTGACCGTAGCCGCCAGATACAAGAAACGACATCCCACCATCAAACTCTACGTTGACAGTCATTCAGACTGGGTGAACGAAAGTAAGAACAGGTTGTGGCATCTGTTGTATTGCAAATGTGCCATCCCGATCCAGGTAAAACGGCTGGGTGATCGTGTCGATTACTATTTCGGTGTGTCTCCGCTTCGTTGTGACTATCTGGAGAAGGTCTTCTGTGTCCCCCAGAATAAGATCAAATTCCTTCCTATCGGCTGCGATACCAGGCAGGCTGAGCAGGTTAGTAATTCCGGGGAGGAATTGAGGGAAAAATATGGGATTCCGGCGGATTCTTTCGTTGTTACAAGCGGAGGGAAACTGGACCGTTCGAAGGGAACGATAGAATTGATCAACGCATGTGAGAGCCTGCGGTCGCAAGGTATAAGCATCACGCTTGTGCTTTTTGGCAGGATGGATGATGAAGTTAGTGCGGCGATCCAAGGCAAGGCATGGATAAAGAGTTGGGGGTGGTGTGACCGACTGACCACTGTCACACTCCTGAAAATGGCCGATGTCGCATGCTGGCCCTGTTTCCATACTACCCTTATCGAAGATGCCATTGCTGCCGGAACCCCCATCATTGTCAAAGATTCCGACAATGTCAGTCATTTCATGAAGGAAAAGACAGGCGTTTTCCTGAAAAAGAGCGGCCGGGATGAATTGACGAGTGCATTACTCCATGTCAAGAACAATCTGCCTGCCTACCGCGATAATGTTGCAACTGCCAAAAAGAAATACAGCTATGCCATGCTGATAAAACAATTGGACGAAGAGTCGTTTTATGATTGGCAGTCTGGTATAAATCATTAAGTCATGATGAACTTTTGCACGTTGTTTGATTCCAACTATGCCAGCAAGGGCATAGCACTTTACCTTTCACTGGAGCGGCAAACGGATGACTTCCTGCTCTACGTGATGAGTATGGACCGCAAGTGCCAGAAAATGCTCGATAGTTGCGGATTCTGCCACATCGTTGTGGAGTGCATAGATGACGTAGCGTCGCCGGAATTGATTGCGGCAAAGGAGAATCGTTCAAGAGCGGAGTTTTGCTGGACGTGCGGTTCGTTTATTACGGACTATTTCTTACACAAGTATAATCTGGCAGACATCACCTATCTGGATAGCGACCTGATGTTCTTCAATTCCCCGCAGGTTGTTTATGAGGAACTAAAGAACAAGAATGCTTCGGTCGGCTTGACACCTCACTTTTCCGACAACGAGTTGTTTGGCAGATATTGCGTGGAATACGTCTATTTCAGGAATGACGACGACGGGTGCAACTGCCTGAGGTGGTGGAGAGATGAGTGCCTGAAGTGGTGCTATTCCCGAGTCGAAGACGGGAAATATGGAGACCAGAAGTATTTGGACTATTTTTCACAGCGTTTCAATCACGTCTGCGAGGTCGACAACCGAGGCGTCGGCGTTGCCTATTGGAATATGTATTCATACGATTTCAAGGACGGATCCACCCACTTCAAAGAAAATGACTGGGCTACTGTCTTCTTCCATTACAGTGGAATCAATATCCAGGTGGAAGATGGTGTATTGACGCTCCGCCACACGATGTATCTGACCCGTGAAATAAAAAAGACCTTTATTGAACCGTATGCCGCACTATTGAAGAGTGCTTATGTGCAACATCTTCACGTTCCCATCCACCAAATCGTCATTACACCTCTGAATAAATGGGTTTATTGGACGAAGGCCATAATCTATTATCTCAACAAAGTGCTTCCCATCAACTGGATGATAGCTCAGGCTCTCAAGGTCAAGTATAGAAAAAACCGGAAACCCTACAGCGAAAAATAGATTGACAATACTTCCCGTATCTTCGCATCCCAGGTCAGGCTAGCCACCTTTTCCTGGGTATTACTTGACAACTCATCCATTTTCTGCGGGGAAGAGACCAGTTTCCGGATTGCACCTACAAACAGGCGGACGCTCTCATCAGGCTTTGAAACCGGAATTCTAATGCCGATTCGTTCATCAACGACCGGTCCGTAACCGCAGGAATCAAAACAGACAATGGGCAGTCCATGGGAAATCGCCTCCATGACAACCGTTGAGGTCGCCTCGTGAACACTCGTAAAAAAGAAGATATCCGCCGCATCCATCATCCTTCCCACTTCTTTCTGGGATACCTGGCCATGCCACACGACCTTATTTCCTAAATGGAGTTTGTCGGCAATCTCTCTGTAATGCCTTTCTTCCCAAGGAGACCCAGAGCCTACGACATCCAGGACCACCGGATCATCCGTCATTTCCGCCATGACCCTCAATGCCAGTCCCAACTGTTTTCTGAACATGAACTTCCCGACCCAAATCAGATGATAGGGGGCTTTTCTTATATGCTCCTGCCCAACTGGATTGTCCGTTCCTCCGGTCTCACTAATCCAAAGCGTCCGGGCCCTGAGTCGATCGCGAACATACTTCTGTTCTGAAGGCGTTGCACACAAGACGACATCCGCCGCTTTGACTGCCCTATGAAAACGGACAGAAAAACGACTTTGGATGTAATTAATCACGTTCTTGGCTCGCAGGAGCATTCTCAACGAGAGAGGTGCATCCCTGAAATACTGGAGAGGAGTCGGCGACATCCCTCCAATAGGACCAAGGATAAACTTCGGGCCTTGGATTTTCCAGAGAAAACCAGGCTCCCTGAAGCCGATCATATTCAATTGATGGATAATATCGAAATGATAGGATTCATGCAACTCTCTTGCCAGTGCCAGGGCGCGTTTCTGCCACAAAAAATAATAAAAGTAAAATCTCCAATCACCTTGATTCTCACACATCTGCCTCGCACGATCGGATATCGGCAAATAGTAGAAATGCATGTTCCCGCCCTGCGGAAGAACGGCCAGTTCACGCTCGATCCCTTCCCGGAACTCCCCTTCCGTGATGATGAACAATTCGCACTCCCGGGCCAGCCGCACGCACCAGTTCCACCCCATCCCCGGCTCACTTCCGTGGTCGGGAGAAACGGCGTATGCATTGACAAGTACCTTCAGCATTCTCGAAAAGCCATCCTTCTACAAAGATAAATAATAATATCCTTGCTGAAAAGAAAAGATAAAACAGAATTATCTTGCTTTTCAAGAATAACATATATATCTTTGCCAAAAACATATATATGGAAGCAAGGCCCAATAATCACAGGAAACTCATCGACCTCAGCGGAGCGGTCTTTGAAACACTTTCTATGGATGCTGACAGGAAAAAAGTGTCGCTGAAAAGGTATATCGAGAACCTGTTGCAAGAGAGGGCCAAGGCGCTGGATGATGCCGTCAATTCCCTGGATATCAGCCCTTCCGTGCTCCGTCTGGTGGGTTCGGCCCTCCCGGCGAAGGGAAAGGTGGAGGACATCGAGGACGACCGTCTGAAATACCTTCTGTCCAAATGAAGGTTTTCCTGGACACGAATATCATCCTGGACCTGCTGCTTCAGCGGGAGGGCTGGGAGCATTCCGCGCAAATCCTTTCCCTTCACGAAAAGGGACTCCTCCGTCTTTGCGTCTCCGTCCTGACGATGGTCAATGTGGCATACGTCTATCGGAAGACGGTGGGAGAGGCATTGGCCGTGGTGAACCTCAAATACATCTCGGCCCTCATGGAGGTCCTTCCGATGGATGCCGAAATGATGGAAGAGGCCATCCAGGCGGGCGGACAGGATTTCGAAGACAGTTTCCAAGCCATCGCCGCAGCCTCGGCCGGATGCGACGCCATTGTCACGCGCAATATCCGTGACTTCGAGAACCTGGCTCCGCAGACTCATCCTCTACCGGCCCTATTTGACCCCACTCAATTATTGGCCCGATTCTCATAACCCAAAAGATGACCTTCAAAAGCATGCAACGATACTTCCATATCAATTATGAATTCGACCCCGTCGCCGTGCAGGAGCGGATCGAACGCCAGGCCTTGAACGGCGACGGTGCCGCCTACATCTGCGTGGCCGACGGCAACGTCCTGGTCCAGGTCCACAAGGACCCCGCATACCGCTCCGTCGTGCAGGGGGCGCTGTTCTCCATCTGCGACAGTTCGTGGGTGCCGGTCTACCTCCGGCGCCTGTACGGCTTCAAGCCGGAGCAGTACTGCGGCAGCGACATCTTCCGCGACCTGACCGGCGCCCGCCGGTACACGATGGCCTTCCTCGGCGCCTCCCGGGAAGTGCTGGACGCCCTCAAGGCGGAACTGACCCAGGTGGACCCGCGCATCGCGGACATGCTCTTCCTGGAGCTCCCCTTTGCAAAAGTAGAAGACTTTGATTTCGAGGGCATTGCCGCAACGGTCAACGCCGCCTCCCCCGACATCGTCTGGGTCGCCCTCGGCGCCCCGAAGCAGGAATTCTTCGCCGCGAGGCTCACTCCCCTGCTGCACCGGGGCGTCGTCATTCCCGTCGGCGCCGTGTTCAACTTCCGTGCAGGCCTGGGCATCAAGCGCGCCCCGGACTGGATGGTAAAAACGCATCTGGAGTTCCTGTACCGCATCTTCAGCGAGCCCCGCAAGCAGCTGCGCCGCGTGGGGCAGATCCTCCGCTGGACCCCCGCCATCCTTCGCGAAGAACGCAGAAAAAACCGATAAACCGAATAACGACCGCGAATCAGCTTATAGCCACCGCTTGCAAAAATGACGTTAAAACGTTACTTTTGCAATATGATTCGTTTATATCACGGTTCGGACCATATTGTCAGCCGCCCGTTTCCGGGCGGAGGGAGTCTGCATAACGATTATGGGACAGGGTTCTACTGTACGGAGCACCTCGAGCTTGCCCGGGAATGGTCTTGCCTGCGAAACCGTCAGGCGTTTGTCAATCACTACGAACTGGACCAGGACGGTCTCAAGATCCTTCATCTGTCCAGGCCTCCCTATCATATCTTGAACTGGCTGGCCATCCTGGTGGAAAACCGGACCTTTGATCTTGCCTCACCCCTGGGAAAAGAAGCGAAGGACTACCTCTTGAAGACCTTTTTACCCGCCTGCGAAGACTATGACGTGATCATTGGATACCGGGCAGACGATTCCTACTTCTCTTTTGCCAGAGATTTCCTGGGCAACGCCATTACGCTAGAACAACTCCGCCGGGCCATGCACCTGGGCAAGCTGGGAGAACAAGTCGTGATCACGAGTCAAAAGGCGTTCCACCAGATCAAATACTTGACTGCCGAGCCTGTCGATACTGCCATCTACGGGCCACTACGCAGAAACAGGGACTTGGAAGCCCGTGCTAAATATCGGCAAATCGGGGCCGAAGGCTTCCAACCGGACGGAGTGTACATGGTGGACATTTTACGAAACCAATGGGGAAAAGATGATGCGCGCTTACGATAAAGATTACCTGCCGGGAGCGATGGACACACTCGGCCACATGATCGATTATGCGGTAAACGGGATCGGTCTGGACGCAGCCGTTTTCTATCGGCTGTTCTTAAGCAGCGGAATCGCTGACTCGTTCGGGTCCGGCCATCCCAGATTTGTTGCAGGTCTTTCCGGCCGCGAACTGGCCCGGCTTGTCATCACGTCCGTATCGGACTTGGAGATCGCATCCGACTTGGAGTCATTCGGGGCGCCCCGGGAAGCCTTCTGGGCCGGTCAGTCCCTGGCTTACTTTCAATGGTACACGGCACTTCCTTTCCGGTATATCGAGACTCATGGCATGGATATCGAGACCGTTCTTGGTTTGTTCCATCCCCTTCACGAAGCAGATGTTTCCCGGTTCGTGGATGTGGGTCTGGACCGCATCCGGCAGTGGCAGGACGAGCACCCGTCCCCGCTGAAAGCCCTCCGAAAAGCAGCAGGGCTGACACAGACTGAATTGGCTGAGCGCGCCGGGGTATCGCTCCGGATGATCCGCGCATACGAGCAGGGCACCCAGGACCTTTCAAAGGCAGAAGCTGCCAGCGTATTTCGGCTGGCAAACGCATTGGGAACGGATGTCGTGTCGTTAAAGGATCGTATCCTATTCAAATAAGGACATCTCCCCCGCTGAGAGAGAGCGGGTGACCAGGCGGCCGTCGGGCATGCCGACGCTGACCTCGGAGTCGGTGGCGACGGTGATGCGAAGGCCGGATCCGGCCGGCTCGATGGCCTCCAGGCAGCCGGTCGAGGAATAGACTTGCGGCGCGTTTCCCTTCCCGCCCAGCACGAATGCGGCAGCGCAGTCATCCGGACCCGAGAAAGAAAAGGTCAGATCCACCCCATCGGGACTCAGCCGGTAGGGATGTCCCAGCACACCCAGGACCTCAGAAGTCCGGACACCGACCGTATACGGGACTGAAGCATCCGTCCCGAACGCCGTCACCAGCGCCCAGCCCGTCTCAAACCG
>JAEEGL016601921.1_pt1 | contig 12152 bp, 9 predicted proteins | sample 9134231 | NCBI WGS metagenome assembly JAEEGL01 (sample SAMN16246548, study PRJNA631951) | gut metagenome | biome: gut microbiome; feature: rumen; material: fiber-attached | host: Bos | place: Iran: Karaj | collected 2018-10
ACACCACGATCAGCATCTACCGCTATTTCATCACGTTTATGCTGGTGTTCGTCGTGTCGGTGGTGCTGGTCTCTCTGGAAAACCACGACATGTCGACGACGCTGACTTCGGTGGCGGCGACATTGAACAATATCGGTCCCGGCCTCGAAATGGTGGGGCCGTCCGCGAACTACGAGTTCCTCTCGCCGCTGAGCAAGATCGTGCTGATCGCGGACATGCTGGTCGGCCGCCTGGAGCTGATGCCCGTCCTGATCCTGGGCCTTCCGCTCGCATGGAAAAAGGCAGCCAGGTCCTCGAGGAGATGACTGCCCGTTATTTCGGCGCTTTTGCTTCTGTCCGTCCCCGCAGGGACTCTGTTTAAAGAAACATCCGGTGTTCGCTTCCGATCACCCGCCCGCCCCGCAGGAAGATGCGGGGCACTCTTTTATTGACCGCGCAGAGCAGCTCATAGGGGATCGTTCCCGCGGTGCGTGCCAGCCCGTCGACCGGGTTCTCCGGCCCGAAGATCTCGATCTCGCTTCCGATATCCACGTCGGGCATATAGTCCAGGTCCACCATGCACATGTCCATGCAGATCCGACCGATCTGCCGCACCGGCCCCGCCGCGGAGTAAAAGACCGCGCGGTTCGAAAGCGCGCGCAGCAGTCCGTCGGCGTAGCCGATCGGAAGAACGCCGACCCGTGATTTCTTTTTCAGGGTGTACATGCGGCCGTAGCTGATGCTGGCGCCTTCCCCGGGATAGCGGATCACGCTGACCGTGGTCATCAGGCGCATGGCCGGCTTCAGACCGAGCTCCGCGGCTCCGTCGCCGCATCCGTAGAGCAGGATGCCGGGCCGCACCATGTCGAAGCGGGTCGCCGCGGTGAAATTGACGACCGCGCCCGAGTTCGCGCAGTGGCGGATCCGGAACGTGCATCCGGCGGCCGCGAGGCGTTCGGTCATTTCGGTGAAGAGCGCGAGCTGGGCTTCCGTGTACCGCACGTTGTCGGGATCGTCCGGTTCGTCCGAAACGGAGAAGTGCGTGAAGATGCCCTCGGCGTCGATCCCGGGCAGGGAGCAGACTTCGGCAATGCTCGCGACGGCGCTTTCCGTCATGTCGCCGGCGCACAGGAAACCCACGCGGGTCATGCCGGTGTCGAGTTTGATGTGCACCTTCAATACCGCGTCCGCATCGCCGGTCTCCGCGCGGTAAGCCTGCACGGCCTCGCTGTAGGCCAGGCCCTTCGCGCGGTTGCTGACCGCCTGGGTCACGTTCCAGCGGATCAGGTGAGGAACGTATTCCTCCGGGGTATGTCCGAGGATCAGAATCGGGAGCGAAACGTCCGCGCGCCGGATCTCGATCGCCTCCTCGAGGTTCGAGACCGCGAGGTAGTCCGCGGAGAGCTCCTGCATGAGCTTCGCGACGTGGACCGCTCCGTGCCCGTAAGCGTCGGCCTTCACGACAGCGAGGAACCGGGCGCCGCCCGCGCGTTCCTTCAGGACGCGGAAATTGTGCTCGACCGCGTCGAGGTCGATCTCGGCCCAGGTCCTCTTCAGAAGAGGGAAGCTTTCGGGAGTATCGTTTTCCTTATAGATGAATTCCATGTTCCGCTCCGGATCTTGCGGCGCGGCGAGCGCCGGCGTTTTGATATCGTTTTCCAGTATATGCCCTTGCGGCATTGCAAAGCAATGCACCAATATGTTAAAAACTGTGGAGAAGAGGTACCCGCATGACGAACGAACTGCCTTCTGGCCCTAAACTGATCTCGACCGGACTGATCTTTATCGCGGTCGGCGTACTCCTGGCCTGGCGCTTCCTGAAACGGATCCGCCGCGCGAGGCGATGCACCGTGCCGCTGTCGGCGGTCGTGACAAAGAGGCACCGGAGCATCCAGCCTACGATCCATGGCGCCGGGAACCTGACGACGCTCGCGTACGATTATAACGGCAGGCATTACGAGCGCATGGCGGAAGAGGCGAATAAACTCGGAGACGTCGGCGAACACCGCGACATCATGATCAATCCTGACGACCCGGAGGAGTTCCTGGCGAACGCCCGGGGCACGTGGATCGCGGCCGGCATTGCCGGGACCGTGCTCGGAATCGCCCTGATTCTGGCCGGCCTGGCCTGCATCGTCACGTTTATCGGGGTGCGGATGGGGATAAGCGTTTGACATTCGCGCGCGGAAAGCTAAAATGTTACTTGTTGTTTATTCCAATGTTAGGAGAATTTTCAGAATATGAAGGTGGAAAACCGTTACCGCGACGTGGTCATCTCTTCGATCGGAGAGGGTGATGTGGGAAGGACCCTGCGGGTCGCAGGATGGATCGAGAACATCCGCGACCACGGCGGAGTCTCTTTTATCGACCTGCGCGATATGTACGGCGTGCTCCAGGTCGTGATGCGCGACACTTCGCTGCTGGACGGCCTCAGTAAGGAAGACTGCGTCAGCATCGAGGGCATCGTGGAGCACCGTAGCGAGGATACCTATAACCCGAAGATCCCTTCGGGCACGATCGAGCTGGAGGCGAAGTCCGTCGAGATCCTGGGTAAGTCGCGCCCGCTTCCTTTCGAGATTCAGACTTCGAAGGAGACGAGAGAGGACGTGCGCCTGAAGTACCGCTATCTGGATCTGCGGAACCGTAAGGTGAAGGAGAACATCCTGTTCCGCTCGCAGGTCGTGGATTTCCTGCGCCGGAAGATGACGGATATGGGCTTCGTCGAGATCACGACCCCGATCCTCAGCGCCTCGTCGCCCGAGGGCGCGCGCGACTATGTGGTCCCGTCCAGAAAGTGGAAGGGAAAGTTCTACGCGCTGCCGCAGGCCCCGCAGCAGTATAAGCAGCTGCTGATGGCCGCCGGTTTCGACCGTTATTTCCAGATCGCTCCCTGCTTCCGCGACGAGGACGCCCGTGCGGACCGCTCGCCGGGCGAGTTCTATCAGCTCGACTTCGAGATGAGCTTCGCGACGCAGGAGGACGTGTTTGAGGTCGGCGAGGAAGTCCTGTACGAGACGTTTGCGAAGTTCGCGCCGGAAGGCGCCGTCGTGACGCCCCGTCCGTTCCCGGTCATTTCGTATAAGCAGGCGATGCTCGAGTTCGGTTCGGATAAGCCGGATCTGCGGAACCCGCTGCGGATCATTGACCTGAGCGAGTTCTTTAACGACTGCCTGTTTAAGCCGTTCATCGGAAAGACCGTGCGCGCGATCCGCGTGCATGCGGACATGTCGAAGTCCTTCCATAAGAAACTGCTCGAGTACGCGACCTCCATCGGCCTGGGCGGCCTGGGCTACATCGAGGTGCTCGAGGACGGCTCGTATAAAGGCCCGATCGATAAATTCATTCCGGAAGAGAAGAAGGAAGAGCTGCGCACGCTGGCCTCGCTCGAGATCGGCGACACGTTGTTCTTCATCGCGGATAAGGAACAGCGCGCGGCCGAGCTGGCCGGACAGATGCGCACGGCGCTGGGCGAGCGTCTGGGCCTGATCGAGGAGAACGCGTTCCGCTTCTGCTATATCAATGACTTCCCGATGTACGAGTATGATAAGGAAGAGGGGAAGATGATCTTCACCCATAATCCCTTCTCGATGCCGCAGGGCGGCCTGGAGGCGCTCGAGACGAAGGATCCCGAGGAGATCCTCGCATACCAGTACGACATCGTGTGCAACGGCGTCGAGCTTTCCTCCGGCGCGGTGAGAAACCACCGGATCGACATCATGCAGAAGGCGTTTGAGATCGCGGGATACTCCGAGGAGGAGCTCGAGTCGAAGTTCGGAGCGCTCTACCAGGCGTTCCAGTTCGGCGCTCCGCCTCACGCGGGCATGGCGCCCGGCGTGGACCGCATGATCATGCTGCTGCGCGGCGAGGAGAACATCCGCGAGGTCATCGCGTTCCCGATGAACGGAAACGCGCAGGAGCTCCTGATGGGAGCGCCCGGCGAGCTGACCGAGCATCAGCTGCGCGAAGTGCACATCAAGGTCCGCGATTGACCGCGGTCCGTGTGTGAAAGGACAGAATATGATCACGGATGAATTATTCATTCACGACGACACGAGGCCTCTGGTACTGATCACCGGGGCCTCGCGGGGTATCGGAAGGGCTGTGGCCGAACGTTTCGCGGCGGAGGACTGGGATATGCTCCTGTGCTGCCGGGAAAACGTCGACGCGCTGGAGGAGACGGTCCGGTACTGCGAGCGGATGTCAGACAGTCAGATCACGGGTTTCGTCGGAGATCTCGGCGATCCGGACTGCGTCGACGAGCTGTTCGCGCTGATGGAGGAGAAGGGACTGTTTCCGAACGTCTTCATCCATAACGCGGGCATCACGAAGAAGGCGCTTCTGCAGGATATGTCGCTGGTCGACTGGATCGACGTGTTTGATACGAACGTGAACGCGCTGTTCGATATCTCGCGCCGGCTGATCCCCGGGATGCTGCGGCGCGGAGGCGGAAAGATCCTCGCGACTTCGTCGGTCTACGGATCGGTGGGCGCCTCCTGCGAGGTGGCGTACTCGGCTTCGAAGGGCGCGGTCGACGGCTTCGTGCGCGCGCTCGCGAAGGAGCTCGCTCCGAGCGGGATCCAGGTCAATGCCGTCGCGCCGGGCGTCGTCGACACCGATATGCTGAGCGTGTCGGAGATGGACGCGGCATCGTATCAGGCGCTCGAGAACGAGATCCCGGCCGGCCGTTTCGGCAGGCCCGCCGAGATCGCGGAGGTCTTCTGGGGGCTCGCGAACGCCCCCGAGTATCTGACCGGGCAGATCATCACCGTGGACGGCGGCTGGATGTGACGCGCGGAACGCCGAAAAGCGCGTTCCGGAAGCGGCAGAAAGCGGCCGGAGAGGAAAACCGCGGTAATCATAAACATTGTATAAAAGATGTAACAATTCAGGCGAAAAGGGGGTATGGAGTTTGACATACCCCCTTTCTGACGCTATAATTTCAACAAATCGTGTAATATTTTCGTAACATATGTATAAGCCCGAACGGCCTCAGCGGTCCGGGAGGGCGGAAAAAACAGGAGAGTTATGAGAAAAAAGACGTTTGCAAAACTTGCCACATTTGCAGTTACCGCGAGCATGATCATCTCCGCGATGGGAGTGCCTTCGCAGGCTGCCGGTCTGGTCAGAAGCGGGATTGGCGGTGTATCTGCCGGAGACAGTTTAGAGGCAGCTGAGGAGGCTGCGTCTGAATCTTCCGCAGAGCAGGAAACTCATGCTGCCTTAAGCTCCACGATCGGCACGATCGCACGGAGCGGCATCACGACCGTGACCGCGGATCAGGCGGATATGTATGTGGCATCTGTCGGAACGCAGAACGCCTACAATACCCTTTGTCAGGGAATCGCCATCGCGAATGTCCCGGATTACGTGAATGTGCGCGCCGAGGCGAACACGGAAGCGGATGTTCTGGGTAAGGTCTTCACCGGCTGCCAGGCCACGATCCTCGAGACCGTGGACGGCGAAGGCGGACGCTGGTATCACATCGAGTCGGGTTCGGTAAACGGCTACATCATGGCCGAGTACTTCCTGACCGGCGAGGCCGCGACCGAGTTCGCCATGGAGAACGGCCGTGTCTACATTCAGGCTACCGAAGACGGACTGAGAGTTCGTGAATCGGCCAGCCTGGACAGTGAGACCACGACCACGATGGCCGTGGGCCAGACGGGCCAGGTGCTGGCGCTCGAAGGAGACTTCATTAAAGTCAGTACCGTGGATTACGAAGACGAAGAAGTCGTCGGCTATGTATTTGCCGGATATGCCGAACTCTATGTCGACTGCAACGAAGCGATGAGCATAGAGGAAGAGCAGGCCATGATCGCCGAGCAGGCGCGGATCGCTGCGGAAGAGGCGGCTGCGGCTTACGAGGCGGAAGAGGCTGCGAGAGCGGCCAGACAGGCCCAGGCGGCTGCGGATGCGGCGGCTCAGAGAGCGGCTGAAGCGGCGGCTGCGAACGACGCGGCGGCTCAGGCGGCTGCGGAAGCGGCAGCGGCTCAGGCTCAGGCAGCGGCAGATGCGGCTCAGGCGGCGGCGGATGAAGCTGAGGCGGCTCAGGCGGCGGCGCCTTCGGGCGGCGGCGGAGAGGCAGCTTCCGGAGCGCGCGGACAGGTCGTGAACTATGCTTACGGCGCGGTCGGCAGCGCATATGTCTGGGGTGCCGCGGGCGGCGGAGCGTATGACTGCTCCGGTCTGGTCATGGCGGCGTACGGTTCGGCCGGTGTCGGTCTTCCGCATTACTCGGGAGCACAGGCGGGCGCCGGACAGCAGATCCCTGTCACGAGCGCACAGCCCGGCGATATCCTCTGGATGCCCGGCCACGTCGGTATCTATGTGGGTAACGGTCAGTGCGTTGAGGCCTCCAGCCCCGGTGTCGGCGTTATCGTCTCGAACGCTTTCAGCGGAAGATGGTCCTGCGCGGTCAACGTTCTCGGCTGACGTACGGTCACTGAAAACCGCATAAACGAAATGAAAAGCCCCGGCGGTCGATCCGCCGGGGCTTCTTTATTATTCAGTTATGATCACGGCCGGCCGGTCGGAGGATGTTCCGCGTCAGACCGGCGCGCGAGCCGTTATACGGTCGGCTCGATCAGGCCGTAGGTGTTTCCTTTTCTCTTATAGACGACGTTTACCTCGTCGGTCTCGGCGTTCAGGAACACGTAGAAGTTATGGCCCAGGAGATCCATCTGCATGCAGGCTTCCTCGGGATCCATGGGCTTGACTGCGAAGCTCTTCGTGCGGACGATCCGGATATCGTAATCCTCATCTTCATCATCCTGCGCGAACAGTCCGGCCAGATCGCCGCCTGCCTGATACTTATCCTGCAGCTTCCCCTTATAGCGTTTCAGCTGCCGCTCGATCACTTCCTCGACCACATCGATGGAGACGAACATGTCGTCGCTGGTCTCCTCGGCGCGGATGATCGTGCCCTTTACCGGGATCGTCACTTCGATCGTGTTCCGGTCCTTCTCGACGGAGAGCGTGACCAGGACCTCGGTGTCCTGATTAAAGTAACGCTCCAGCTTCCCGAGTTTAGACTCTACCATATCTCTGAGCCTGGGGGTCACTTCAATGTTTCTTCCGGTTATGACATATTTCATCAGCAAACTCCTTTCTGCTCACCAAAGTTGAGCTCCTGTTTAAATTATACCATCTGCGCCTGATATTCCAATATCAAATATGTCCGTGTTCCCGTCTTTTGGGCAATTTTCACGAAACATAAAACACGACTAGACATAACTGTTTTTCACGTAATTCGCGCACCCGAATGTGGAAAACGTGGAAAACTCACGAAAAATCTATCAAAATCGTAAATACCCGTGTGGAAAACCGCATAAACCGCGTTAATAAAGTGGAAAATGAATTCCATGACATAACATGCTTTTGTGCAACTTTTCCTTTTGTTGAATCCTGGACCGCCCTGTGCTATAATCTGTGGGCATATATGCTATGCGGCATTTTTTTGATGCCTGTTTTTCGATAATACGGCCAGAAACACCGTATCCGGGAGGATCTTATGGGGCTTTTTAATAAACTTTTCGGTTCCCACAGCGACAGGGAAGTGAAGCGCATCACACCGCTCGTGGATGAGATCGAAAGTCTTCGTCCGCGCATGCAGTCGCTTTCCGATGCAGAGCTGCGGGCACTGACGGCGGAGTATAAAGAACGGGTGGCCGGAGGCGAGTCGCTCGACGACCTGCTCCCCGAAGCCTTCGCCACGGTCCGTGAAGCCGCACTGCGCGTCCTTGGGATGGAGCCGTACCGCGTTCAGCTGATCGGCGGCATCGTCCTTCATCAGGGCCGCATCGCCGAGATGAAGACCGGTGAAGGAAAGACGCTGGTCGCGACATTGCCCTCGTATCTGAACGCCCTGGAGGGAAAGGGCGTCCATGTCGTCACCGTAAACGACTATCTGGCGAAGCGTGACGCGGAGTGGATGGGTGCGGTCCATGAGTTCCTGGGACTGACGGTCGGCGTGATCCTGAACGGGATGAATAAAGACGAGCGCCGCGCGGCCTACAACTGCGACATCACCTACGTAACGAATAACGAGCTCGGTTTCGACTACCTGAGAGATAACATGGTGGTCTATAAGAACCAGCTGGTCCTGCGCGGCCTGCATTACGCGATCGTCGATGAGGTCGACTCGATCCTGATCGATGAGGCGCGGACCCCGCTGATCATTTCCGGACAGAGCGGAAAGTCCACGAAGCTCTACGAGGTCTGCGATTTCCTCGCGAAGCGCATGAAGCGCGGCGAGGGCGACGGCGAGATCTCGAAGATGGATATCCTGATGGGAGATTTCCTCGAGGATCCGCTCGAGGAGGACGGCGACTTCCTCGTGAACGAGAAGGATAAGGCCGTCATGCTCACCGCGAACGGCGTGAAGAAAGTCGAGGAATACTTTAAGATCCCGAACTTCTCCGATCCCGAGAACCTGGAGATCCAGCATAATATCAACCTCGCCCTGCGCGCGAACTACCTGATGTTCCGCGACCAGGACTATGTGGTCCAGGACGACCAGGTCCTCATCGTCGACCAGTTCACCGGCCGCATCATGCCGGGCCGCCGCTTCTCCGACGGCCTGCATCAGGCGATCGAGGCGAAGGAGAAGGTAAAGATCAAGCGCGAAAGCAAGACCCTCGCGACGATCACCTTCCAGAACTTCTTTAACAAGTTCGATAAGAAGGCCGGCATGACCGGTACCGCGGCGACCGAGGAGCAGGAGTTCCGCGACATCTACGGCATGGACGTCGTCACGATTCCGACGAACCGCCCGGTCATCCGTGTGGATCATAACGACGTCGTTTATAAGACGAAGAGAGAGAAGCTGAACGCGGTCGCCGACGCGGTCGAAGAGGCTCACGCGAAGGGACAGCCGGTCCTGGTCGGCACGATCACGATCGACGTCTCCGAGGAGATGAGCCGGATCCTGCGGAACCGCGGCATTAAGCATAACGTCCTGAACGCGAAGTTCCATGAGATGGAAGCGGAGATCGTCGCGGACGCCGGACAGCACGGCGCGGTCACGATCGCCACGAACATGGCAGGCCGCGGAACGGATATCAAGCTCGACCCCGAAGCGGTCGCCGCGGGCGGCCTGAAGATCATCGGCACCGAGCGGCATGAGTCCCGCCGTATCGATAACCAGCTGCGCGGCCGTTCCGGCCGTCAGGGCGACCCGGGCGAATCGACGTTCTACATTTCGCTGGAGGACGACCTGATGCGTCTGTTCGGTTCGGAGCGCATGATGGGCGTATTTGAGGCCCTGGGCGTTCAGGAGGGCGAACAGATCCAGCATAAGATGCTCTCGGACGCGATCGAAAAGGCGCAGAAGCGCGTGGAAAACAATAACTTCAGCATCCGTAAGCGCCTGCTGGATTACGACCAGGTCATGAACGACCAGCGCGAGATCATCTACGCGGAGCGCCGCAGGGTCCTGGACGGCGAAAACATGCGCGACCAGATCATGGGCATGATCACGGACACGGTCGAACACACGGTCGACCGCGTGATCCCCGAGGGAACGCCGGCGCAGGAGTGGAACCTGGCAGAGCTGAACGCGGAGCTTCGCTCGGTCATCCCGCTTTCGCCGATCGCATTTACGGATGAGCAGCTGGCCGGCCTCTCGAAGGCGCAGCTGAAGCAGGATCTGAAGCAGGAGGCCTTCCGCCTGTACGAGGCGAAGGAAGCGGAACTGCCCGAGCCCGAGAAGATGCGTGAGCTCGAGCGCGTGATCCTGCTGCGCGTCGTGGATAATAAGTGGATGAGCCACATCGACGACATGGACCAGCTCCGCCAGGGCATCGGCCTGCAGGCCATGGCCCAGAAGGATCCGCTCGTGGAGTATAAGAACATCGGTTTCGACATGTTCGACGAGATGAACGAGTCCATCGAGACCGACACCGTGAGGCTCCTGACCCATATCCGCATCGAACAGAAGGTCGAGCGGGAGGAGGTCGCGAAGGTCACCGGCACGAATAAAGACGACACTGCGAAGAAAGATCCGAAGAAGCGCGAGAATAAAAAGATCTATCCGAACGATCCCTGCCCATGCGGTTCCGGGAAAAAATATAAGCAGTGCTGCATGAATAAGCGCGCGTAAAGACTGCTGCGCGGAGAAGGAACGAAGAAAACATGGCATTGATCGAATTTGACCAGTATAAAGCCGAGCTTGCGCCTTATAAGGAGACGCTCGAGGAGGTCGGCCAGGCGCTCGGCCTGGAGTCGAAGCGCCGCCGCATCGAGGAACTTTCCCGCTTCCAGGAGGAACCCGATTTCTGGAACGACACGGACCGCGCGTCGAAGCTCTCGCAGGAGCTGAAGAACCTGCAGACCGTCGTGGGCGGCTACGACCGGATGGCTTCCGAGTATGACGAGATGATGGATCTGATCGAACTCGGACGCGAGGAGGACGACGCCGACGCTGCCGAGATGGTCGGAGAGATGCTCGCGAAGTTTAAGACCGAGCTCGAAGACCTGCGTCTCGAGACGCTCCTGACCGGAGAGTACGACCACGAGAACGCGATCCTCTCGATCCACGCGGGCGCGGGCGGCACCGAGTCCTGCGACTGGGCTTCGATGCTCTACCGCATGTATATGCACTGGGCGCAGGCGAAGGGCTATACGACCGAGATCCTTGACTGGCTCGACGGCGACGAGGCGGGCATCAAGTCCGTGACCGTCCAGATCAACGGCCCCGGCGCCTACGGCTACCTTAAGTCCGAGCACGGTGTGCACCGCCTGGTGCGCATCAGCCCGTTTAACGCGCAGGCGAAGCGGCAGACCTCTTTCGTTTCCTGCGAGGTCATGCCCGAGCTGAAGAACGACGCCGATCTGGAGATCAATGACGACGATCTCCGCATCGACACCTACCGCTCGAGCGGTGCCGGCGGCCAGCACATTAATAAGACATCCTCGGCCATCCGCATCACGCATATCCCCACAGGCATCGTGGTGCAGTGCCAGAACGAGCGCTCCCAGTTCCAGAATAAGGATAAGGCCATGCAGATGCTGCGCGGCAAACTCCTGAAACTGAAGGAAGCCGCTCACGCCGAGAAGCTCTCCGATATCCGCGGCGACGTGAAGGACATCGCCTGGGGAAACCAGATCCGGTCCTATTTCCTCCAGCCCTACCAGCTGGTGAAGGACCTGCGGACGAACGCGGAGACGGCGAATGCCGATAAAGTCCTTAACGGAGGCATTGACATGTTTATCAGTGCCTACTTAAAGTATCTCCAGAAGAACGGACAGGAGGAGTAAGAGCATGATCTATGCTGCAGTAATGGGCTACGGCACCATCGGTTCCGGAGTCGTAAAGGTCATCGAAGGACACCACGACTACATTTCGAAGAAGACGGGCAAGGATATCCGGGTCAAATACATCCTGGATCTGCGCGAGTTCCCGGGCGATCCCTACGCGGATCTGCTCGTGCATGACGTGAATGTGATCATGGACGACCCCGAGATCGACATCGTGGTCGAGACTATGGGCGGCACGAAGCCGGCCTATGATTTCGTGAAGCGCGCGCTGCTGGCGGGCAAGTCCGTCTGCACGTCGAACAAGGCACTCGTCGCGGCTTACGGCCCCGAGCTGCTGAAGATCGCCGAGAAGCGGAACGCGAACTTCCTGTTCGAGGCTTCCGTGGGCGGCGGCATCCCGATCATCCGCCCGCTGAACACCTGCCTGACCGCGGATAAGATCATCGGGATCCAGGGTATCCTGAACGGTACGACGAACTACATCCTGACCCGCATGGAAGATGAGGGTCTGGGCTTCGAGGAAGTCCTGAAGGACGCCCAGGCGCTGGGCTATGCCGAGAAGGATCCCACGGCGGACGTCGACGGTTTCGATTCCTGCCGGAAGATCGCGATCCTCTCGTCGCTGGCCTGCGGAAAGACCGTGGATTACCGCCACATCTACACCGAAGGCATCCGCCTGATCACGAGCGAGGACTTCCTGTACGCGCGGGCGATGGGCCGCTCGATCAAACTCATCGCGAGCATGTACACGGACGGTTTTGACACGCACGCGATCGTGGCCCCTATGATGGTCGAAAAGTCGGATCCGCTGTATTCGGTGCGCGATGTGTTTAACGCGATCAAGGTCACCGGCGACGTTGTGGACGACATCATGTTCTACGGAAAGGGCGCGGGCTCTCTGCCCACCTCGAGCGCGG
>JAEEGL010273154.1_pt1 | contig 12151 bp, 3 predicted proteins | sample 9134231 | NCBI WGS metagenome assembly JAEEGL01 (sample SAMN16246548, study PRJNA631951) | gut metagenome | biome: gut microbiome; feature: rumen; material: fiber-attached | host: Bos | place: Iran: Karaj | collected 2018-10
ATTTGGCGGAGGTTATTGTGAAATGTAAAATGTGAAATGTAAAATGTAAAATGGGAAATGGGAAATGTAAAATGTGAAATGGGAAATGTATCTTCAAATTCTTAATTCTTAATCCTTAACTCTTAATTAACCACAATGTCTTCCACGTCGGTGATGCAGTCCTGCCACCCGTCCATGACAACGGCCGGGCTATGGGTGGTGAGGATTATCTGCACATTGGGGTTCAGGTCACGGACTAAGGATATGAGTTGCTTCTGCCACTCGAAGTGAAGGCTCACCTCGGGCTCGTCCATGAACAACACGTATGGTTCGCGGTTCTGCACCAAGACGGTGAGTAGGATGATGAGCATTTGCTTCTCGCCAGAAGACAGCTGATAGGGCTCTATGGTGTCGTCGTACTGGTGGAAGCGTATTTCGTTGGACTCACGGTCTATGGTCTTACCCGTATCGCGGAAAAGCCTATCGACAAGGTCCTGGAAATGGGTCTTTTCCTTCACCATCCGCTGTGCCTGCCATTGGGAATCGGAGGCACCCGAGGTGAGCATCTGTATCATGCGGTTCGAGAGGTTGACCTGATAGTCGAGATAGCGGCGCTGCAACATGTAGAGTTGCAGGTCGAGCTCGGTCTGCAGCTTCAAGTCGGTCACCTTCGAGAGCAGTTCGCTTGTCACCACAGCACGATCGAAGGAACGAATCACGTCGAACTTCACTGTCTCGCAATCCTCGGGGCTATATGTGATGGTCACCCCGTCGAGGTGCCTGTCCATGTCGCGGAACTCCAGGAGATTCTTCACCACGCGATTGAGGATGGTGCTCTTCCCCACCCCATTCACGCCACTGAGAATATTCACATCAGGCCGCAAATCCCATACAATGTGCCGCCGTCCGCTCCACAAAGAGTCTATCTCTATGCGTTGGATATAATTTGCAGTCTTCTTCATGGCGTCATATCCTTATCACTTTTCCAATAGAACATTCACGAGACTTTCCACATCGGCAGTGGTGACCTCACCGTCCTTGTTCACATCAGCCATCCGACGACTGTAAACGGCCACGTTGCCCTTGATGATATTCACGAGGTAGGTGACATCGGCAAGAGAGGCTATGCCATCAAGATTGACGTCGCCCCATTCCAGCAGGTTGATGTAGTAGAAATCGCCCACCTGACCTACGACGGTGTTGCTGGTGTAGGTCAGCACCTGGTTGACCTCGACAACGCCTTCGGACGTGCATACCTTGAAACGAAGTTCCTCGCCCTTCGTCTCGCCCCATATCGTGATGACAAACATGCCCTGGTACTCTCCTTGGCTGAAGGAACGCCCCTTGCCGCGCAACTCGTCGCCATGATAGACGGCAACGATGGCCTCGTCGGTAATCACCACTCCCTTTTCGCGCACCTGACAGACGAGGGTCATGTTGTCGGCATACTTATAACAATCCACTTCGGGGAAAGGGTCCACGAGTGTCTGGGCCATGAGGCTGGCACTCCCCATCAGCAGGAGTGCCAGTATTCCGTAGAATTTGTTGATAATATTCATTTTATAGCTTTCTTTTGTCCGTTAACAATGTAGATGCCCTTATTCAAATTACGATTTGACCATTTGCCAGCCACGACTTTGCGTCCTGCCAGGTCGAAGACGGCCTCGCCCTCGTCTCCATTCAACGAGGCTATTGCCGTGACAGTACCCAAGTCGATGATGTAGGGAGCACGAGGCCTTCCATATACGGCGTCGGTGGTGTAGGTAAGGGTGTTTGGCAGTATGCCCACGACTTCCCCATCGCTGACACGGAACGTCAGTTCGCACTCATCGTCGCCCGGAATGGTGAGATAGAGCATACCCTGAGCATCGGTGACAGCTGCCTGGCGACATTCGTCATCGGCAAAGATACCGATTTCAATGCCGGCAACAGGCTCAAAGCCATCGACGACCTTTGCACAAAGCACCATGTTGCCAGCGTAACGGCCACAATCGACGGGAGAGAATATGTGAGGCTCGCTATTGCCGGTTTGAGCGTCGCCACCCAACGTCTGCGACTTGACATCGGAAATCTGGGCCTTCACGTTTGACGTCTGTCCTCCGTAGGAGAACGTGCGGTCGGCCGTGGTCACACTCTGAATCTTGTAGCCCAACCCAGGCGTGAGCGAACGGAGCGAGCCAGCCCACTCGTAGTCATCATAGTATGCCACACCACGCTGCGACTTGATGATGTCGCCGTCCTGCGGTTCCATACCAGCCAGTGCATCGGTCAGGTCAACGGTCTGTTGGCCATTGTAGGCAACCCAGTTCCAACCGTACTTGAGGGTGACGGGCGTCTGCGAGGGATTCACGCGATGGCCTTTCACCTTCAACGTCGTAGGCTCGATGGTCTGCACGGCATACATCTCGACATTGTTCATGGACGCAAGCGGTCCAAACCAGTCGCCAGCCCAGACAACGGAGCCACCAGACTGACTCTTCACGGTGCTCACCTGTCCGTTGAGCTGCTTAAAGACATTGGAGACGGTCAGCGGGTCGGGGGTCACGTTCAACGCCATCCAATTCCAACCATTGTTCAGCGCAATGGTCTGTTCTCCCATGTCTATTGCAGAAAGTCGAATCGGAGCATTGTAGCGTCCTACGAGGTCTGTGGGGACAAACCTAACATCCTGGCTGGTTTCGACCACGGGATAAATGGTTGCGGTGGAGGCATCAAATACCCTGAACTCGAGTTCCGTGCCTTCATCGTCCCCATTGCCGTAAATGTCCATCGAGACAAAATAGCTATCGTAACGCGAGCTGTATTCAGGACGTGCCACGCCACGACAATCATCGCCCACGAAGGCTGCGACGATATCGTCTGCATCTGTGCTGAGCGTACCCAGGATGTATAGTTCCCCGACAAGATTCATCATATCTTCGTAGTCGTCGGGATTCACTGCCCACTGCGGTTCCTCGCCCTTCACTGTGATGTGTAGGGTCAACGGAGTTTCGATGCCATTGTTGCCCGTCACATAGACGGTTTCCTCATGCTTACCGATGGGGGCAGCCTCGTCCACCGTAAAGGTTAGCGTCGCCGTTCCAAGCGGATTGATGTTGCCGTAGTCGTTGCTGACAACGAGCCACGACGGCATACCGCTCAACGTCCACATCTGCTGCTTTCCGCTCTTGTTGACGAGGTTGACAGTGAGGCTTCTGCCCGTTGTATTGGTAACGTGACACACCGTACTGAGTTCGGACTCAGACCACTGCAGTTCGTTCTGGTTGACGAAAGCCGACCACACAGCCGGTACGGAGTAGTTTCCGTTCTCGTCGCGGACATCGCGAACGGTGAAGTTCAGCGTGCAACCATCAAGGACTGCTGCGTCCTCGTTGAGGGTGATAACAACCTTCTCATCGCTGGCAACGAAGCTGAAGCCCACATTCGTTTCCGAAGGTTTCGTACGCAATGCCGGAGCCTGATCGGTATAGGAAATCGTAGCGGAATGGGAATTAAGGGTGTAGAGTTTTGCCCCATGGCCACTACCCGTGAGGTCTAAGGAGTCACCAACGGTCACAACCTGATTACCCGAGTCCAGTTTCTTCTTTTCGAAGGGATAGTAGGCCACAAGACCATCTTCGCTGCCTGTCAAGCGCACCTTGCGGTTCTTGGCCAGCAGGTCGGCAGGCATCGTGGCATTCCATACACGCACCTCGTCCACCTGTCCTTTGAAGGCGCGGTCGTAGCTATATGTGGCATCTGCCGCTGATACGGTAGTGCGACGTGCACCGACAATCAGATTGTTGGTGACGATGCTGCCCACATTGGCCGTGTTGGTGGAGAGGCAACGCTTGCCATCGACATAGACTGCGGCAGCACCTTGACGAAGCACGTTCAAGGCCACATGGTGCCAAATGTTATCGAGCAGATTGGTATTTGTTGAGAACTGGGCATTGGCTCCCGGCGTGGAGAGGTAGGCATCCTTACCCGTAAGTTTCAATGTCCCATCGACTGCAACCCACAAGGCCACATCGCCCATCTGAAGCAGCTGGGCATCGCCCGACTGGGCACCACCGCGTACCCAGAACTCCAAGGAATAATCGTCGTCGGGACAAGTGGGAAGTTCCGAAGCATTGATGCTCAAATAGCTCTGTCCATTGAAGTTGACGGCCTTGTTCTCGTTGTTCAGATACCACGTTTCGGCAGGCATCGTCATGTGACGATTGCGCGAATAGTCGCGTATGCTGGTACCCTCACCCTCGTCCATCTTCCAGTAGCCGATAAGATGGCGTGTCGATGGATTCTTCGTCTTGCTGCGGTTCAAGAGGGCGGTGGTCATGTCGTGGGCCTCGTCCCATAGCAGCAGTTCGTGCATTGCACCCGTAAGGTTCTTGCCCACTGCAAGCGGACCATTACCTTCATACTTCACGACAGCCTCGTTCGTGAAGAGCTCGGTGGTGTTGGCATCGTCGGCCACAGAGGCATTGAGTATGCCACCCTCGCCAGTGTTCTCGTAACTCAAGGACAGGAATGCCCACTTGCCTGTGGGTATTGTATTAATAGAGGTATAAGGCGTACCACCTACATTGACCACAAGCTTGTTCGATGCATTGGTGCCGACGGTCAGTTTCGATGTACTGCTGCCGTGACTCAGCAAGGTGCCCTCGCCACCAGTGAGGTTGACCCAAGTGTCGAAGGAGAAATCCTTTCCATCCAGCATGATGCTGGCTTCCGTGGCTGCGGCCACATCCTTGTTCTGCATACCCAAAGCCGTCTCATGGGCAATCTCTGCGCCATTCAGCACACCTGTCACCTTGAAGTTGGCTTCTTCCGTCAGCTCTCCCTTCAGGATGGGTTCGTTGAACGTAACACTCAGTTCGTCGCCAATGTCCAGCACGCCATCCGTAGGTTCGGGCTGCCCGAGCGGAGTGGGACGCTGCATATCCTTGACTAAGGCTATCTCGTCGGATGTCCTTGTCACCTCATCAGTTCCATACGTACTGGCAGATACAATACGGAAGAGATAATTGCCGTCGGAATAGGATTCCATAGGCAGTTGATAGGTAACCGTAGAGCCGCTGGAGGGCAGTAGTTCGTTGTTATCGGTCTTGTCGTCTTCGTCGAGCACATACTCATGAATCTGCGTCCAATCCGTAGCACCTTGTTTCTTGTATTGCATACGGAAAGCTTTCAGACCACGATAGGTGCGGTCGAAGTCCTTCATCGTCAATACGAGATCGGTACCCGTCTGTGTATTCAACGTTGTATTGGAGAGTTCCAATGTCACGGGCGACGACGACGGCACGTAGTGAGCCGATACGAATACTGTGTCCGCAATGGGGTCCCAAGTGTAGGTCGGATAGTACTGCGTCTGCGAAGCGAGCACGATACCGATGCGGTCGTAGTCAAGAATGCTCTGGTCGCTCTGCTTCAGCAGCAGGGTCTTGGTCACCGTCTCAAAGGGCGGAATCTTTATCAGGCGTGAATCGGTTAATGGCATACCATCAACAAAGAGCATGGCACCGTCGGGATTGGTTTCCTCGGCCTGCATGAGGCGATAGTACAGGATTTCGTTGCTCTCTGAGGCATTGCTCAGTCGCAGGGTGTAGGTAGCCGTAGAACCGGAGGGGATATCCGTGACAACTGGATTGTCGGCATAAATCTGAGGCACCTCGATTTGCATGGTAGATTCCATGATGGTCGTACCAGGCTTGTAATACTTCGTCACGGCCTTGCCTTCGTATGGGCCACTGGTCTGTCCGCCAAGCGTACGGAAAATAGGGCTATATGCGCCGTAACCATAAACATCGACGGTCAAGGAGTTGTCGTCACCTTCGTCTGCCAAGGTGTATTTGAAAGACGTCTTTTGTGTTACGTTGTCATCTTCGGACTCCTTCTTACCGCCTCCGCTCGACGTTCCAACATCTATTATAACACCTACACCATTCGTTAATACTCCCGTGCCTCCGTTCAGTACCAACTTTGCTGTAACATTCCATTCAGAATGTGTACCACTTGTCTCGTCATTCTCGGTGCTATTCGTAACACTCGTACCCGAATCGAACGAGTAGTTTTCATGTACAACGCTATCAAGATTCTCTCGGTTCTTGTATGCAGAAACCTTTTCCTTTTCGTTAAGCGCAAGGTAATTTTCCCATATTTCTATTTGGCTATTACACCAGATAATACTATCCTGGAAGGCTTGGTCTGCAGCATGTTGTTCAGGGATAAACATTGTATAGGAAGAACCTTTCGAACTGGGTACAACGTTACCGTTCTTGTCATGTTGGTCTATATTGTTCTGACCGAAACCTGGGTCATTAGGTAATAATGTCGTCAAGTAAACAGGCAAAGTTCCGTTATTAACATAGCTGTCAATCCTGTCCTGGGTCGTAGTCTGCAACATTGAATTACGCAATGTCTTGAGGTTAGGTATCAGCATGTTCTCAATGTAGCTCTGCGTATAGTTGAACATCGTGCTGAATGACATGCCCGTCGTGATGGCATCTTCCACACTTAGTTGCACGTCGTTTCCAATGGTGTCCACGCGGTGGAAGCCTAAATTGCGGGAATTACCGAATATGATATTCGTGGCAGAACCTATGAACACGTCGCCTTGAGGTCCCACGAACTCCTTATCTCCACTGGTGGCTATTGCCTTGGTCACCTCTACGCTTCGGTTCCATGTGTTGCCGCTTTCGCCTTGGCTCGAAATATTAGCACCAATTACCTGATCAAACTTTGATTCCACGTTGCTCACAGCCACCACACCAATACCCGTGGCAACTGTTGTATTGAGACCAAGTTTAATAGTCGCTGTGCCATGGTTGTCAGTGTCCCATGCCGAGGCTTCTGAGGTCGAGTGGGAAGTGACTGTGCCCGTGGTCCACTCAGCCGAAGATTTAGAGCCTGGAGGGTCACGCAGAATCATGTCGAGCATATCGGGTCCTGCGGTGATGAAATTACTTCCCGTAGGCATATCGCCCAATACAATGCCCGCCAAGCCATTACCGTTCCACTGGTAAGTGCGGTCATCTATATCATAAGTGATGCAGATTGTCCTTGTGTAAGGATCTGAGATGTTAGGCAATCCAGCCGTCCATCGGTAGGAAGCTTGGCCGATAGAATCAAGTCTAAGTTGGTTGCTCTTCAGATTGGCGACCTCACCTGCCTTGTGGGTTTGTCCGTCCACCATGGTGTCCTCGTTATACACAGTCTGGTCAATTGACAGGGCATTGTCTATCGTGACGACCAGTCCCTGCAGAGGTGCCTGGTAGTAATCAGGTGTTTCACCATCGTTGTTTACATAGTCTTCAAAAGCTTCAATATTGAAATTGTAGTTATCGTACATCTGGAATATAGGACCACCATATTTATAGACAGGCGCACCATTTTCTATTGTATAGATATCATCCACAAGCACTTCGCCGAGGTCGTCTTTCATGGTGTAAGAGGTGATACCAAACGCACCATCATTATGATCATTCTGTACAACATTGAATGTGGGCGTACTGTGATATGTCTGTAGCAGCTTGGTATGGTAGGTATAGGTTTCCTTGCTCCCATCGTCGTTGCGCAGAGTGTCTGTGTGTTCACTCAGCGCATTAGTAAGGTCTATCGTCGTAGAGGGTCCCACTTCGAGTCCCGTCGCCACGACCTTAATTGTACCAATCTTATACTCAAGAGGTGGCACCATGGCCGAGAACTCACCCGTCCTGGGGTCAGTATGAATGAAGAGCTTGCGACAGTTCTCGGCACCTTCACCACGCCACGATGTGCTATTAATATTGCCAGTGGCCGAAGCAATGGAAACGGTATCCGCATTCGTCTCGTAGCTATAGGTGGTTTCCGTAGTGTCCTTGACCACATTCATACGGGGCGTTTCGTTGAGAGGTGTAAGAACGAGTTCGGCCACACCGATGTTGTTCTTGCTCAGGCCGAAGCCAACCTTCTTTTCACCTTCGATATCGCCACCCACAACACGACCTGTGAAGTTCACCAAGGTCTCGTCATAGAAATCCAAATTTTTGATTTCCTGGTTGAAGGTATGTTTCAGGCCGACTCCTGCGGGATAACGTCCCTCATTGGCAAAGACATGGCCATTCATCTCTACGGTGATGAAATGATCGCCTATCGGGACACTAATGGAATATGCACCCTGTTCGTCGGTCTCTATAATCTTGCCGTCCTTGGAGCAAATTACACCATCGACGTAAAGATAGGCTCCCTTTACCGGGTAGTCGGTGCCTGCATAATAGACCTTGCCACTGACGGGGAACGACGAAACATCCTGAAAATCGACACCGCTATGGTTCAACGACGATGCGCTGACGTAGCGCGACCGCGTGGAGGGCGAGAACTCATGGATGCCCAGGGAGGGTATGATGCTGTAGCTGGTGCCTTCGCCCGAGAAGGGGATGCCACGAATTTCGTAGTAGCCATTCGTATCGGTATAGGACATTAGACTCAGTTGGTCCTCATCGGGGATATTGGGAGAACTGATAGGAGGCACCTTGGTCAAAGCATGACGACCATTGCTGACACCATTGGTCTTTGAGAAGTCGTAGGCTACAACTTGCTTAGAAAGTCCCTCGTCCAGAGGATAGTACAATGCAAGTCCCGTCTCGCTTCCCGACAAAGGGTGGTTGTAGTTCCGCAGGATGTCGGTGTCCGACAAGGCTTTGGTGAACAATCTCACTTCATCTACGAACCCGACATATCGGAACTGCGTCTCGCTGAAATTAGCATCATTGCCAAACGATATGCAAGTCGCTTCATCATGCACAAAAGTCTGCAATCCTGTGAGCTGCTCATTTCCGTACGTGGGTACGGCCTTCTTCGGTCCGTTTTTATCGGCGATGAAGAGCGTGACGGTGCCTGTTGTAGCATCATAGATGGCACCGACGTTGGTCCACTCACCAGCCTTAAGGGAGAGCGTCGATTCGTAGTCGTGTCCGACACTGCTGGTTCCCGACACATTACGGAAATGGCATCCAAGTGTATAGTTTTTAGTGTCCGAGTGATAGCGCAGGAAGAACGTGAAGGTATTGTAGATGTCCAGGAGCATGTATCGCGACGACCCGTCCAACATCGCGTTTGTATCTGGATTAATGTACATCTGCACACTGAAGTCTTTTGCCAGCAGTGCTTTGATGCCGTCGTTGTCCGTCGCATATTTCAGGCCCGAGCCTACCCCGAGGAAGTGAACCGACCGCATCGTCGTGTTCAATTCGCCTTCTGGAGTCTGTGGCTTCAGCACGACCTTGGCACCATCCACGGCTGTACCCGTGTCGTAGGATATGTTTCCGTTCACGATGCCCGATGCCAGGCTAAAGCCGTCGGCCCATCGGAAATGGCTGTCTTGACGTTCACCTCCCTGTGTAGTCCAGGCGATGACGCGGTAAGCATTGAAGCTACCAGGGAGCGCCGTCACGTCGTCGTAGCTGTAGTTAGTTACACTGCCCGATGTGTTATATATGGTTGCCCAGGCACGTTCGTCCCTGCTACCAAGGGGGCGGCGTTGCACGGTATAGTTGGTCGAACTACCTACTTGCCGTACCGACCAATTCAACTTCACCAAGTTACTATATGTGCCTCGCGAAGCAGTAAAGGTCTGTATCGTCGTTCCGCCAAGCTTCACACAGGCCACGTCGCTGAGCTGTTGCTCATTGAAGACCGAAATCTTCAGGCGGTAGAAATAAGACGTATTCGGGTCACGGACGTTGTCATCGGTAAAGGTTCCTTCGTTGGTGTCCGGACTGGTAATAGAAGTTGTCCCCACTTCTGTCCAGGTAGCCTTGCTGGGATCCTCGGGGTCGTAGTCCGTGGATCGCTCAATATGCAATACATAGGGATTGCTGCCCGACGCATCGCCAATGGAGTGATGGCTCCAGGCGAGGTCGATATGCGCTTCTTCGTTTTCTGTTGCGGTGAATTCACAGAAGTCCCATGTCGGCTCCACGCTGACCTTGGTGCTCGCCTTCAGTTCAGCTGGCTTCGAACCCAAACCGCTGGGAATGAAATAAACATCGATGTCATACGCCGTGTGATAGTTGTCGAGCGTTATCTCCCAATTGCGTGTTTCTTGCGATAGGCCCGTTATTATATCCCGCTTAAGAGTCGCATTATAAATCGTCCAAGTACCCGCATGACTACGGGTGTTGTCGTCCTCGACTTCCCAGCTGATTTTCACTTTCTTATCCCACTGGTTCGTGACGACGCTCTCCACTTTCGTCGGATAGATAAAGCCAGGAACCTTGACGTCGAACCACTTATACACCGTCGTACTGAATTCGTAGTCCCTGGCATTCGGATTAAGCGTTGCGCTGTACTGGACGGGAATCGTCGTGCCATTGGCATAGTTACTCATGGTCAAGGTCGTAGAAAGGTCATTGTACGCACCATTGCCTTTCAAATAGCTGAACGTCTTTGCGAAAGCCCCCGAGTTGGACAGATAGGACCCAGGGTTCGAAGTCGATTGGGTATAGAGGCCGACAGTCGTGGGACCATATTTCGTATTCAAGCTACCAGAGACTTTGACGGTATTGTAGTTGGTCATCGTGGCAGTTGGTACAGAGCCCCAAGGGTCGGGGTACCCGGCCGACGTCAGGATTATTTCCTCCCACTCGTTGCTGTCAGTATCGAATAGTGCCCAGTCGCCGTTGATTTTCCACTTACCCTTGACCTTCACCTTGTAGGTGTTGCCTGGTTTCCACACCTTGATGAAGACATACATCATCACACGATAGTACTTTCCCTTGTTATGGTCGCTCTTGTAAGGGTTGTAGAAGCGCACGATATAGTCGTTCGTTTCATGGGCATCGGTCCACCATTCGTTGTGCTCGTTCACCTCGTCGAGGGCACCGCTTCCGTTACCCGTGTTCGACGCGCCTGGCCACGCCAGTTCGTAGTTCGGCGAGCATACGTACTGATCATTAATCCACACGGCTGGACCATCATGCGAGCCGTCGGCCTTGTCGTGGAGGAAGAAGCTGTCGTTGTCGTCGGTATCATAGAATATCATATCGACGTAGAACCACGGCTCATCCATGGTCGGTGTGTGTTTCACCCACGACAGGCCAGAACCATTGAAGTGTGAAGTTGCGTGCAAATCCCCGTTTCCTACGAAGATCAACAGCATAAGCAAGGGCAGCAATAGCAGCCTTCGCTTAGAAGAATGATTATGACTATCCATAATAATAAATTAATGTATATAGGCAAAATTATAGCTTTCTGGTTACAAAATTAAGTAATTTTTTTGTAACAGCCTTTCATTTTTGACTTAAATACAACAAAAAGAAAGAAAAAAGATTACAAGAAGGGTAATGAAGGAAGTTGGGCCATAGTTTCCCCTATTCGGGATGTCGCAACTTCGGGGCGCAAGCACTCTTCGATGGGGCTTTCGGGAGGATTCACACAAAGGACCTGAGCAAAGCCGGCACGCAGCAGGGCATCGCGGTCTGAAACCTGACCTGCAACGAGGACGACGGGCACACCGTGAGCCTGTGCACGACGAAGCACGCCCATCGGGACCTTGCCCATCAGTGTCTGACGGTCGGCACGCCCCTCGCCTGTGACAACAAGGTCGGCCTTGGCAAGCAAGGCGTCGAATCCGGCAAGGTCGAAGAGAAAGTCGATGCCCGACACACGACGTGCACCAAAGTACTGCATCAGGGCGTAGCCCATGCCACCCGCAGCCCCAGCCCCAGGTTCGCAGCTGCAGTCGCGGCCACAAAGCAATGCACCGTCCGCAGCAAACGCCTGGGCACGCGCCTCCAGTTCAGGGAGCATCTGCCGGCTCGCCCCCTTCTGCGGGGCAAAGACGTAAGTTGCCCCGTCAGGCCCGAGAAGAGGATTCGTAACATCGGTGGCTATCCTCAATCCTCCATTCTCAATCCTCAATCCTCCATTCTCAATCCTCAATCCTCCATTCTCAATCCTCAATTCTCCATTCTCAATCCTCAATCCCTTCAGCGCTTCCAGCATACCCCGTCCACAGTCGCTGGTGGCCGAACCACCGAGGCCGACGACGATGTCCGTGGCTCCACGCCGCAGGGCATCGGCAATGAGTTGCCCGGTACCATACGACGAAGCGACAAGAGGGTTGCGTTCCTCGGCTCCCAACAAGGTAAGGCCACTGGCTTGCGCCATCTCGATGATGGCAGAGCCCCCTCCGTCTCCCCCATGAGGGGGA
>JAEEGL011578802.1_pt1 | contig 12151 bp, 9 predicted proteins | sample 9134231 | NCBI WGS metagenome assembly JAEEGL01 (sample SAMN16246548, study PRJNA631951) | gut metagenome | biome: gut microbiome; feature: rumen; material: fiber-attached | host: Bos | place: Iran: Karaj | collected 2018-10
AAAGTCATTCTATTAACCCAGAATGGAATAATATCATAACCTGTAACTAAACAATTATTAGGATAATATCTCTTTAATAAATCAGTATTTTCTGGCCATCCTAGAGTAGCAAAAGGCCATAAAGCACTACTAAACCATGTATCCAATACATCGTTATCTTGTACCCAACCTTCTCCTTTAGGAGGTTCCATACCTACATAGACTTCTTCTCCTTTATACCAAGCAGGAATTCTATGTCCCCACCATAATTGACGAGAAATACACCAATCATATGTAATTTCCATCCAGTGATTCATTGTCTTTTCATATCTAGAAGGTACAAAGTTAACTTTTTCATCTTTCTTCTTTTGAACCTCTAATACATGATCTGCTAAAGGTCTCATCTTAACAAACCATTGTTTCTTAATCATTGGTTCAACCATAACACCAGTACGTTCAGAATGTCCTACTTCGTGAACTAATGGTTCTATTTCAAGTAGTAAACCTTGTTCTTTTAAATCTTCTAAACAAGCATCACGACATTCTTCTCTAGTCATTCCTTGATATTTCTTAGGAACATTTTCATTCATTGTTGCATCATCATTCATGATACAAATTCTTTCTAGATTATGTCTATTACCTACTTCAAAGTCGTTAGGGTCATGAGCTGGAGTAATCTTAACACAACCTGTTCCTTTTTCCATATCAGCGTGTTCATCAGTAATAACTGGAATTGGTTTGTTCATAAGTGGTAAAATTACATTCTTACCAACATATTTTTTATATCTTTCATCTTTTTCATTAACTGCAACTGCTGTATCACCAAATAAAGTTTCTGGCCTAGTTGTAGCAATATCTAAATATTCTTCGCTATCTTCTAATTTATACTTAATATGATAGAAAGCACTCTTTTCTTCACCATAAATAACTTCTTCATTAGAAAGAGCTGTTTGAGCGGCTGGATCCCAGTTGATGATTCTTTCTCCACGATAGATTAAACCTTCATTATAGAAATCAACAAATACTTTTCTAACAGCTTCAGATAAACCATCATCTAAAGTAAATCTTTCTTTACTATAATCTAAACTAACTCCTAAAGTAGCCCATTGTTCTCTAATAATATCTCCATGTTCATGAGTCCAATCCCAACAAGCTTCTAGGAATTTTTCTCTACCATATTCATATTTATCGATACCTTGATCTTTTAATCTCTTAACTACTTTAGCTTCTGTAGCTATAGCAGCATGGTCCATTCCTGGCAACCATAAAGTATCATAACCTTCCATCTTTTTATAACGAATAATAATATCTTGTAATGTAACATCCCAAGCATGTCCTAAATGCAATACTCCTGTAACATTAGGTGGAGGAAGTACTATACAATAAGGCTTCTTTTTACTTTCAGGATCACACTTAAAATAATCTTTATCTAACCATTTCTTATATTTGTCTTTTTCAACTTCAGAATGATTATATTTCTTATCTAATTCTTTCATTTTTCTAACCTCTCTTTTGCGTATTCACAAGTTTTTTCATAAACTTCACTTAATTCTTTATTATTTTTATGTAGTTTACTAAAACTTTTAAAATTCTTCATTAATTCTTTTAAGCACTCGTCATTATATACATCAAATACAAATGAATACTTTAAAACTATTTCATCATTAATACTCTTTGTATCTTTATTACGAACTTCTTTATGATTCATAAAATCATTTAGTACCCTTTTGCTTATTTTTTTATCAACAGGTGTAATATTTAGTTCTTTTAAAGATCCAAGTAAGAATATTATGTCTATTTTATCAGTATCTCTAATCAATTTAGCATGCATCATAGCACGTTCACTTTTATTCTTTTTTAAGACTCGTTTATTATGATTCTTAATTGCAAACTCTATAATTGGATACCATTCTTCATTAGTAACAAATTGTTTTATCTCATCTTTTAGAAACAATTGAACACAGCTATAATCAGCATGATCAATACTAATACTATCATCATATGTCTTATACACTCGTAATTGTTCAAAACGACCAATATCATGCAATAAACCAATGACTCGCGCTAGTTCAATGTCTTCTTTACTAAAACCTAATAACTTAGCATATTTCTCTTGTAATTTCATCACTCGATAAGAATGATTATACTTAAGTTTAATATCACTATTACTTAAATCATAATTACCAACATACTTATTAAAAGCTTCTTCTAACATAATTACACCCCTTTCAATAAAAAAAATAGTTATAATCTAAGGACGAGCAAAACCCGCGGTACCACCTTAGTTTATAACTATTGTTATACAACTTTAATACTTAACGCATATTAACGATGCACTCCCAAGCAACCTTCATCTTCTCTTAATGTTCTTTTTCACCAGCCAAGAACTCTCTACAATCAGGGCAAAGACTACTCCTCTTGTTCAACGTACTTATGGAAGTATTATAAAACAATAAATAATAAAAATCAAATAAATCTTTCTTGTTATCTATTAAATAATATATTATAATTAATATTGAGAATAATAAAGGGAGTGTTACTTATGGCAATGAGAGAATTCGATTTTGAAAGAGAACCAACTGTAAGTATTGTTAAGAAAATTCTAACTGATGCAATTAAGATGAAAGTTACAGACATTCATTTTGATCCACATCCAGAGAGTTTAATAATTAGATTTAGAAATAATGGTGAGTTAACTGAATATACAACTACACCAGATAACGTTAAATTAAACATCCTAACTAGAGTAAAAATAATTGCTGGTATGAACATCACAGATTCCATCCTACCTCAAACAGGAAGTATAAATCTTGAAATTGATGGCCATACACATAACATGCAAGTATCTACTTTACCAGTTTTAGATGGTGAAAAAATCGTTGTTCACATTTCCAACTACGCTCGTAATTTAAAAAACATAGATCGTATCGGTATGGAACAAGAAGATATCGATAAAATAAAAAATTTAATAAAGGAAAAACAAGGTGTAATTCTTGTAACAGGAACTAATGGTTCAGGCAAAACTACTACAACCTATGCCCTATTAAAAGAATTAAACAAAACTGATACTAACATAATTAGTATTGAAAATCCTATTAAAATGCCTTTAGAAGGAGTTAACCAAGTACAAATAGCTCCAGACAAAGGAATAACTTATCGTACAATCCTAAGAAACATAGAATCACAAGACTTAAATGTTTTAGCTATAAATGAATTAATTGATGATGAAACTACTAGAACAGCGCTTCGTTTATCAACAACAGGTCGTTTGGTAATTTCAACACTAAATACTAAAACAGTAGCTCAAACAATTGATACATTACTAAATATGGATGTTGAAAACTATCTACTAGGAGATAATCTAATTGGTATTATTTCTCAAAGACTAGTAAAAAAACTATGTCCAAATTGTCGTACTAAGAAAAAAGTATCTAAATATGAACAAAAGATAATCAAAGAAATAACTGGTGAAACAGTTAATGAAATTTATTATCCTGAAGGATGTGAAGAATGTAAAGAAGGTTACTTAGGACAATCTCCTATTAGTGAAGTAATTCCTATCACACCTGAACTAAGAGATGCTATATCAAACAATCGTGATCGTGATTTAATAAGAAAAATTATATATGCCGATAACGATACAATCTTAAAAGATGGATTTAAAAAAGTTATTAATGGTGAAACATCTTTCTCAGAAATAATTCGTATTACTGATATAAAAACTGATTTTGCTCCTGACGAAGAAGAACTAAAAGAATATATTTTAGGAAAAGAAGATATGGATAAAGCTCCAGATGAAACTTCAAAAGAAGAAACTAAAGAACCAGAAGCAAAAGAAGAACCTAAAAAAGAGGAACCAAAAGAAACTCCTAAAAAAGAAGAAAAACCATTAGAAAAGAGTCAATTACAAAAATTTAATGACGCTTTAACAAAAACCGTTTCTAAAGAAGAAACTCCTAAACAAGAAGTAAAAACTGAGGAAGCAAAGGAAGAAGAAACTCCTACTCCAGAGCCTCCTAAAGAAGAAACTAAAGTTGAAGAAAAACCTGCATCAAAAGAAGATGAATTATTCAAAAAACTAATCGATGATGACGATGATGATGACTTCAGCTATAGTGATTCATATACAATCGTTTAAAAAAAGGACTATCAAGTCCTTTTTTATTTGAAAACAATCATTAAAAATTTATCTATATAACTCATAAACAAAAATGTAACATCTAATCCTAAGATTAAAAATGGTCCAAAAGGTATTTCTCTTTGCTCTCCTTTTATCGTGAAATATATAGCATATGGGAAAGCCATAAAAGCACCTAAGATTAATGATACAACACTAAGTCTTAAACCAAGAACAAAGCCAAAGAAAGTTGATAATTTAATATCTCCTCCACCTAAAGCTTCCTGTTTAAAAAACTTAGTTCCCAAAAATCTAATACAATACATAAATATAAATACAAAGATACCACTACAACAAGATAATAATAATACCTTAAATCCAAAGAAAATATATTTTAACATTAATACAACAATACTAAATATTATTAATGGTTCATCCAAAATAATAAAATACTTAAAATCACTAACAAAAATATTAATAGTCAAAAAGATAATAATAGCTACAATAATTAATTCATAGCTAAATCCATAAACACTATAAGCAATTGGTAACATTATTCCACTAAACATCTCTAAAATAGGAAACCATATTGATAACTTTTTATGACAATATGGACATTTACCTTTATTAAAGAAAAAAGATACAACAGGTATTAATTGATACCATTCATACTGTTCATTACAATTAGTACAATAACTGCCAAATCTTTTCAGTTTTAAAGGTTTTTTTAAACCAATTAACACTGCCAGAGTTCCTAATAACAAACCTGATAAAAACATCAAAACAATTACATAAATATCAAATGCCATAGTATCTCCTTCCTACCCCTATTATCAACTTAAGTATATCACATCTAGGAATACTTATTAAAAGAAAAAAAGGACTATTTACAAATAGCTCTTTTTAATTCGTCTAATTCAATTATAAGTTTTTCCCTAGCTTCTTTAGAAGATAAAGGAATTTTATCAAGAATAGTTTCTAAACTTTCAATTAAATAATCATTATAATCATTATTATTTAAGAAACCATATTTAATTATATTTTCACCATTCTTTTTATTAGACTTAATAAAACAACTAGTAACATACCATTTCCCCTTATCATAAACATATACTTCATCTTCTAAATAATAACCAATATCATTCATAAATTGTCTTAACATTTCATGATCATTATTTGATTGAGTAATAATCTTTTTGATATCTTTTAATTTATTATTATCAACTAAAATATGTTTTATTGTACTAGTTCCCATACCAGCTATTATTAAAGTATTAATTCCATCTAAATCAACATCATTAATACCATCACTTAATACTGTTGGTATTTCTAATTGAAACTTTTCAATATTCTTTATAGCAGATGCTAAAGCATTAGAATTAACATCACTTGCTATTACCCTATTAACTAATTTATTTTCTACTAAATAAATAGAAAGTAGACCATGGTCGCAACCAACGTCTACTACCTTATCTTCTTTAGAAACAAAACTAGTAATAGTTTTTAATCTCATAGATATCTTATTCACTTAAGAAATCCTTTAACTTTTTAGCACGTGATGGATGTCTTAGTTTTCTTAAAGCTTTAGCTTCAATTTGACGAATACGTTCACGAGTTACGTTAAACTTCTTACCTACTTCTTCAAGTGTATGACTAGTACCATCTACTAAACCAAATCTTAATTCTAATACTTCTCTTTCTCTTTCTTGAAGAGTCATTAAAACATTTTGAATTTCTTCTTTTAAGATTTCATTAGTAGCATATTCCTCTGGGCTCATACTTCTTTCATCTTTAATGAAATCTCCTAAATGTGAATCATCTTCTTCACCAATTGGTGTATCTAGAGAAACTGGATCTTGACTAATCTTCATAACTTCTCTAACTTTTTCAACGCTGATTCCCATTTTTTCTGCTAATTCTTCATCAGTTGGTTCTCTATTTAGTTCTAGAGTCATTTGTCTTTGAACTCTAGCCATCTTGTTAATTGTTTCAACCATATGAACTGGAACACGAATTGTTCTAGCTTGGTCAGCTAATGCTCTAGTAATAGCTTGTCTAATCCACCATGTAGCATAAGTAGAGAACTTATAACCTTTACCATAATCGAATTTTTCAACAGCTTTCATTAAACCAATATTTCCTTCTTGAATTAAGTCTAAGAACAATAATCCACGTCCAACATATCTTTTAGCAATAGATACAACTAAACGTAAGTTAGATTCTGCTAATACATTTTTTGCAGCTTCATCACCGTTAGCAATTCTAACGCTTAAATCCATTTCTTCATCACTACTTAAAAGACTAATACGTCCAATCTCTTTTAAGTACATACGAACTGGATCATTAATATTAATATCTTTAGTTATTTCTTCATCAGTTAAAACTAAATTTTCTTCTTCTTCAACTTTTTCACCATTAGCACTAGCTGCTGCATTATCTTCTGATACAACTTCAATACCATTTTCCATCAATGAATTATATAATTCATCCAATGAATCATTATCAATTTCTAATCCTTTTAATGCTTCTGCTAATTGTTCGAAAGTTAAAATATTATCATTTTTCTTTCCTAAATCAATTAGATCTTGTTTTCTTTCTTCAAAACTTTTAATCTCTACCATATCTACACATCCTCTTTTTTAAGTTCTGCTATCTGCATAGCCAACTTCATCTTTTTATCTACATCAAGTTCATTCTTCATTAATAACTTCAATCTTTTTATTTCATTTTTAGTCATTACTTTTAAAATTGCTTGAATATAATCATCCATTACTTCCATATTAACTTCATCATTTACTGATTCATTAACTATTTCCATTACTTTATCTCTAATACTGTCCTTATCACTTACATAAGTAATAAAATCAGCTACTGTAATACTCTTTTCTGCTTCTGCGTAATAAACAATCTCATTAGCAATTTCACGATATATTTCATCCGCAAAAAAACCAACCTTTTTTTGATACGCCTCAACGTATTCTACTCCATTCATCATAAAATACAAGACTTTTTCAACAGTTTTCATATAAGAATCTTTTTTTGTAGGTTCTAATACCGGAGTTTCCTTAACTACTTTAGTAGTTTTTGGTTTAATACTTTCCAATTGACTCTTTAAAACACTAACATCAACATTATATTCTTTACTTAAACTATTCAAAGTTACTTCTCTAAGTATTACATCATCTTTTAGCGCCAAATTTGATAAAACTTCTTTAATATACTCTGATTGATCTTCAATCTTATTTAAATCCTTATTTTGTTTTAAATAATTCATTTTAAACTCAAAGAATGTTAATTCATGATTTAAATTATCAATAAAAGCATCTTTACCATTAGCAACTATATACTCATCTGGATCTTTTTCTCCACTCAATCTAATAACTCCTAATGGAACATTGTTTTTTTCTAATTCTTCACCATTATTCAAAGACGCAATTAATCCAGCATTATCATTATCTAAACAAAGAACAACTTCAACTCTCAATTTCTTTAACAATTCAATTTGATCTTTGGTCATTGCCGTACCTTGTAAAGCAACAACATTTTTAATGCCTGAACTAGATATTCTTATAGCATCCATAAATCCTTCTACAAGAATTATCTTCTTATCTCTTTTTGCTACATCTTTAGCTTTATGATAATTATATAAAGTTTCACCTTTTTTAAATATCTTTGATTCTTTACTATTCATATATTTAGAGACGTCTTTTTCTCCTCGATATACTCTAGCACTAAACCCAACAATATTTCCATCCTTATCCCACAAAGGGAATGTAATACGTCTACTAAACATATCGTAGAATTTACCACCAACATTATTAACTAAACCAATTTCAACTAATGTTTTTTCATCATATCCTTTTTTAGTTAATAACGTTAATAAAGAATCATTACTATCCAAACTTAAACCAATTCCAAATTCTTTTATTACTTTTTCATCAAGACCACGCTCTTGTAAATAAGCCATTGCTTCTTTACCAGCTTCTGTTCTTAAATTGTTTTGGAAAAACTTTTGTGCTAGATTCATTATTTCATATTCAGTTTTAAACAATGTACTAGCTTGTTTGGTTATGTTTCTTTTAAATTCCATTCCACACTTAGATGCAACAATTGCAACAGCATCTAAGAAAGGAACATCCTCATAATCAGAAACAAAAGTGAAAACATTTCCCGTTTTTCCACAAGCAAAACATTTATAAATTTGCTTTTCTGGTGATACACTCATACTTGGTGAATGATCATCGTGGAACGGACAAACGCACACATAATTCTTTCCTCTTTGGCTTAGAGGGATATAACTGCCAATGATAGAAACTATATCAGCTTTATTTCTTATAGCATTAATATCATCATTATTTGTAAAGGCCATAAAAAATCACCCCTCAATTATATTTATTATACCCATACCCTTTATTTCCTTTTTTTTTCGTCATTTTTTTGCAAAAAATTGCATTTTTTTCACTTTTTTGGCTAAAAACATTATTTTTAACCAAAAAAAAGAAGTAATTTACTTACTTCTTACTTGTACATTTAGATAATGATGAATATTGTTATAATACGTTGAAGCTGTCTCATATCTCGTATAATTATCTTTCAATTGACTAATTAACATCTTAGTTCTGTTTTTCTGTTCTTCAGGAAAATCTGGCTTATTAATTTCTTCAACTGCTTTCTTATATGCTTGATAATTATCTGAAGCAGAAATTCTTGCAAATTCTAATGCTTTTACTAATTCCTTATCAACAGCAATCTTTTCCTCAGGCGATAAATTCATAATGCCATCCATAATCTTATTGTATAACTCAAATGATTCTTTTCTCTTTTGATACAATTCTACATCATCAGGATGAGATAAATCATATTCTTGAATATCTATGCCTTGTTCAGCTCCTTCAAGAAATGAATGACTGCGATTACCAGGAAGATTTGTTATTAAACGATTAACCTCATGGATTAAACCAGTTAAACGAGAAATTAACTTCAGTACTTCGTCCATGGTAATCACTCCTATCTTTATTTATTATACTACAAATTTAAAGAATGATGTGAATTTAACAAATAGTTGTTTTACAAACTCTACAAAATTTGAGCAAAGAAGCACCACCCAATTATCAGTTCTTGTATCCGGAACTTCTTCCTCTGGTGTTTCAACAACAACAGGTTGATCAACTGGTTCTTCTTTTTTTGGTTCTTTAGGAACTATTTTTTCTTCTATTTTGTAATTAAATAATTCATGTAAATGGTTGCTCTCTTCATCTAGGATTCTTTCGCTATAAGAATCAACTATTGAATATCCTTTTAATCCTTTAATTTGATTAATAGTGTAGCTACCATATCCCAAAGTGTATGAAGTATAACCTTTTTCGTCAGTAGAAATATTACCAACATTATTTCCGTTTTTGTCTATTATTTCAAAAACAGCATCTTTTTCTGATACACAATTATTCTTAATGCAAGCCTTTTTATTAATCTCTATCTTATTCTTTAATAAATAATTATATAGTGTAATATTTGGTTTTGTATTATCTTTATCTATTACTACTTTATAAACGTTATTATCTATTTTATAACCAACCCCTACACTCTTTTGTTTTATTACATATTCTCCATATGCTAAATCTATCGTCTCATATTGCAATTCTTTATTATCAGTACATACACTATCAACTAATACACTGCCATCCCATAGAATATCATAGCAAGTATTAGTAAAATCACTCTCTATTGTATATACACTTTCATCTTTTAAAATATCCATTTCAATATTACCTTTTTTAACATTAACATTGACTTTATATGTTTGATTAACAACATTCCCAGGTCTAATTAAATCTTGGCTATTAGCACTATCAAATATTGCCACCTTTCCTTTATAAAAATTGCTCTTTTTAGTTACTTCAAAAGATCCGTTTTCTCTAATATCATTTATAATAAGTCCCCCATTAAAAGTATATTTATATGTTGAATTACTAACTTGATATAAATCTTCAGTAAGACTCTTAATACTCAATCCTTCTCCTAAATTAAGCGAATAAGTTTTAACAAAACTAGGCTTTTTATCATGATTATTAACATCAGTCAATACTTCATTAATTTCACTACTATACTTAGTAATCTTATTTCCATTTAGAGTATCTGTAAAATAAATACTACCATCACTATCTGTTATAGTATCCCAAATTAAGTATTGTGTAATAGCATACCATTTACTAGTAGTTCTACCGCTATATCCATAACCATAATAAACAATTAGGGATATTTTTCTCTTTTTAGCACTACTTAAGCTATTATATCCATTTAAATCTCCAACATATGAAGTATAACTTTTCCCTTCAACAAATTTAGTATATGGTTCTAAACAATAAACAATATTGCCATTACTATCTTTTAGATACTGAACAGTTAAATAATGAATTGCTCCATCTTTCTTTTTGCTAATATATTCTCCGCTTATAAAGCTTCCTTCAACGAATGTCTCAGCTTTAACCAAACTAAAACTAATTAATAGTAAACATATTAAAAATATTATTTTTTTCATTTAATTTCCTTTCTTAATAAACATCACCCTTCACCCTATATATTATCCATCAAAGTCTTATTTCCTTTTTTTTCCATAAAAAAAGAGCTTTAAGCTCTATTTTTCTTCTATCATCTCAATTGCTGTAAAGACATAATTACCATCTTTTTCCTCAAATACAAATCTATATTTAGAAAAATCTTGATAATTCTTCTCATTTATTTCAAAATCGTCATCTACTTTTCCTTTATATTTATGATCTTTATCATAATCAGTATAAACATTATTTTGACCACAACAATCTTCAATACCATAAGCTACATAAACATATACCTTACCGTCTTTAATCTCTTTATTATAAATATATGTATATTGACTATCATATCCAGTTCCTCCACAAGGAGAAGCTATATAATAACCCTCTATCTCATCACTATAAAATAGCATTGGACATTCCATATAAGAATCCTTTTTTGTAAACACACTACCATATACTTCTTTAAAGAATTTTTCAACATTTTTTGTAGTAATATAACCAGTAACTTCACCTATCATACCATTACCACATTTATCTTCTGCAACAAGTTTCTTTGTCTTTGGATCAAAACATGCATATTCGTCTAACTCGCTAGTCTCTCCATAAACGATTACGGGATTCATCAAAGAAGATTCGGAAAAATCCGAAATTGTTCTATTTTTTTCAAACAAAACATATTCACCATGATGATCTATATATATTAAATATTCGACTTTCTTTTCTACTTCAGCAAATATTTCGTCATCTCTCTTTATTTGTTCTTTTACTTCTTTTTCTACTTGATCCGAACTCTTTTCATCGTGTTTGCCACCTAGATACCAACCAATACCCAATGCAATAATAGCTACAAGAACTACAATTACAATCCATAAAACATTTGAATTACTTTTATTTTCCATTTCGATTCTCCTTCTAGAATAATTATAACACAACATATAAAAAACTGTACTACTCAAGTACAGCTTTTATTCTTCTTACACCAGCTGAAGAAGCTTCTTCTTTTTTAATTCTAAAATGTCCTAATTCAGAAGTATTTTTAACATGTGGTCCACCACATAATTCTCTAGAGAAATCACCAATACTATAAACTGTTACAATATCAGGATATTTTTCAATAAACATACACTCTGCTCCTGATTCAACTGCTTTTTCTTTAGGCATTTCTTCAACAGTAACTTCATGTCCTTCACTAATCCATTTATTAACTAATTCTTCTACTTTTTGTTTTTCTTCATCAGTTAACTTGTGGTCACAGTTAAAATCAAATCTCATACGTTCATCTGTAATATTAGAACCTCTTTGATGAATATCATTAGAAACTATTTGTTTTAATGCAGCATTAAGTAAATGTGTAGCTGTATGATATTTAGTTTCAATTTCACTATTACCAGCTAAACCACCTTTAAACTTACCTTGAGAAGCAGTTCTACTCTTTTCTTGGTGTTCCCTAAATTTAACTTCATATCCTTCTGTATCAACCTTTAAACCTTTTTCTTGTGCA
>JAEEGL012600319.1_pt1 | contig 12151 bp, 16 predicted proteins | sample 9134231 | NCBI WGS metagenome assembly JAEEGL01 (sample SAMN16246548, study PRJNA631951) | gut metagenome | biome: gut microbiome; feature: rumen; material: fiber-attached | host: Bos | place: Iran: Karaj | collected 2018-10
AAAACAAACGGTCTGTAAAAAGCCCGGAACGGATATAAACTCCGTTCCGGGCTTTTTCTGTACCGGGAAGACAGATCAGCACGGTATTACCGGATGGATACCGTCCATTCGTCTCCCGATACCAGATACTGGAACTCTGTCAGTTCCGGCGTGTTCATCACTTTCAGAAGATCGGCCAGGTCATTGACTGTATTGACTCCTGAAAGACTGCTGTACGCGATCCATTCCATTTGCCCTTCCGCGGAGGAAACGAGCTCTCCGGACCACTTTTCCGCTTTGAACAGAAGAACGACATATCGGCCGTCTTTGATCGGAAACTGCTTTACCCCGACCAATCTCGGCTCAATGACGGTCAGGCCGGTCTCTTCCTTCATCTCCCGGATCACGGCGTCAACAAAGGATTCTCCGGGTTCCACATGACCTCCCGGCAGGGTGTAGCCCTGCCAGTCTTCCTTTATTCTGTTCTGAAGCAGCAGCCGGTCGCCGTCTTCGATCAGGCATAATACGGTCAGTTCAACATTTTCTGTTCTGCTCATATATACATCCTTTGTCTCAATATTGCATCGGGGGAGGAGACCGCTCTGTCAAAGGGGGAAAACGTGGATGATCAAGCCCACACATCAGCGGCCGGGTGATGCGGTTTGCGGTCACGGAGATGACGACTATGACCTTCAGCGCGTTTTCCGTTCAGGGCGGACCGCCTTTTGAAAGGGGGGCCTGTATCCCTGCCGTCGCGGCGCTCCTTTCCGGCTCACAGATCAGATAAATACCGTTTTCCGGTCAGTACCCGGGACAACTATATCACAGCTTCCGTAAAACAACCATAGAAAAGTTTCCGGGAAACCGAACGGGCCGGAACGGTTTCCCGGAAAAAATTCATGGAAAAACAGCTTTGGGGGTTGACAAATACCCGGATAACAGACTATACTTTGCCATGAATCGACCGGCGGTCGGTAACCGGGCGGTGAAGAAACCGGATCACTGCGGCTGCAAGGCATCGGAGGACCGATTTATGCCCGCTTTCTTTTTTTACCCACAAACCGACTGTCGGTCGAGATAAAAAGACAACTCAGCCCGGTCAAACATGAAAGGAGAAACGGATGAAGAACAAGGGTCATTTCAGAAAATTTCTGCTGCTCTGGAGCGGGGAAATGATCTCCTCTGTCGGCGGAGGACTGACCAGCTTCGGCCTGAGTGTATATGTCTTTCGCATGACCGGCCGTGCGGCTGACACCGCACTGGTGGCGCTGCTGGCGTTTTTGCCGACGCTGCTGCTGAGCATACCCGCCGGAGTGCTGGCTGACCGCGCGGACCGCCGCCTGCTGATGGTGATCGGGGACGGATGCTCCGCGATCGGGGTCATCTATATCCTGATCTGCATGATAAACGGCGGAGCCGCGCTCTGGCAGATCTGTGCCGGCGTGTTTGTGAGCTCGGTGTTTTCGTCCCTGCTGGAGCCGGCTTACCGCGCCACCATTACCGATCTTCTGGATGAGGAGCAGTTCAGCAAAGCCAGCGGGATCATGGGGCTGGCCGGCAGTGCCCGCTACCTGATCTCTCCGCTGCTGGCGGGACTGCTGCTGACGGTTTCGGATATTAAACTGCTGCTGATCATCGACATCTGCACATTCTTCCTGACTGTGACGACCACGCTGATCGTCCGGAGCCGGCTGGAAACCAAAGCGGTGAAAACGGGAACCTCCTTCCGGGAGGATATAAGCACAGGCTGGCTGGCAGTTGCCGGAAACCGGGGCCTTCTCATCCTTATGGGGCTGTCTTCCCTGATCACGCTTTTCATGGGTTCCATCCAGATCCTCTCGGAACCGATGATCCTGGATTTTTCGGACAGCAAAACGCTGGGGATCGCCGAGACCGTCTGCGCCGGCGGTATGCTGGTTTCGGGTGTGCTGATGGGAATACGGGGGATCAAAAAAGGGCACGCAAAAATACTCGCGCTCTCCCTTTGCGGCTGCGGACTGGCCATGGCTGCTTTCGGGGTCAGGGAATCCTTGCCGATGATCTGCGGGTCCGGCTTTGTATTCTTTTTTATGCTGCCCTTCGCGAACACCTGCCTGGACTATCTGGTGCGCGTGAATATCCCCAATGAGCTGCAGGGACGCGCCTGGGGCGTGATCGGATTCATTTCACAGCTGGGTTATGCGGTCGCCTACGGGGCTTTCGGAGTGATTGCCGATGCGATCGCCCGCGGGGCCGGCATCAGCGTCGGCCGCGGCGCGGGCTGGACCATTGTGGGCTCCGGGCTCCTGCTGGCGGCGATTGCCGGACTTCTGTACCGGAGCCGCAGCGTCCGCCGGCTGGAACCGGCGGCCGGATGAGTATGAAGAGAGGAGAATAATTGATGAAGAAGTACATTTACAGACCCTGGCGCTTTTACGCGATCACCTTTGCAGCCACCTGGTTCTGGTGGTTCCTGGCCATTGCCTTCAAAGAGAGCAGCGTGATGACTGTATTCATGATTCTGGGCCTGCTGTCTCCTGCGGCAGTCGCGGTCACAACGGTCCTCACGTCCCGGAACCGGGCGCTGAAGGAGGATTTCAGGAGGAAGCTGATTCGGTTTTACCGCATCCGTCCGCTGTCGATCGCCGCGGCAGTGCTCGTTTTTGCCGCGGTGGTCGCCGCGTCCATCGGTACTTCCGTGCTTTTCGGCGGTTCGCCGAAGCAGTTTGCCTTCACAGAGGATTTTTCTTTTGCCGTGGGCGGAGTTTCCGCCCTGACGACCATTCTTCTGGCATCGGTCATTGAGGAGGTGGGCTGGAGAGGCTATGGTGAGGACGCCGTAGGCGCCTATCACACCTGGTTTACGGAATCACTCATTTTCGGTTTTGTCTGGGCCTGCTGGCACCTTCCGCTGTTCTGGATCCCCGGGACCTATCATTGCGGTCTGAGGGAAATGGGCGCTCTGTATATGCTGAATTTCCTGCTCAGCGCGATTCCCCTTGATTTTATTCAGACATGGGTATATGTTAAGAACAGGCGCAGCATGCTCGCAACCATGATTTTCCATCTGTTTATCAATCTGATGCAGGAGAAGATCGCCATGACGCCGGAGACGAAGTGTATTGAAACTATTTTTGTTCTTCTGGCGGCGGTCGGGATCGTGCTGGCCAACAGGAAGCTGTTCTTTGAACGGGAGCATATCGGAAATCTGCTGCGGGAAACAGAAAACGCGGCAGAACCGCAAATAAAGGAGTTGCGTTTCAGTGGCGGAAGCAAAGCCGGCGGAGATCCGCAGGGAGGAGATCCTGGACGCCGCGCAGGAGCTGTTTGAATCAAAGGGATACGAGCAGACCAGCACGACGGATATCATGAAGAAAGTAGGCATTGCCAAGGGTACGCTGTACTATCACTTTGCCTCCAAGGAAGAGATCCTGGATGCCATGGTGGAACGCATGGGGGACAGTCTGATCCGCAGAGCCCGCGCCGCCGCATCTCAGAAGGATATCCCGGTGACGGAAAGGCTGATGCGGGTCCTCGTGGCGCTGAATGCCGGGGAGGGCAGTGAAAAGGCGGTCGTGGATTCTCTGAACGCGCCGCGAAACGAGCTGCTGCATGAGAAGGCACGGCAGAAGGTGATCGACGAAGCCGGCCCGATCCTGAGCGGCCTGGTGGAGGAAGCGGTCCAGGCAGGCATCTGTCACTGCGCCTATCCCCGTGAAACGGTGGAGATGATCCTGATCTATGCCCTGATCGCCTTTGACGGAAAGAATACGGCACAGTGGGACAGCCAACGCACGGACGTGAAGGTTCGCGCGTTCGTCACCAATATTGAACGCCTGCTGGGCGCCGGGGAAGGGACCTTTGATTTTATCCGTTCCTTTATTGTCTGAAGAAATGCGCAGTTCCGGATGAAGAACCGTTATTTCAGCAGTCCTTCAGCGATCAGTCCTTCAAGCACGCGGCTCTCTCTTTCAAACATCAGAGGGTTATACGGGCTTTCCTTTACTTCCCGGTTTTTCCGGATGGCGGCGGCGGGCTCCACGAATTCCAGCCGGTATGATTCCTGCGCTTCATAATCGTCCAGGCTCTGGGAGGCTATCTCCTCCGATGCTTCGCAAAGATAATAATAATTATCCTGAACAAAGCATTCGGAGGGGTCCTTGTCACTTCTCTGGATCCGGTGAACATAGCCATACTCCCTGACCGATTCGGGAATCACGATCAAGCCGGTTTCTTCTCTTACCTCCCGGATCACGGCATCCGCAGGGCTTTCTCCGCTTTCGATCCCGCCGCCGGGAAATTTGTAGTAATCATACTTCAGGCTGTGGATCATGGCCACCTTTCCGTTCCGGATAATGATTCCTCTTGCGGAATCGCGCGTAAAAGTATGCGTACACTGACCGTAATCCTTTTTGTCCAGGGCAAAGAGCAGCTTCATGATGTTTTTCCTCACAGTTCCGGTCGATCGGGCAAGGACCCGGGAAACGGTATCTTCTTACTGCCTCAACAGATCCGATGCTTTTATTCTTCCGGCAGCCGGTATTTATCAGCTGCCGTTTTTCTGACCTTCAGGTTCTTCAGATATTCCTTCTGATCTGTCGTGATCCGGCAGCTTTCCACGCTTTTCTGTATGGCCTTGTTGTGTGTCCAGTCGTCCAGCCTTTGTTCTTCCAGAAAGGGGAGGACGGTGTCATACTGCTTGGCCAGGGCTGTGGCAAAGTACCATGCTCTCATCATGTTGATATAGTATTCTTCCGATCTGTAATCCGCCACCCAATCGGCATATTCCGGTCTGAACCTTTCATCCAGAAAATACCGCATCAGCGTCCCCATGGCAAACCGGACGGCATAGGTCTTGCCGGAACGGAGCCATTTCCGGATATACGGGAGCAGCCTTTCCGGATCCTTTCTGAATGCCTTTGGCGAAAGCTGGTCACAGGTGGCCCAGTTGTCGACAAACGGAAGGAAATCCTCCACTGCCGCGATGCATTTGCCGAAATCCTTTTCCAGGGAAATCAGAAAGGCGTGCAGCTGGTTTTCGTCAAAATACCGATGGGGAAGGGAAGAAAGGAATACTGCCGTATCCTCATCCCGGAAGATCTTTCCGGCAAGGCTACGGAGTTCCGGTGTCCGGACGCCTATGATCGAGCCTGCATCAACGGTCGGAAGGATCCCGATCTGCAGTTTGGCATACTTCGGATCCCGCAGGCGAAACAGTTCAGCGGTGATTTCTTCTTTTTTCATCTGTATCCGGCTCCTTCAAAACCCGGTGTCCCTGCAGGTTTACCGGGGGTCGCTCTGTTCGTTTTTTTCGAAAAGATCCTCCGCTATCGGCAGAGCATTATAACACAAGGGGAATGACTTCATCATCAGTCCGGTGTTCCGTCGGGTTCCGCAGGCCGGCAGGATCGTACAGGCAGGTCCGGAGACCGGCTTTCATTCCACATCTCTGTCTGCTGCGTGAATGAGCTGCTTCAGATATACGGCGATTCCGTCCTCATCGTTTGTTCTGATGACCACATCCGCAGCCGCCTTTACCGCATCGATGGCGTTTCCCATGGCAACGCCCGTACCTGCCATCTTCAGCATGCCGATATCGGAGAAATCGTCTCCGAAGGCAATGATCTGTCCGGCTCCGATCCCGCAGGCATCACACACGGTCCGGATGGATTCCTCCTTGGTGACGCCCTTCTTTGTAAATTTATACCAGAAGCCGTCCGAGAATCTGGCGGCATCGCAGTCCGGAAGCTTATTCTCCAGCTCCCGGGCTTTTGCCTCATCGAATATTTCCACGCACATTTTCAGCGCTTTTTTGTCAAAGCCGCTGAAATCCGTCCAGACGCTGTCTCCCCAGCTTTGGTCCTGCTTTCCGGGATCCGTCTTATAATTCCAGAAATGCCGGTCAAGCGTGTCAACGGTGATCTCACAGTCTTCTCCGCAGACCTGCCTTGCGGCTGCGATCAGTTCCCGGGTCCTCTCCTCGGAAAACTCGGCGGTAAAAAGATACTGATCGTCTTTCCTGACCACAGCGCCTCCGCTGCAGACCAGGATATCCGGATCCAGCTGCCCCAGACAGGTTTTACAGTTCTGCTCTCCTCTGGAGGTGGACACTCCGATCAGAAAACCTTTTTCACGGGCCGCCCGGAGCATGCGGAGCGTTTTCGCCGAAATCGTCTTATCGGACCGGAGCAGTGTTCCGTCCAGATCAAACAACAGCAAACGGTTCAAGCGTATCAGTCCTTTCCGCCGCGGGACGGCGCTTCCTCATGACCGTCTGACAGACGATCCCGGGCACCTCTTTGTATCCGGCAAAGGGGTAAGTGTGTTCCTCATCGGACAGGCCGACAGCTTTGTCGTATCCGTCCGCCCAGAGGTCAAAGCCTGTATCGTTCAGCATGATTTATCCTCCGCGGATTCCCGCCGCCGGGCTGATGACCGGCCTGTTTATCCAACCAGGGCCAAGATCTGCCGCAGATCGCGGATCTGTTCATCGATCCGGTACCCCTCCGGAGCCGGCAGGCCGTCGGGATTGTACCAGCAGGTCCGGATGCCGGCGTTCATCCCGCCCTGTATATCGCTCGTCAGGGAATCCCCGACGATCATGGAGGTATGCCGGCAGTCCTCCCCGAGGCTTTGGAAAACCGCGTCGAAGAATGCGCGGCTCGGCTTTTCGGCCCCGAGCTGCTCGGAAAGGAAAACTCCGTCCATCAGCTCTCCCAGTCCGGACAGGCGCAGCTTTTTGCTCTGCGCCGTGACCGTTCCGTTGGATACGACGTACTGCCGGACCTTTCCGCGCAGGGCGCGGACGGTCTCCAGGCTGTTGCCCTTCGGAACGATCGTATCTCCCAGCCGGTGCTGGTATTTTTGATTGAATGCTTCGGCGAGGCCTGGATCCGCGCCGATCTCCGCAAAAAAGATCTCAAACCGGCGGCTCAGAGCTTCCGGCCTGGCGATCTCTCCCCGCTCCAGCTGCTTCCACAGGCCGTCGTTGATGACGGAATACCTTCGCACCATTTCATCCGTGCAGCTGCCCATCCCGAATTCAGCAAACAGGCTTTTGACTGCCGCGCTTTCCGCCGCCTTAAAATCCAGCAGGGTTCCGTCCACGTCCCACAAAACTGACGATATCTTCATCCGGCGCTCCTGAATTCAGAAATAGCCGGGCTCTGTCAGACAGAAGCCCGGCTCCATGATATCACAGCTGCCGCGAAACAGCCATAGCAACGGGAATATTGTTCGCGTACAGGTCCATCCGGCACTTATTTCCATTCGGGCACTGCCAGGCGGGCATCTTCCAGCCTGTCCTGCCAGGCAAAAAACTCATTCTCCGTGCCGGTAACCGTGATGCTTATATTCCCGGCATCATTCCTGAAGCTGTCGACCCACCGGTCAAATGCTTTTTCCAGGGTGTAATACCGCTCCATTTCCTCTGACGCAGCGGGGACCGGATCCCCTTTTTTCCAGATGACGATATAATCCTGAGGTGTTCCCTGGCGGATCTCATCCACCGTCTCTTCGCTGTCATCCCCGGTCATTACAGCCCATTTCACGGACCGGGATCCTTCCGGCAGGCCGGCAGCATGGATCGGCGGAGCCTGAAGGAGCAGGTACAGGATATCCTTCCCGTCAGCAACGACCTCTGTGCCGTATGTGTCCGTGCTGAAATTGATCCGGCCCGTGTCTACGGTGAGAACGAAATGTCCATCCGCCAGTTTGCACATGCTAAGCGAATACAGGCTGTTGTCCACCGGCGCGGACGATCTCAGGAACAGCGAGTAATAGGCGAACGCGCCGGCCAGGGCGGCAATCAGGCAGATCAGCGCGGCCAGCGAGATCAGGCGGATGCGGCGCTTCAGCTTTGTTTTCCGCACTGTCTTCAGCGCTTCCGTAAACTGCTTCTGTTCCTCTTCATATTCCGCCCGGGTTTCTTCAGGCAGCTCCGCCTTCATCGCGTCGTACTGCTTCCGGCATTCCTCACAGGAACGGATATGCTCCTCCACGAGCTCCCGGCTCTCATCACTGGCCGCGCGGTCGAGCACCAGCGGCATAATATCACGGATCACATTGCATTCATTCTTTTTCATCGTCATTCTCCTTCATGGCGTCCTGCAGCATCCGACGGGCGCGGTAATAGGTTACCCTGGACCACGACTCGCTTTTTCCGAAAATCTCCGCGATCTGTGTATGGGACAGGTCGCAGAAGGCTTTTAAGGTGAACACTTCGCGGTACGGCTCCTCCAGCGCGTGCAGCCTGCGGTGCGCAATCATTGCCTGATCCCTCCGGACGACCTGTTCCGTGAAGTCCACGTCTGAAGGGAAATCGTCCGGGATCGGCCCGGTCGGCTTTTTCCGCCGCAGCGCGTCATAATACAGATGCCTGGCGATGCTGCACAGCCAGGTGCTGACGCTGCTTTTCCCGTCAAAGCGGTTGATGCTCCGGATCGCCTGATAAAAGGTTTCCTGAGTCAGTTCCGCCGACAGCCCGTCATTCCCGCACAGGCGCATCAGGTAGGCATAGACCGTTTTGCTGTATCGGCTGTAGATCTTTTCCATATCGTCCGTTGTGTTCACCCCCTTTCCACTGTGGCTGAAAGCTGCTTCCATAAAGTTTGTCGGCTGATCAGCCAAATCGTTACAAAAAAATCTATTTCCCCCGGAAAAAAGAAAGCGGCCTGCTTCCGCAGGCCGCGGACCCTGTGAACCGATAAGGGCAGGGGAGGGAAAAACTGCCGGCATTACAGCATCTTGACCATCAGATAATCGCTGTCGTAACTGCCGTCAGGATACTTCATTCCGTGCGGACGGGTCCCGTATACCGTGAAGCCGTACTTCATATACAGCCTCAGGGCTCTCCGGTTCTTTGATTCGACCGTGAGCTCGATCTGCTCATAGCCATGCTCCGCGGCAAACGCGATCAGCCTTTCCATCAGGGCTGAGCCAATCCCCTGACGCCAGAAATCCTTCCGGACAGAGATGCCCAGCTCCGCCCGATGCAGGACCCGGCTTTTTCTGCCGTGGGAGCGCACGTCCGCGCTGGCGATGATCTCACCGTCCAGTACGGCGACCAGCATCAGGCTGCGCGGGTCGTCCCTGCGCCCGGCCAGGATGGCGGCTTCTTCTTCCTCACTGTAGTCAAATTCCTCCGGAGTGCGCAGCAGGAAGGGCGTCTCTCCCAGCATAGTTTTCATGTACCGCAGCATGCACGGCGCATCTTCCGGCTCTACGGAACGAACGGTATAGTTCCTGCCGTCCCGGAGAGTCAGTTTTTCCGCAGAATGAATCATATCCCTTCCTCCGATCCTGATTCCAGAATAATGAACCTCCAGGGCATTTCCGCCGGCACGGCATGCCTGCAAGCTCTTAAAAACCCGGGTTTTATCTGAGCAGCTCTCCATGGAAGTACCGCTCCTGAAAATGAATTGCTTCCAGGATCACCCCGTCCGGGTAATCCTTTCCGTCAAGTGTAACGATCCATTTGTCTTCCACGTCGTCAAAACGCCGGTATACCGCGATGACCTTCCCTTCAAACTCGCGGAGCGGCTGATCCGTTCCCAGGATATATACGTCCTGTTCCGCGCCGTCTTCGGCAAAAACACCCTTCACATATCCGTAATTCAGGGGATAGATCATTTCCGGATGACGGGGGTGAGCGCTGCCCAGCGGCCGGTCAATAACGCCCTTTACGGTTTGCCCTATTACAGACGGATAATCCGTTCTCATCGCGCCGATCCTCACAGCTGCCGTTTTCCGGGCCGGAGCCCGGATCCATGATACCACAGCCGCGACAAAACAGCCATAAAAACGTTCCTTTTTCTTCGGAATCGCGGGACGGGAAAAGACGGAAAAAAACTTTCCTTTTTGACCGGGATATGCTAAAACAGATGCTGTACTGAAAGCTTCATTCTTTTTCAGTGCAGGCGAGAAGGATATCAATCATGTACAGAATTTTTGACGCACACTGCCATATCTACCCGGAGGCAATCGCCCCGAAAGCGGTGGAAGGTATTGAACAGTTTTATGAGCAGCTGCCGTTCGACCATTACGACGGTACCGTGGGAACGCTGCTCAGCACGGGCCGTGAGGCGGGGATCTCCCATTTCCTGGTCCACTCCGTGGCGACGACGCCTCATCAGGTATCCGGCATCAACCGGTTTATTTCATCGGAGGTTGCCGGGGCAAACGGAGCGTTTACGGGGCTCGGCACACTGCACCCGGATTCTGAGCGGCCGGAGCAGGACTTCAGCGAGCTGGCCGCGCTGGGACTGAAGGGTGTGAAGCTTCATCCGGATTTCCAGCGCTTTGAGGCGGATTCCGCCAAAGCCATGCGCATTTACGGCCTTTGCGTGGAGGCGGAGCTTCCGGTGCTTGTCCATACCGGGGATCATCGCTTTGACTATTCCAATCCGGAGCGGATCGCGCGGATCCTGCGGAGGTTCCCGAAGCTGAGGTTCGTGGGCGCACACTTTGGGGGATGGAGCGTATGGGATGAGGCCGCGAGCCTGCTTTCGGGCTTTGACAATATCACGGTGGACTCTTCCTCCTCTTTCTATGCGACAGGCCGTGAAAAGGGTTTGGAGCTGGTCAGGAAATGGGGCGCGGACAGGATCATGTTTGGCACCGATTACCCCATGTGGAAGCCTCAGCCGGAAATCGACTGCCTGCTTGCAATGGGACTGAAGGAAGATGAATATCGCCGTATCTTCTGGGATAACGCTGTGAGAGTATTCGGGCTGGGCGGCGACGGCGCGTGAAATGGATCGGCAGGGAAAGGCGGGACCGTATCATCCTATGAAATATACGCTTCAGGTTTTTTCGGGACCGTGGCACGCAGCCGGTGAATCACCGGAGAAAACGGTCCGGCGGATCGGGGAAATATGCAGCCGGATTCCGGTGGAACGCGTGATCATCGGATGGAGGACAGATCCGGCCTTTTACAGGATGCTGAGTTCCCGGCTCCGCCGGGCGGGGATCGAAATGCTGCTCTGGCTTCCGGTTTTTACGGAGGTCCGGGAAATGACGGATACGGAAGAGGCGCTGGACCTTTCCGGGCGGAGGATCGTCCTGCCGGCGGAGCAGGCAGAAACGGCCTTTGCCTTTGACTGCCCGTCCTCCCGCAAAAACATCCGGGCAGTCGGGGACATTTATGAAAAATACTTTGCTTCCTGCGGTTTTGACGGGGTTTTCCTGGACCGCATCAGGGGGCAGTCCTTTGCTGCCGGAGTGCCCGGAGTGCTCAGCTGCGGCTGTGAACGCTGCAGGGAGGCATACCGGAGAAAAGGCGTGGATACAGACGCGGTATGGAAACAGTACGAAAAGCTGAAGGATTCCTTTTTTGATATTACGTCATACCCGATGAACGGGCAGTTTATCCTGAAGGATCCTCAGGCGCAGCGGTTCTTTGAGGCCAGGGAAGAGATCGTCGCGGAAGCAGCCGGGGAGCTCTGCCGATATTTTAAGGAGAAAGGCCTGACCGTGGGGCTGGACCTGTTCGCGCCGTATGTCAGCCGGCTCGCCGGCCAGAATTATCAACTGACCGCGCGACATGCGGACTTTGTCAAACCCATGCTGTACAGGAGGACGGAAGCCGCTGCCGGGATCGGGTATGAATACGCGCTCTTCGGACGTTACGCGCCCGGAGCGCGGGGACGGAGCGGGCTGACGATGGACAGGGCTTTTCTGGACACGCAGCTGGAGGCGCTTTCCGGCCTGCCGTGCAGGGTCTGTCCGGGGATCGAAGTGAATTACAGCCCGGAAGAGGTCCGGACGGACGCGGATTATGTCACGGAGTCACTGGCCGCGGTCCGGGACCACGGGTTTGAAAGCGCGGTTCTGAGCTGGGACATACCGGAGGCTCCGGATGCGCATATCGAGGCTGTAGCGGCACTGGAAAGGGGACACTGACCTGGCTGTCAAGGATCTGTGACAGACAGAAACAGACAGAAAAAAGGATGCCCGGCCTCCGAAACGGAGGCCGGGCCTTTTATTTCCTGCAGGGCAGGATCCCGCTCAGCGGGGACCGCGGTCAGAAGTGGAAAATGATCTTTGCCAAAAGCAGCAGGAGGACCAGGATGATCACCGGACGTACGATCTTCGTGCCTTTGGTGATCGCAAGCCCGGATCCGACCCAGCTCCCGGCCATATTGCAGGCTGCTGCGGCGAGTCCGAGCAGGAACAGGACCTGGCCGTTGAGCAG
>JAEEGL012646533.1_pt1 | contig 12151 bp, 10 predicted proteins | sample 9134231 | NCBI WGS metagenome assembly JAEEGL01 (sample SAMN16246548, study PRJNA631951) | gut metagenome | biome: gut microbiome; feature: rumen; material: fiber-attached | host: Bos | place: Iran: Karaj | collected 2018-10
CGAAGAAGAAGTTTCAGATCCTTTGCCGGCATATGTTGCTTTCTTTGCTCTAATTAAAAAGTTAATTATTTTGTCCATTAGTTTTTCGGCGTTTCCTTTCGTTCTATAAAAATATGGTTATTTGATCAGAACCATCATTTAGTCATAATTATTTCACAAATTAGGCAACTAGAGCTATAAAAATGAAAAATTCTGACACTTTTAATCGTATCAGAATTGTTCTTTTCATATGGCGGAGAATTAGGGATTCGAACCCTAGCAGGACTTGCATCCTCTATCGGTTTTCAAGACCGACCCCTTCAACCGCTTGGGTAATTCTCCATATGGTGGACCATCCAGGACTTGAACCCGGAACATAACGGTTATGGGCCGTCCACTCTAACCGATTGAGTTAATGGTCCACATGCGTCGAAGTTTATTGGATTAACCCTTTAAACCTCTTGATTGACGATCCATGTCTTCGACAACGATATCGAAGATTTCGCCTAAAGTGGCACAATGTGAGAGTAAATCCCATGGTTCATTTGTATGGAAATGAATTTTGATCATTTCATCATCACCAACGCAGATGAGGGAATCGCCTTTCATGTTTTCTAAAATCCAATCAGTGATTTCATCTTCATCAAGGCCTTTACCTTCAATTAATAATTGAGTGTCATAGCGATATTGTAACATGAGTATTACCTCCCATTATTTATATTTAATCACAAAGTGATTATAAACAAATTGGTGGATCCGACGAGAATCGAACTCGCTACCTCCTGAATGCAAATCAGGCGCTCTCCCAGGTGAGCTACGGACCCATTGCTGATAAACAGCATTAAATACATTAGCAATTTTATTGCGACTTATCAAGTAAATTATAATTTAGTAACTGTGATTGAAGCGCTATCTGTGCCAATTGTGTTGACAGTAAATGTGAAACCGAGATCAACATTAGTGTTAAGCTTGCCGTTTTTAACAAATTGATATTTGTAGGTTGACATTGAGAATGTATCATTCGCTTTAAATAAGTCACTACTTTTAAGATTGTTGTTTAGGAATGAATTAACATTACTAGAGGTATTATTTCTAATTAATTGCAAGATGTTGTAATTATAGTAACTACTACCTAATGGCGATAAATACTCTTCATCGATTGAGCCATTATCATAAGTGTTGCTCATCGCCATTGATACTTTGTTGGATTGGCTTGGTGGATTAGATGTTAATGAATATTGGCCAGTGTAGTTATCATACTTAACTAAGCGCGCATCAACGTGCCACAATCTAATACCACGTGTATTTGGACCTTGTGGGTAATCATAAGGATAATTGTATTGACGATCACAATCGAATTTATTTAAGCCAGTTGCTGTGTAATATTCCAAAAGAAGATATTCAGCGAATGGTGAATTATTACTATCTGGACTTGGTGAAAGAAGAATCATTTCACCTGTATCTTGGAATGGTTTCAAATAGATTGTGGTTGTTGATGTAGGAATATATGCTTTGCCCCAGCCTAAAGCATAAGAGCTAAATGGATCATGACCACCAACGTTATTATCTTGCATGGAGAAACCACCGGCAGGAATGTGTGTTTTAGAATAATCGTAATAATCTTCTAAGCCAAAGACGTGACCCATTTCATGGATATATGTATGGGTGTCGAGTGAACAATATGATGTATCACCACCACCGTAATTACTTTTACCAGTACGTTGATAAGCTTTTGTACTGCTATACATAAAGTCATAACTGGCCCAAAAGAAAACGTTAGCACCTGGATTACTGGTGTTTTGAGCGCTTGAATTTTGAATCCAATAACAGTACGCCCATAAATTAGTATTGCTGTTTTCAGCGGTAAGATGATCAGGAGCACCATAAATGAGCATGACACTATCTAGATAGCCATCGCCATCTTTATCGTAATTGGTTCTAGCATCAGAGTGATTGCTAAAATACCAGTTAGAAGAGGTTGTCACTAACGATGCTGTAAGAGCCGATGAAGTTGCATAATACGAAGAAGGTTTACCACACGAATACCATTCAGAGACTTTGCCAGTAAATGTCAAAGCGCCATGGCTTTCTTCTTCATAGAAGGTTTTAACACTTCTCCAGCCTGTATCTTCATTAGTGCCAAAATAAGCTTTTTCAATATCTGATCTAACATTGTTTTTACCACTGTCAGAGATGTAGCTACCAGAATCTGTAAACCAAACAGGGATAATTAAAATATGAGCAGCACCAACGCAAGGTGCAGATGAAATAGGAGTAGCATTATACTTTGTATAATTTTTGTAGTTAATTGATGCCTTTTTTGCTTCTAAAGTATTTACCTCTAGATTGGAAGATGAAGATGAAGAAGTATCACTTATAGAGGATGTGCTATCACTAGATGTATCACTTGTGGTCGATGTATTAGTAGATGTGCTTGTACTACTTGGAATATAGCTAGGATCACCACCAAAGGTAAAGGACCACTGACAACCACTAATAGCGGTCACCATAGTTAACGAGATTGTAAAAAGTAATAATCTCTTCTTGTTCATATAATAGGGTTTCTGATTAGCAGTGTGTTTAACACTGGGGGTTTATTATAACACTTTGAACCTTAAAATAAGTAAAAACATTTAACTTATTTGAATTTATTCTAAAATATTAAAGTATGTCATTGCAAAAATATCTCGATCATTTAGATGATCTTTTAGGAAAGAAAATCCTTATTACTGGTGGTACTTCTGGTATTGGTTTAAGTATTGTTGATCAACTGCTCTATAAACACGCTGAAGTGGTTGTTTTAGCAAGGAATCCAAATAAGTCAAAAGAGGTTAAAGATAGGATGCTAGTAAAGTATCCTGATTGCCACCTCGATTTTATTAGTTATGACCAGAGTGATTATAAGAGCATTGAAGCCGCTACTGACGTGATTTTAAAAGAACATAACGACTTCTATGCTTTGATACTAAATGCTGGGTGTTTTACTACTTATAAAACACAGAAAATTGAAAAAGATATGTCATTAACTATCAAGACCAACTTTGTGGGACTTGCCTATTTCCTTAATTTATTATTACCGAAATTAAATAATAAACATCGCATTATTTTTCAAGGCTCTTTAGCCGCGGGCTATTACTTCAAAAAGCCTAGTAATTTATATAAGTATAAAGTCAGCAGTTTTCAACAATACTGTATGTCTAAAGCAGGTGTGGAAGAAATCTACAACCACTACCGCTCATTAGGATTAAAGAACTTATCTTTCTATTTAGTGGAACCAGGTCTAACAAGCACAGACATCTTAAGAGACTTTCCATTCCCAATTAAGCAGTTAGGAACTTTATTCCTTAAGGTTGCATCTCACTCCGTTAAGAAAGCTAGTTTAACCGCTTTACTTGCTTTGCAAGAAAGCATTCATACATGTTATATCGTGCCACGTAGTCCTTTTACATGGAGAGGCTATCCAAAAATCAAACCATTTCCTAAAAAGAGAAATAGGCCTTATTTATACAATCTTGTCGAAGAGGCAATTAAAAAGGAGAACTAAGTTCTCCTATTTTTATGCTGTTGGATTTCCATTAATGGAGTAGACGTAAGCACCACTAGCAAATTCAAGCAAATACGAATTATAGAAGTATGGCTTACCGAAGAAAACGATTTCTGAACCGATTGGCAAATCGTCAATAGAAGTCCAGTTTGGAGATCTGTTTTCATTTCTTCTCAAGTAATAGATGACCATATCGTTATCTTTGTTGGCATCTTTTACATGGACATTTCTTAAATCACCAGTGGTAGTACTCCATTGGTCTGCTTCTCTACAAACAACGCCTTTGAAGAAGTAACCCGCTGAAGGGGATGTAGTAGTTGCTGCTAACTCAAGACCTTCTTCGATGGTTTTTGGATCTGACAATGTGCCAGCATGACCTTCGTGAGGTTGTGGTCTTGTACCATAGCCACCATTAGCAATAAAGCGGTTCATTAAATCTCTTTGATAGATACCACCATTTTCGAAATAACTGACGACATTTAATGATGTATAGTAATCGATTGTATAAGTATCTGTTACTAGATAGTAAGTTGTGGAATCATTGATGTTGTATCTAATAGATTCACCATAATCTGACCAATTAACGTAGTAATTACTACTACCGGTGATGAACTGTGTATTTCTTAAGTTTCTACCAGTAATAGAACATAAGGCAATATCGTTATCAAATGGGAATAAATTATATAAGTCTGCATATGTGACATCACCCATCGCTAAGCTTGAGCCACGACAAGAGATATAACCACCACCGAGGATTAGATTGTATTGATTTCCCCAAGTAGCGTTACCATTTTGGTAATATAAATCCGCGACTTTTTGCTTCAATTCGGTGGAGTATCTAGTGGTCTCATTATAGCCACTTACTTCGTAAGCGAATTCATATTTGTTTTTATATTTGTCTAAAATGGCTTTAACACCAGCGTCTTCGGCATAGTTACGATATGGAGAAGAACTAAGTGTTGTGTTATAGCTAACTGGTTCATGAATATCGCATGTCTTATTGGTCAAATTGAGATCAACACTAATACGATAGAAGTTTTCATTATAGGCATTAGATTGAACGTGATAGACACCACCTTCATCTAATTCTGCATATCTATTGTGGGTATGTCCTTCAAGGACTAAATCCACGTAGTGGCCAGTACTTAACTCATAGTCATAATCGCCATCAGTATAAGCACCATGAATGGAATAGATGATGAAGTCACAGTGTTCATTGTTTCTTAACCTAGTGGCTTCTTGTTTGACAAGATTGGTTAACGCTGAACCTGTCGCAAAATAAACATCAGTAACTTTGCTTCTAGAAATGGAAGAATAGCAATCACCAATCGCTCCAATAACGCCGATTTTAGCGCCGCCACGATTAAATGTGACGGAAGGAGATAAGTAATTCACTCTTTGATTAGTGCTTCTACTTAGGACGTTAATTCCTAAGGTTGGGAAAGTAGCAAGTTCTTGATTACTTGCAATATATTGTTGACCCCAGTCAAACTCGTGGTTACCAACAGTCATAGAAACAAAGTTCATGGAATTCATCCATTCTGTCACTACGTCACCATGTGTTAAGCCACTTTCGACTGAACCTTGCCACATATCACCTTGAGAGATGAAGATAGAATTCTCGTTGGAGATTTCTTTCAACAAAGTTGTAGTTTTCGCTAAACTAATGCCTTTACCTACGGTATCAACGACATTACCATGCGTATCGTTAAAAGCAAAAATATCTAAAGAGACAGTTCTTGGTGCCTCTGAACTTGAGGAAGAACTAGATGATGAGGATGGAACACTTGAAGAACTTGAACTAGAAGTAGAGCTTGATGATGGTTTACTACTAGAACTACTGCTGGAAGCGCTGCTACTAGACGAACTAGAAGCAGATGAAGAACTAGCGCTACTCTTTGAAGAACTACTAGAACTAGATTTGCTAGAAGAAGTGCTGCTACTTGTTTTGGAAGAACTTGTTGTGCTTGATGTGATGGAATTATTTGAAGAAACACTACTAGATGAGTTGTTTCCGTTAGAGCCAGTTAAATTACAAGCTGTGGCGCACATTGCAATAAGCATAAAAGCGCCTAACAATAAACTTTTCTTTTTCATAAATTATCTTTCGCAATTATTAAATAATAAAATAACCATTATTGCAATGGTTAATTCTATCATTTATTACGATTATTCCACACTATTTCTAGCGTTGGCGACGAGTGTGGCCAGTCTCGTTATAGTGTTTATTCTTGTCTTGATACATTAACTCTTCGGCTTTTTGAATAGCTTCTTCAAAAGAGACATTGCCCGCTTTCTTATCAAGATAGCAGCAACCGATAGCGGCACTATATTCACTTGCATTCATCTTTTCTCTAATAGAACTGACTGTGCTATCTAATTGACCAATCTTACCTTGGAACATTAGGATAACGAACTCATCACCGCTGACACGATAAGTACACATCACGGATGGCTCAATGCTACTCTCAAAGATTGTAGCTAGTGAGCTAAGAGCTTTATCACCTATTTGATGGCCATAATTATCATTAACGAATTTTAATTCGTTCATATCGATAACAACAAGGCCATTAATGATATTTTTATAACGCGAAACATCTTCAAGATAAGTTCTTCTATCATAGAGATTTGTTAATGGATCTTTGGAAGAATTAACGGTCATAATGAAGATATAGTTAATAGCTGCGCAAATTTCACAGACGATGTTGAGCAAATCATTTCTTTTGGACACGACTTCCGCTACAACTGTGGCAAGAACGAAGACAATACAAATAAGCAAAACAATGCTGTCACGGCGGTGCTTACCATGGAATCTGACTGTAGAAACATAAGCCACAACACCTAAATAGAACAAACAAATAGCGTGAGAGAAGAAGTTAAGGAATGTACCTCTAACAAAACTAGCGGTTACACCATCATCATTCATTGCATAATAGAACACTAGTTTGTTAATTGGTTCGACATTCATGAATAATGGAAGAGTATAAAGAACGGAGTTAACGACTAGAGGGATGCCAAGCATCCAGAAAAACCAACGTTCACGTCTAAAGTCCATATTAGTAAGTAACACGAAAACAAATAATAACGTTGGTCTAAGTATATAGCCTATTGCTGTGAAGATAGTCCCAACCACAGGAAGACCTGCTCTTTGGGAATATTTTTCCAATGCACAGACAACAGATAAGAGCAACACAATTGTGGTGAAAACAAGGAAGTAAATGCTCTCTTTTCTTCTGACGCGCAAATTTCTAAAGGCCAAGAAAAGCATGACCGATGAAATAGCAAATAAAGGTATGTTTGAAACTAGATAACTTGGTATATCCATATGTTGAAATAAAAGTTAGTGGTATTTTATATCACTTCAATAGAAAAATTCTATATATTTTTGATTTTTAAAAACAAAAATCATTTGTAGAGACTGTTAAAAGTTTATAGACAATCTTGCGTTTTCTTTAATCGCTTCAAAACATACATTTTTATTAGATATCATCATAAAAAGGTGTATACTAAAAGTAACAGAAGTAGAATTATGTAACAGTTCTACAATTGGAGTACATATATGGGTTACACAAAAGAAGATATCCACCAAATTGTGGAGAAGCAAAGAGAGTTTTTCTTGTCTAATCAAACTCTCGATATTTCGTTTCGAAAAGAACAACTAATCAAATTAAGAAATGCGATTAGTGCTAATCAAGAGGCTTTAGAGAAAGCTCTTCACGAGGACTTAGGACGTAGCGATGCAGAAGCATATTTTTGCGATATCGGTGACGTCATTATGGAAATTAATGAGTGTATTCATGGTCTGAAAAAATGGAGTAGACCTGAAACACATTTTTCCGGATTTGCGTGTTTCCCAAGTATTTTCACTAAAGTTTATAAGATGCCTTATGGTGTCTCTTTGATTATCTCTCCATTTAACTTCCCTGTTTTATTATCAATCGGTGTGTTAGCCGCTTCTATTGCAGGTGGTAATACCGCTTTAATTAAAGCCAGTAGTAAGTCAAAAGCCACAACTCAAACACTAAAAGAAATCATCGCGAATACATTCCCAGAAAACTATATCACTGTTATCGATGGAGGCCATGATATTGCTGATTTCTGCTTAGAAGAACGCGTTGATAAAATCTTCTATACAGGTTCTCCTAATGTTGGTAAACACGTGATGGAAATGGCCAGTAAAAACCTCACTCCTGTCACTCTTGAATTAGGTGGAGAAACAGGTAACTGGTGCATTGTTAGAAAGGATGCGAACCTCAAAGATGCAGCGAGAAAAATAGCCTTCTTTAAAATCTGTAATTCTGGTCAAATTTGTATCAATATTAACCAGGTTGCAGTGGCCACTGAAGTGGCGGAACAATTCATTGATGAATTGAAAGGCGAGATTATTCGCCAAATCGGTGAACAAGCTTACCTCAATCCAGAATACCCAAAATTAATCGCTCAAAGAGCGTTTGAAAACATCGCTAATGAAGCGGAACAATATCGTGATCGCATCGTCTTTGGTGGAGAAGGCGATATCAATACTTTGAAGTATTCTCCGACCATTATTTATCCGGTGGATATTGATGAGCCAATCGTTAATCACGAAATCTTTGGACCACTACTTCCTATCGTTCCATTTAATGATAATGAAGTCGATAAACTATTAGACACTATTGCTAGAAGAGAGCATGGCTTAGCCTTCTATATCTTCACCAAGAATAAGAAATGGGCCAAAAAAGTTATGCAAACCCAACAATATGGTGGCGGTTGTATTAACGAAGTTTGCTTACACCTGATGGTTAAGGGTGTCCCATTCAATGGTACAGGTCATTCAGGTATGGGTGCCTACCATGGTGTCTGGGGATTTAGAGAATTTACTCATCCTTCCACTGTCTTATTTGGTAAAACCAAGATGAATCTCTCTTTGAGAGAACATCCATACAATAAAAAGAAAAAGAAACTATTCTCGATGTTTCTTAAGTAGGTAATCATTATGCTTCCATTAATTCCAATTATTATTCTTATGTGCGCTGGTGCGGTGTTAGTCGCATTCTTCTTGATTGAAAAAGTAAAAGCCTATTCCGTTAAGGCAGTGATGTTTAAAGCTGCAGCATCTATATGCTTTGTGGCGGTTGCCGCAGTTTCATTGTTTGCTAAAGGCTATCATGCTCTATCCATATTTGTTACTTTAGGCCTATTTTCAGGTGTTTTAGGCGACATTTGGCTTGATTTCAAATATGTTTTCAGGGAACACGATAAGATCTTCACATACGCTGGATTTATCGCCTTCGCTATTGGACATGCTTGTTATATCACTGGTATGTTCTTAGAGTTCTTTAACGGACAAAGTCCTTTATACGTTATTCTTCCACTTGTCGGTGGCTTATTAATAAGCGTGATGAACTTGTTCATCGCTAAACCAATGAAGCTCGATTATAGCGGTTACAAACTCATTAGCTTTATCTATGGCTTCTTCCTCTTCAGCATGGTTTTAAGTTCTTTAAGCCTTTGCATTATGACTGGCTTTAAGAGTGCTACTTTAATCATGATGTTTGTGGGTGGCTTATTATTCACTATTTCTGATTTGATTTTAAGCGGGACATATTTTGGTAAAGGAAAAGAAAGACCGGTTGATATTATTACCAACTCGGTCAGTTATTACGCCGCTCAATTTGTAATCGCACTAGCGTTGTTCTTTATTTAATTTGCGTTGTTCTTTTTCTAGATTGTTATTATAGATTCTCACTAATGTTGGGAGATTATATTTTAATATAAACGCTGGAAGGACGATTAATATTGCGTTAACCACTGCGACTGGCAAAGCAATTGTTAACCAGATATTGGATTGACCAGTATACATTTTCCAGTCCAATAAAATGATTAAGAATGAAGCGGGCACGCTCCAAATGTGAATAGCGACACCATACCTAGCTTCTAAAATAAAGCGAGAAACATATTCATTATCGAATGGATTAGCGAATTGGTTTTTATGAAAACCAGTAAAGCTACCTAATTCAGGAACATGTTCTTTCCACTTGTTCACTCCTAAAAACTTATAGAATTTAAATTCTCTTGGTCCTGTTTTGAATATACCCTTATCTTTTTGGAACCACTTCTCTGGCATCTTACGGATGATTAAGGCGACTAGTCCATCAATAAGGATGGCGATAATGACTAACGCCACGGTGAAAATAATGTATAACCAAAACTTATCCTGATATAGAGGATTGAAGAAGCAGTTAAGGGTGATGACCACCGCCATAGAGATGAGAATAATGATTGAATAAAGTAACATTATTTTTCCTCAGGTAAATATTCTAATGGTACACCGTACACTTGTTCATAGACTTCTTTGCAACGTTGCTCGTTAAGTTCTTTCATATAGTTAACGTTTTCTTGTTGACTTAAATCTTCATCTTGGTAGATTGGTTTCAAGAAGTGAAGTGTGTAGGCTTGGACGTATGAACCATCTTTATCAAGCTTATCGGTATCACGCATAGTGATAAATGTTGGGATAATTGGAACATTATTTTTGCTAGCAAAAATGAAAGCACCTTGTTTTAATGGCTTTGGTTTACGATAATTCCACCACATTGATTGTTCTGGATAGATAAGGATGTAGTTACCCTTATTAAGAATTGTGGTGATAGAAGCATATAAGTCTCTTAACACTGTTGGGTTAGTCGCAAGTGGAAGAGTATGGCAGTTTCTTAAAAAGAAACCGAATAAACCAGGCATTGTGTAGTTACCTTCTCTAATGATTTTGTAGAGCTTTTTGCATCTAGCATATTTTTTAATCGCTAAATGGAGAGGGATACTATCAAATGGTGAGAAGTGATTGGCGGTGATAATTGCCCCACCTTTCACGCTCTTAAGGTTTTCAATACCTTCATAACCATCAATAACAATATGACCCTTTTTTATCATTTGTTTAAAGTAACGATTGGAATAGTAATTAGCCCACATGGTCTTAATCTTGCTAGTCCATTTCTTTCTTAAGTAGTCAACATCTCCTGGCATTAAGTGATTGAATGGCGGATCGTTTTCCACATCCACATCAAAGCGTCTAGCTTTTTCAAGAGCGTTGATTTTATCAACGATAGCTTGTCTTTCATCACTAAGTTTAGGAGCGATTTGTTCATCACTTCTAATTCTTTGGTCAATAGTTTGATAGCGTTTCTTTTCAGGCTCACCATTGATTTTATCGTGGTATTCTTGAGCTTTGCCCGCTTCTAAGTTACAGAAGGCTTTAACACCATCGACACCTTGAAGAATCTTATCGGTGACCTCTTGAGGAATCGCATCTCTATTTTTAATGATGGTGTCTTTGACACCAGCAAGTTCAGCGTATTTGAAGAACTCTTCTTCATACATGATGTTCTTTAAGTTCCATGGTTTGAACATTAAGTTATAGTGAATTAATGATGGATTTTCATGTCTTTCACCTAAAGGCATCACGTTCCACTTTGGATCAATAAGAAGAGCTTGTCCTTTACATAAGTAGTTAAAGACGTCTTGGTCTTGCGCCACTTTGAAAGTAACTTTCTTTAATAAATTAATGAATCTTCTTTCTAAACCAAATTCTCTAAGTTTTTTAAAGTTCATTAATAAAACACCAGCGTTAAAGTATTTGGTGTGGTCCATTTCAATAACTTTATCAACATAGTTACCAAACTCATCATAGAGTTGAACTGAAGCATCTGGAATAGCACCGACTAGGTTGTTACCTAAGTCAGTGAAATATAATTTAGCGATATCTTCCCTAACAACGATATCACTATCGAGATATAAACCCTTATTAAAAACAGGGAATAAGTTAGGTAAGAATAAACGGTAATAAGTAGTAATTGTATAGTAGTCACGAACGTCTAATTTAACAGATAAGGAATGCACCTTAGCGGTGACGTCCATGAACCAAACGAAGATGTTTTTATTATTTTGATATTTGCGAATTATCTTCTTGCTCTTACAAGATAAGCCATCATGAAGAACGGTTAAGTGATAGGTATATTTCTTGCTAGCGTGTCTAACAATACTAGCAATAGTAACTGAGAGATATGGAATATAGTTATCATCCACTGTGAAGTAGCGAAGTCCAACTTTTCGTCTAGCCATAAATAAAAGCCTCCTTTAGGCAGTAACCATCATAACAAATGACCATATAGAATTGATTCTATTTGTCTGTAACAGTCTCTACTTAATGAGTCTCAAAAAGTAGAACTGCCAAAAAACTATAGTATAGTCCTCACTTTTAGTCAAAGGTTTGCCTGTTAACACTTTGTTACAATAGTAACATATGCGTGTTATACGCGTATATATGCGAAAGTGGAAATTATGTTGACAGAATCAGACTTTTGTCGAAAAAACCTGACTTTTGAGTCAGACTTTTCATACTTACTTAATAACAAATGAATCAAACACTGTGTCAATTTTTTCTAATAATTCAGTGTTTACCGCACTACTTTTGTCTAAATCAATTGAGGCGATATATTGCTCTTTTATTTCGTCAGGTAATTGACCTTTATACTCTTTTCTTAAATCGCTTAATCCTTTTTCATATTCCCCTGTTAAGGTTTCTGCTTCTAAGGTTTTCCAAGGTGTTCCATGATGGATACCTTCTAACTTAATCGCAGTCACATTTTCATA
>JAEEGL013112353.1_pt1 | contig 12151 bp, 14 predicted proteins | sample 9134231 | NCBI WGS metagenome assembly JAEEGL01 (sample SAMN16246548, study PRJNA631951) | gut metagenome | biome: gut microbiome; feature: rumen; material: fiber-attached | host: Bos | place: Iran: Karaj | collected 2018-10
ACAACAGCAAGATAAGAAGGCTTAACCTCTATCGACAGAATAATTGATGGATCCATTTCTGAAACCCAGGATTTGACGTCTTTATCCCAAAGAAATTTAATTAGTGTTGGTTTCTTAATTGCATTCGTCACAACACACAGCCGATAACTATCTTTGTTCGCCATCATCGAGTCGTGTTCATTCTTGGAAATGCGAACACTAACTTGATTCTGAGAGAGGCCTTTCACTTCCAATTTTAGTGTTATTCCCGATTTCGTCGCGTCCAAGTCCCATCCGATGTTTTCTTTTTCACGGGAGACAACTCGATAGCCAAGTTTCCGATACTCTTTAGTCACGAATATTACGGCCGCCTTTTCAACTTGTTTTCGAGCCTCAACATCGACTTTAATCGCATGTTTTGACACATGCTGCCTAATGTTCGAATAATCTTGAATATAACGACAGACCTCATCTCGGAATTGTTGAACATCTTTCTCAGGAGAATCCGCATACCAAACATTGGATTGACCCAAAAAACCGGGGCCTTTTGTGTTTGCTCTGGGAATCTGAAATATCCTCTGATCTAAAGGGATCAAAGAGCAGTCTTTTGAATTGGCTGCAATATTATACTCATAGTTCTTCCGTAATGCCGATGACGATTCTTGGAAAACACTATAAACCGAAGCATTCTTATACCAGCCTACGATGTAAGTACCGCCACCAACAGGATGCTTTGCAATCCATACCACCAACACATTATCAAGCCTTTCGCCACTACAAGCCTTATCAATTCTCCTTAGGTTAATCTTCCCCCATCTTACAGGTTGCACATAACCATAACATTTCCCTCCGATTGGCAGATAGTTAAATGCTTCATGCTTGTCATCATCGCGATAACTACCACCACCCTTAATCTGATCATTGGCACAATTACCGCGATAGTGGGTCATCCACCCTATGTTCGCAAACAATATGTTCGGTTTATTCATTATTGAAACGTCAGCATTGTTTGTTTATTCGCGATACTCACCATTAACGCCGTCTTTACATTCGTCTACGATCATCTGACGTAGTTCGCTCTTGTAAAAGGTTTGAACAACAGAACCATTATTGAGGTTTGCCAGGTAAACAGCTCGACCCTCATTAGGGGATGGCCTAAAATGGAAACCGCCACCGACATAATCCTTTGACCAGACACCGATTATGTACTTTCCTACACGAATCACGCCATCATTAGAGAAAATGATTTGCTTGGCTTCAGGATATATAATCTTTCCCATAATAAACGATGTATCAGTTAACAAGTACTACGTAAAAAACTACTTGTTCATCTTTTCCGCTGTATTCTCTCTTACAAACCTCCGAAGATACTGTATATCCCGTCGGGTGAATTCCCTATCATAAACGTTTGAATGTCGATTATACAATCCTCTGCATATGCTATAACACTTATCTCCATCAAAATCAGTAATGATACCGTCTTCATTAAAAAAGACATACATGTTGATGTGAATAGCATCGCTGTAAAAATCCGGCCGAGTAATAATATAGTACTCGTCTTTTGAGTGAGGCATTCTTTGTTCAAGAATAGATTCATTAAGCTTTCTTCCCACAAAAGCCTCCATTCCGTCAATCATAAGTATTCTTTTTATAATATCGATTTAAACTCCGTATCGATGACCAAATTATATAGAAAAAATGTGAATTAGAATACCCTATAATAGACTAAAGAAACTTTGGAACGTTTTTCGTTCGAAGCGTACACCACACCACTCAACACATTGAACATTTGGGAATTCTGTAAAGATTCTAATGGCTAACTGTTCTGTATCACGCCTTAATCTCTTGTCGGAACCAGTAATAACGACGCATCCTTCTTCTGTTAGATTCGATAGATATCCTTCCGGGAGGAGTGAGTTGATTACTGCAGTAATATCTTTCATATTGTGTCAATTAATTAATACATTCCTATATCACGGACTTTCTTCATCTTCTGTCTGTTATGATTGATTATGGTTATACTTGGCTAAAATCGCCTTAATCTGATCTCTCTGTGTCGTACTAATAGAAAAGATTTCATATAACTGTTCGTTGACGTCCTTTGCAAAGTCAATAATACCATTATCATCTTTGTAGTTAAGGATGTCTGGTGTCCTCTTAGCAAAAGACGTTAATGATTCATCAGTCAAAAGAAAAGAAAAACGAATTAATTCGCTAGTTGCGTATGTATAGAAATTCTCTGCCTCTTTCTTTGACGAAAACGTTTTCAGAGCAACACGGGCACGACCGAATGCACTATATCTATCAAGGACCTCGATACGATTACTTCGCTTCTGTCCACCTGCATTTGCAGACGACACAACCACTTTCCACTTGCCAAGATACTCTAAACCCGTAGTAATTACAGATTTGTTTGTAATATACCATCTTGCACGTCCTGCTTTTCCACTCTTATCATTAGTAAAGAGCTTGATTTCAGTTGTTTTATCAAACTCATCCCCAGGTGAGAATAGACGGACCAAAGTGGGGTTTTTCTCTACAAAATCGCTCTCGATTGAGAACAGCTTTTGAGATAGAACAGAATCATGCAAAAAGGAGAACCCACGCTTCTCAACTGTGGCGTTAATCTGATCCGCTATTATCTTATTTAATGGATTCAATGGCATTAGTGTCTTTCCGGGATTCTCCATAAATGTTTTTGAAGATGAGCCGCCTTCAGTATATACATACTGAAACCCAGGAGTACCTTTCTTCATATCCTTTAAAACAATGGAAATGCCATCGGCAATAGCCGCTGCATTGCTAAACACCTCCTTTGCGTCAGGGAATACCTCCAATTGGAGAAGGTGAGAATCATTGATTTGATCGTGTCCAAATTGCTTCATTCCCTTCCCTGATTGATGGATCCACCGTCCCGCCGGGTATATTAATGAGGTATACTGAGCAAGTTGATCTCCAAGTAATTGGAACAAATGAAAAATACTTGAAGATCGTTTTTGTCCATTCTCGGTTTCCTTTTTTGCAACCGTAACTTGATAGGGAGGATTCCCTACTACTGCTTTAAAGTCCATATCCCCATTATTTATGCCAGTCCAATACTTAGTAGACCGGAGCGTTTTGACCAGCGCTTGTTTTCTATTTTTATTATTTGCTCTTAATATCCCAACCAAACCCGGATACACCTTACAATTCGTCTTATGCTCTTTATACCCAGCAAGAACCCGATGCGTGATTTTCTTTGCCATTTCTGTTTTACACAGAACAAAGATATTCTCACGTAATACCTTCTCCCAAATTCTATTGCGGTCTTCTCCTGTCAAAGGACCATCGTGAATAATATCACAATGGATTCGATAGAATGAGTACGCCAGATAAAGGGGATATACTCCCGATTTCGAGTTTATCTCTAGTAAGTGTGCGTCTGGACTGAAAAAAACGTCAGACGTAATTGAACCAGAATCAACAAAACGGGGATCGAGAAGAGACGTGTGATTATCCGAATTATAAAAATCAAAACCCCCGATTGTTCGACTTAAATGCATATTTACCACCCACCACGGAGTTAAGATGGTCTCTTTGTCCGGGAAATGAAAGCGAGATATCATTTGAGATATCTTTAGAGCACGCTCCTCGACAGAAAGGTCATCCGCATCCTTGGCTTCCTGAATAGTTCGTTCAGCACTTGCAATAAGAACGTCTATTTTGACCAGATGGGCAATCTGAAGCATCATCGCTTTAGTAAATCCCTTAGGCATAAACTCAGCCCAAGAATCATTATCTACAACTGCATCGCTTATAAGTTCATTTATCGTTAAACCTTTCGGTTCATCAACAGCACCAAAAAGCAACAAAGGAAGTCGGACAAAAATCAAATCCAGAACTTTTTGAGAATTCCTACGTTTTTCTTGTTCGGTATTTTTGGGCTTATTAACTTTTGGTTCTGCCCCGGCTCCCTTTCTTGTTGTTCTCCCCTTCTTTTTCCCTTCGCCAGTTAAGCCACTTTCGGACATTTTAACTTTTCCATCAGAATCAAGGTTAACGGCCTTTCCATCAAGCGCTTTTCCAATCTGCGCCAATAGTTCATGGTCGGCATCCGTGAACTCAGCATAGTTCTTGAAAAGATGCCGGCTTTTAAAACCGTTCCCAATGACTATAGAGGCATACGCATCATTCACTTTATGAATGAACGATTTGGCATCATAATCTTTTTCTTGTCCTCCCTCCATAGAAATAACCGGACAGAAACGAAGGAAGTTTTCAATATCAACGCCTTCTCCTCCGGAATGCCGTGAGACATTTTTACTCGAGGGCTGCATCTTGATATAATCATCAATCACGGTAAGAGTACGATCAGGTGCAAAGTCAAATGCATAGCAATTTGTCTTGATACCACCGTTCTTGAAGGGAGTCTGCCCCCTAAAGATGGTTTGCATATAAATCGCTGCTCCTGTACTGTACCCACCACTTAACATAAAGACTCCTGTCCATTCCGGGACAGAGACTCCGGTTGTCAAACGTCCACAAGAGAGGGTAATTGTCCTTGAATTGTTCTTAATCGCCTTCTTGACTTTCTTTAAAGCATCTTTTTCTTGCTTTTCAATCTTTCCAGCATCATCTGGGTCAAGTTCCTCAATTTTGCTTCCATTACCAGCAACATTGACAACAGAGAATCCTAGTTCTTTATGAATCTTATGGCCATTAATTACCTTCTCAAGGGCTGCAGCCTGTTTCACTCCTGGCACCATCCAAAGAGTATGACTCAGAGCATCACAGAACTCTCTATTAGAATAGGGATAGTAACTGATTGGTTCTTCTTGGCAAAGTAGATCAAGGAATCTAACAACATCCTCTTCATGGATAAACCCACCAAGTTCAGAACTATTGTCCATTTCAATTCCATCTTTTGCGGAGTCGCCCGTCCAGACCCTAAAGAACTCCGAGAAATTGAAATAGTCCTCGTCACTTTTTTTATAACTGTTGTTTTCAAAAACAGAGCCGATATTATAAGTGTATATGTTAAGCTTGGCCAGACCTTCGTAAGGATTCTTTTCTCCGGGATGTGATTCCGCCCACCTCGCCTTAGCATCTTGCTCCATCACATAGTCCCATGTGTAGATTTCTTCCTTATCAAATTGGCTAAGAATGTTGAATGGAGTCCCAGAAAGATAAATAAAGAAGGGGGAACGTCCAACAGAAAGGCCTTTGATGACATTCTGTCCAAGTGGGGTCTGAGTCCCTTCGTGAGCTTCATCAAGGATTATTAAATCCCAGTCAGTCTTGAATACCTCATGATTCTTATCAATGCCTTTGTCGGAGACATCACTAGAACCACGTAAATCCTGCATAGACGCGAAATAAATGTATCGCAAGCCCTGCTTAACATACTGGTCCTCCAAAGTAGCGAAGTCTTTCCCATGCGTATCTTCCGAATCAAGTTTTGCGTATTTCTCTCCACTCTTTGAACCGTACTGGTATTTTTCAAAATCAAGTTTGTGATAATCATCAAACCATCCGGACCGAACCGTAGGTCGATGTGTAAGGATGAGAGTTCGATTGATTTTAGGATTGCGTCTTATAAATTCAAGAGCGCAGAGCGTTTTTCCGAATCTCATCTTGGCATTCCAGAGAATTTTACCTCCAGGGGCGTAGCTATCCATCGTCTGGTTTATTGCCGCCGACTGTTCCTCTCGAAAATCAATCTTCTCATGCTTGACCTTGGGTTTTACCGGTCCATCAATTACTTCCTGGTTGTTTTTAATAGCAGCTATGGCTTTTTTCGCTTGCTCTAAATTGACTTCGTACCATTCTGTCGGGAAACTCCCCATGACTTCGATGATACGTTTATCAAAATGGCTATTATCTAATACTCTATGAACGTCTTTGTCTTCAAAGCACTTGGTATTACCCTCTTCATCCTTAAAGCAAGCCACTTCCGTATACAATAGTTTTGCATCAAAAACACCAGCCGTAACAGTTTCTTGCTTAATTCGTTCTATTGCGGCCACATTAAGAGCCTCACAATCAGGAGTGAGATCTTCCATATGTATGGCTTTTACGGTGGTTTTACCAATTTTCAGTGCGCCGGGAATAGACTCCCGACCATACACATAAATAAGGTTGAACTCTGTTGTCTGTAATGATATAGCCATAATGTTATTTTGTCAACAATGATTTAAAAATGACCTCATTGCCTTGAATGGGTTCTAATCCTGTCCACTCTTTAATTCTACAAAGTCTCTTGAGTCGGTCTTCAAGGGGTACACTAAACAAACGTTCTTTTTCGTTGATTATTTCTTCAGGATTAACCCCGGGAATTCCATAGGTCAAGCCATCCATCTGCCACAGATTCCATGAAATGACCTCTGCTATTTTAATCAATGCTTCTCTCTTAGGAGCCACATCCCATTTCTCAATATAGTTCTCTGCATAAGTGAGAAGTATAGCCTCGCGAGCAAGCAAAAGGTTATCTCCCTGCCATTCAAATCCGTAAGTACTCATTATTGCTTTTAATGCCCACCTTCTCCATGTCCGAATGTTAACTTTTGTTCTAACAGAGGAAGTATTTTCGGAAACAATCCTGAGTTTTCTATCCAATAGACCGATTCTGTCTCGGACAGGAATCTTTTCTCCTGTAGTTACGTCAAATCGGCTTACAAGATAGGGTGCTTCTCCACAAGTAATCTCCAGTCTATTCTCACAAACATAATCTTGCCAATGCTTTCCCTCAGGAAAGTCTATTTTATCTTGTATGGTAATCCAGCCCTTCTCTGTCTCCCGATTAAAAACCTCCTCTCGACCAAACCACTCTCTATCGATTAGATTATTTTGTTTATTGCATACCCATGCGGGAGTAAATACTTCTGCCTTGTCCTTTGAACGCTCTTTTTGTCGTTCTGTCCCTTTTTCGAATCTAGGGCGAATCATTTGTTTGTGAGGACCGGTAATTGCAGCAACTTCTATTGAGTCGGAGAATTGATAACCCTGACCATTCTCTTCATAGTCAGTAGTCGCCCAGATGATATTATTCCCCGTAGTATGGTCTTGAAGAAGAGTATTTAATATGTGCTTATCAATACAATCTTCGTCGAGATCTACAACGAAGAGCATATCCGCTATTTTTCCGAAAGAATTAGCCACCGAGTTTAAATGAGTTGTTTAGTGTGTAAAAATACAAAAAAACACCGGCTTTCCATATAACCGGTGTCTAAAATGATTAAACCTGTGTGATTTAGAGGTCTTCGCCATTAGCTCGATTTGCCAAGTTATCATAGTACAATCCAATGTTGTAGCGGCCATAGTTGCTGTGAATGGTAAACCAAACTTGACCAGTCAAAGCAGACTCAACTTCTTGAAGAAGGGCCAACATCTTTATCATAGTCTCCGGAGTCCATTCCGTATCTTTAAGCAATTCCGACTGTTGAGAAAGCGTTTCCTTCTGCTCTTCTTCGGAACTGCTCATGAATGCCTCCATCATAGATCTCATCTGCTTTGCTTCTTCCTCCGGAAGAGAAGAAGTCACTTTATCCAGGACCATGTTCATTGCATATTCCGGGTCCAGATCAGGATTCGCATATCGATAGCTCGCCTCATATCGCTTATCATGAACACTCATCTCGTAAGAGATGTCTTCATCCATTGGAATGGGTTCATTCCCTAAGAAGGATACATACTTGTTGTTATCATCAAACTGGCTGATAAGTCGATTAAACTTATTCCGAATGTCGCTAACCGATGTCGTTGTTGGAAAAGCGACATAAACCCGATCTACGACATTGTGATTAGTGTGAATATATACTTTGACACTCTCGCCGTTGAATTGTCCCGTTAGGTACCCTTGAGCCGAATTATAGCGGAATCCCTTTTCTTTAAGACCGGCTATCATTTGCTGCTCGGTTCCGTCTACGGGAATTCCGAGGAATCTAAGGGTATTATCTGTTGCTTTCTGAGCGAACAACAGGCAAGACAAAAAGATCAGGGCAACAAATGCGAAAATTCGTTTCATTGGAAATCAAGTTTGCGTTACTCGACAAAGATAAATAATTAGATTCTAATAATACGTTATTCTGATACAGATTCGTTATCTTTGAAGACATAATGGCCACACAAATCCAATATCCTTATGCACTTGACGAGAACAATAACCTCGTCCACATAAAGAGTATCGAAAAGGAGCATAAGAATGAGCATACATATCGATGCCCTTGTTGTGGCAAACCTATGATTCCCCGTATTGGTGAGTCTAATGCTCCTCACTTTGCTCATGCCGATAATCAGAAATGTGGTGTTGAGAGTTATATCCACATCATTGCCAAAAGAGTATTAGTCTCCCGATTCAACGATTGTTCTCGTCCGTTTTATATTTCATTCTGGACTCATCAGGTATGTAAGGAAAAAGCGACTTGCAAGTTCTTCAATACTCAGTATTGTGAAGATGCAGAGATAAAGGGATACGACCTTCATGAAACATATGATTTGCCGGCGAGAGAAGAAATCCGACTAAAATATGTCTCCGGCGACCAGTTCCAGCCCGATGTGGTTCTTACCAGCTCATCAATCAGACATAGCCCCATCTACCTGGAAGTCTACCATAAACACAAAAGCAGTTCTAAGAAACTAGAATCAGGACAACACATAATCGAAATCCGGATAAGAGATTGGTCTGAACTGGAAAACCTGGATACTATGGAGCTCAAGCAGTCAGATAGGGTCGCCTTCTTCAATTTCAAAGACGTAAAGGTCAAACCGGAAGCATTTAGAAAGAGGGCAGAAGAGTTTGCAAAGGGAGCAGATCTTACCAACCTTGATTATGCTCTACCAGTATGCCTAAGGTCAAGAGAAGGACAAAGGGCGTTTCAAGACTGGTGGAGGATTGTCTTATATCCCAGTGGAAAGTTATTCTACAGCGGGGTATATGGGGAGGAGATTAAGAGACACCGTTCCTCTGCTCTCGCCGACATCACATATAACAAAAAAAGAATACCGGAATCATTCAGTATGATGTGGCTCTTGGCAGATAAGATTCCTCAGGAGCGCCGGAACTGTTTCATGTGTTGCCATTGCCTACAGAATGACTCGGATGTCCGTTGGTGCGAATTGCTCAAAAATGGTTCTACAAAAAAAGGGACTTTCAAAGAGAGCAAGGGAAGCTGGTGCTCGTTCTTTGAGTGGTATCGGGCCGATAGCAAACAACCTCAGCATGATTTAGTCGAAGGGGTAGATTATACGATATGGATAAATCCTGATTAATTTACAACGGAAACCCCTTTCAAGACGGGTGTAAGTTAGGTGTCTTTTATCATTCAGGAAGAGAAAAAAGAATTGGACCGAAATCCAATCCTTTAATAAAACGTTAGTCCTCGATAACCTTGAATTCCTCGAACATGTAGCTTACAGGGTCCGGGTGCTCGTTCTGGTAATCGTCAAGAGCAGCCAGGATTGATTCCTTCGTGGCTTCTATCTCGACACCCGGCAGGCAGAACTCTTTTATGAAATCTGCCACTTCGGGGAGTGTCTCGAAGTATTCATAGAAGTAGATGTTCCGGGATTCATCGGTGAAGTCCAAGAGCCAGCGGTGAGGGAAATAGGTTCCGTCCTTGTCGTTGGTCTCGAAGATACACATCCCTGATTCCTCTGCCTGAAAGATGATTTTCAGACCGGGGAACTTTTCCAGGATGAAGTGCCTTGTCTCGGATGGCTCACTCCAGGCAGATTCCACCTGTAGCATAAGTGATCCATCCTCGATATGGTGGTCAAGTATCCTTCCACGGCAATAGACTTTTTCCCAAGAACCACCGAGAGTATGGACAAGATTACCCAGCCATAGTTTTCCGAATCCGTTGGGAAGTAATGATTCTTCCCTGGCTTCGAGGTCAGTTATGATTTTGTGAAGGGCCGCTACTTCTTCTTCACGACCCTCAATCACATAGTTGGTATAGCACCAATTAGGCATAATTAATCCGTTTTTAGATTATATCTTTTGATGAGAACACTGACAGCCCATGGTGTAAACTGTGAGCCCCGGGAGGTTGTGAATCCTTCCGAGTTCAAAGTCTCAGCCATTTGGGTCAGTGTCATGTTTTGTTGAACCAGGATCCTCAACATAGCGACCGCCCGTTTGTTATTGGGATTCTCACGGGCTTTCTTCATGTTGGTTTTCCTGGAATTCGAGACTGCTTTATCCATGTTGTCGATAAGGTTCTCGGGTTTACCCAGAGCAACACCCCTGGCTTTCTTGGCTTCGAGGGATTGCCTGGTACGGGTGGAAATAAGTTGTGCTTCGTATTCGGCTATACTGGCAATAATATGTAGGACCAGTTTGTTCGCTTCTGGGAAGTCGCAAAACTTGATTTCCACATCAGACTCCAAGAGCTTGCTGGTGAAAGCAACGTTCCTGGAGAGTCGGTCTAGCTTGGCTACGATTAGTGTGGAATTGGTTTTCCTACACAGAGCCAATGCTTCAGTAAGTTTAGGGCGATCATTATGGCGGCCGCTCTCAGTTTCCACAAATTCAGCAATCGGGATTTCTGGGGAGAGGTATTTTAGGATTATCTCCCTTTGTGCCTCGATACCTAGTCCGGAGACCGCCTGTTTTTTCGTGGATTGTCGGAGGTAGGCAACGTAAGTCATATTTTCTAAAAGACTAAACGAACGTTTAGTATTTGAGAAGGGGGTGTCATTTCCGCTGACGCCCCCAATTCTTCATCTTTTCAATGACCTTCTTAATGGCTTGATACAGCCAATATCCAGGCATCGGTGCCGGGTCAATCAGGATAAAGTTGTTTGTCATAATTCCTCCTTTTTGTCAGATTCGTTTTCGTTAAGCTTTTCCTGAGCCTTCAATTCCAGCCATTTCAGAAATACTAGAATTAGCAGCCAGAATGAAGGATACGGGTCATAAAATGTTTTGTCTTTCATAATGCAGAAATGAAGATTGTATAAAGCGGATACTCACAAAAGCCAGATTGTTGCTGTATCCCCATTCCTAGTCCTAGTCCGTTCTTCTCGATCCACCGGTCTATTCCCGGATAATTGTTGGTGTCCAGGAAAGCCATCGAGGAAGATTGAAAGGGGCTGTTGAGGTTTGTGGTGATTACGTCTGTCTCACCATCTTCATGTTCCATCACAACGGCGAGTGTACCATTGTTCCGGTAGGTGTCAGTTCTGAGGGAGACAGGTTTTCCTTTGTACTTGTATTGCTTCATAAGGCGTCGATGATATTTATCATTTCATCAAGGGTAAAGAGCTCCAGGTCATCGGCCTCCTCTCCGTAGGCATCCGAGTATATCACCAAGGGCCGTCCACCGTAGAGGCAGACGGTTGTGATGTGATTGGCGTCGGGGAGAAGGATATCGACTTTGACTGAATGCTCTTTCCTTCGTTCCAGTTCTGCCTGGACCTCTTTGATTAAGGTATTGCGGCAGTTCTGGATAGCGTTATGAATAGTGTTGTTTGTCATAGTGGATCAGATAAAGGGTAAGTATGTTTCATCAAGGATTCCAGTTTCCACGATAGCCTTTGCGGTGTCATGGGAAGCCTGGTTTCTGAGATCCACCCCATAGTTGTCGGCAGCCATTTCCTTAATGACCGCCACTATGGTACGAAAGAGTTCTTGCTGGAGTGTCCGGTGATAGAATCTAATGCTCTTGGCAAAGATCTCCGGATTCCAGCTCATTGTGTTGAGGGCATCTTCCAGGGCTCTTGCCGCCTGGAATTCCCCCGACTGTTGCAGTTCTTGTTCTGTCATAATGTTGTGTTTAATGGGTTATTCAAAAAGAAAAGGACCGTCCACGGGTGTGAACGATCCTCTCCGGTGTTCGGTAAGGGATATTTCACCGCTTACTGCAGGAACCAGTTGTAGCCTTCGGTGTCATTTCCCTGAATGGCTTTCTGGATTCCAAGTGCGAAGTCCGTACAGTTCTGATTGCGATCCACCCACTTGTCGATGTAGGTCTGCTTGATCGCCTCGTTTAAGAGCTGGAGCATCTCAAACATTGAAATGCTGCTTTCTCCCTCCTTTATTCCGAAGTTGGGATTACTGACGAAACCTCTTACGGCTGCATTCACAGCCTGGTCGCCGATTTCAATGCTCGGCAAAGATTTCTGCTGCTCGGTCGGCAGGGCCTGGTAGAGCCGGAGGCGACCGATGATGTAGCAGAACAGGCTCTCGGATATC
>JAEEGL013229296.1_pt1 | contig 12151 bp, 7 predicted proteins | sample 9134231 | NCBI WGS metagenome assembly JAEEGL01 (sample SAMN16246548, study PRJNA631951) | gut metagenome | biome: gut microbiome; feature: rumen; material: fiber-attached | host: Bos | place: Iran: Karaj | collected 2018-10
AACACATAAAAGGAAGGCAATGCCAACTTCATCAAAGATGAGCGCAGCTTGGTGATAGCCACATCAAGTGGAGAGTGCGTCGTAGACGAACTTCCACATCCGTCAAAAGCCTATTAATCACGAAGTTCCTCTTCGAGGCACATGCCACATCTTGCTCATGGACCAAGCTGCGAACCTCTTCGAGGTTCTTGCATGGTCTTACTCATTGAAATCGGTTCTTCGAACCGCTAACATCTACGATGTTTCACCGGACACTAATAGATAAATTCATTAGATATATTCGTGTAATTCGCATTAGCCCCGCAGGGAAGCCCTGCAGGGAAGCCCCGCAGGGATTGGGCCACAATTTATTTCAATAGTAAATATTTTTTTACTTTTTTGTGCGATTTTCTTAGAATTTTTGCTATATTTGCACATTCGAGTAAACTTTTGGTTATCGCTCTCTCGAGCGAGCCCGTGAGGGCGATAACGTTGTGTCACAATAAACAGTATTCATTCTATGAAAACATCTACATTAACATCCAGGTTGCTTGCCATTGTGGCAGCCTTCTCGTTTGTGTTCAGTGCTGCTGCCTACGACTTCACTGTCGATGGTGTGTATTACAACATCACGGGCGACAACACAGTCGAGGTCACAAGCAAGACGACCTCTTCGGGCGGTTACACTGGCGAGGTAACAGTTCCCGCCATGGTCACTAACGGCGGCGTGAACTATCAGGTCACTGCCGTGGGCGACAAGGCTTTCTATGTATGCAGCAACGTGACGGCAGTTCACTTGCCGGCTACCATCACCTCAATTGGTGAGAATGCCTTCTACCGCTGCTACAATTTGGCCGACGTGAACATCCCAGACGGGGTTGTCACGATTGCCTATAGAGCCTTTGATGAATGTAAGGCATTGACAACTGTAACCATCCCGTCATCGGTGGTCAGCATCGGCAATATGGCCTTCTATCAGTGCATTGCGTTGACTCAGGTCAATTTCAATGAGGGGTTGCAGACCATCGGTACCAGCGCATTCGCTTATTGTAAAGCATTGACCCAGCTGGAGTTTCCTGCCTCAGTCACCTCGATTGGCCAAAGTGCATTTGAAAATTGCACCGGCTTGACCGACGTGACATTCAACGGAGCCACCAGCATCGGCCTCTATGCATTTGTTTATGACAGTGCCATCACCTCGGTGACCTGCCTGAGCGAGACCCCGCCGTCGATGTATAACAGTGCCTGCTTCAATAGCGCGGTTTATGAAAACGCTGAGCTGCATGTGGCCACCCGTGCATTGCATGACGTGTATGCCAGCGCTGCCAATTGGCAGCAGTTCAATCATATCCTCAGTCCGTGTGACTTTGAGGACGAGGGCTGCTATTTCCTGAGACTTGGAGCCGACAGAGCTATCATCACCTACAAGGATGAGAACTACAACAGTTATAGCGGTAATGTGATCATTCCTTTAACTGTGTACGACGGCGGTACCGAACGCAGAGTGGTCAAAGTCGACAAAAACGCATTCAAGAATTGTGACGCAATGACTAGTGTGGAAATTACTGTGTATATAGAAAGGATTGAGGCCACCGCTTTTGCCGGTTGCTCTGCCTTGACGGCCGTGTATGTGTACCCCTTTCCTCCCACCATGGCCGGCAGCGATGTATTCGACAACGACACTTACAGCAATGCTACGCTCTATGTGCCTTTCTATGCGATAGACGACTTTAAATCTGCTAATTATTGGCGCCTTTTCAACACGATAAAGAGTATGGATGAACCTGATTTTGTCGTTGATGGCATTTATTATGCGAAATGGAATGTTACAACTGTAGCTGTCATGCATGGACCGGAGAAGGGCTGTTATAGCGGCCATGTGACTATCCCGCCAGTGGTGCTATGGGAGGGCAATTTTTATAACGTGAAATGTATAGAATGGGGAGCCTTCTATGGTTGTCCCGACGTGACCGATGTGACAATACCAACGTCCGTCGTATCGTTTGGCCCATATTGCTTTGCAGGAACAGGAATAACATCCACTCTCCATCCTGATTATGCCACGGGAATTGCTGAAGGTGCATATAAAGACTGCACCCAGTTGAAGACAATAACAATTAATGCTAACATGGTTGAAGTGGGAAAGTATGCGTTTGCGGGTTGCACGGCAGTGGAGACAGTCATCTGCAAGGCTGTCACTCCTCCCCTGATTAGATTCGATTACAATTGCTTTTCCGAAGAAGCCTACAACAACGCTACGCTCTATGTGCCCGGCGCCAGTTACAATGACTATAAAGTTGCTTCAGGGTGGAGGCGTTTCGCCAATATCGTAGGCGTCCTCCACGACTTTGAGGTGGACGGCGTCTATTACGCCATCACCGATGCTAACACTGTTGCCGTGACGGCCAGGGACAACCGTTACAATAGCTATAACGGCAGTGTGGAGATTCCGTCAATAGTGACATATAATGGCACCGATTATGTAGTTGCCTCCATAGCCCAGTATGCCTTCTACAACTGTACCGGCTTGACCAGTGTGACGATTCCCATGAGTGTGACCGAGATTGGCAATTACGCTTTCCTTGGCTGTACCAATGTTTCTCAGGTTATCTGCACCAGTTACACGCCTCCCGTTATGGCCAACTACTATGCATTCGATCCCACCTGCTATCAGAACGCAACCCTGATTGTGCCCGATGGAGCGGAAGGTCTGTATCAATCCACCGACTGGTGGAACCTGTTCACTCAAGTAAAGGTCATTTTGCGAGGTGATGTGAATGGAGACGGCACTGTCAGCATCGCCGATGTGACGGCTTTGATTGACTACCTGTTAAGTGGTGATGAATCGAACGCTCTTTTAATCAATGCAGACGTCAATAAAGACGGCACTGTCAGCATCGCTGATGTGACAGGGTTGATCGACTACCTGCTCAGTGGCGCCTGGCCAGTTTTAGACGAAGTATTTGTTGTCAATGGCGTATCATTCAAGATGGTTGGCGTCGAGGGCGGTACCTTTACCATGGGTGCAACTCCTGAGCAGGGAGATGACGCATATGAAAGTGAAAAACCCGCTCATCAAGTGACATTGTCAAGTTACAGTATTGGTGAAACGGAGGTTACGCAAGGCTTGTGGTTGGCTGTTATGGGAACAAATCCTAGTTATTTTACAGGTGATTTAAATAAACCTGTTGAAAGAGTATCTTGGTATGATTGTCAAACTTTCATCAGCAAACTGAACGCAATGACTGGATTGAATTTCCGACTTCCCACCGAAGCCGAATGGGAATTTGCCGCTCGTGGTGGTCTTCAGAGTAAGGGCTACAAGTATGCTGGAAGCAACATTCTTAATGAAGTGTCATGGTATGTCGAAAATAGTGCTTTAGTTGGTGTTGATAGTCCAGATTATGGTACTCATGCAGTTGCAACGAAGAAGGCTAATGAGTTGGGACTTTACGACATGACCGGCAATGTGAGTGAATGGGTAAGAGATTGGTATGATAACTATAGTAGTGAGTCTCAAACTAATCCAACGGGGCCTTCGACTGGATCTTACCACATTCACCGTGGTGGTGGTTATGATTCCTATCCATCTTCTTTAAGGGTTTCCTACAGAGCTTATACTATTGGATCTATAACAGGAAATGCCTTGGGTCTGCGTCTTGCCCTATAGTTCTATCTTATAACAAAAAAGGGTCATCAGAGTGGTCTTTGATGACCTTTTTTTACGTGGATTCCAAAGACGTAGAGACGCAAAATTTTGCGTCTCAAGGGCAGTCAATTTTGTGTCTCGCGACTGGGGCCGCCATCACGGGCGGGGTAGCAGGTCTATCAGCTTTCACAGTCTGCCCAGGGTATGCCTTCCCGAATTATACTTTATTTTTATTGAATTCACCTTAATTGATTCAATTTATTGCAGGATTGGAAGAAAATTCGTAATTTTGTGAGTTGATTTGGGTAGATATCCATCATTCTCCCAACCCTGTCAATGATTAATTTGCTAATTGTCAATGGAATCTCAACAAGATAAATCACTAAACAATCCGAAAGGAGAAGTGCAGTCGGACAATGCCGCTGTGGCTTACGGTTTGATTGCTAACGCCCACGTCCAGGTCCTGTGTTGCTGCGGCTCGGCCTGCTACAACTCGGGCAGTTTGAAAATCATTGACAATTTCATTCGAGTCATTGCCGAGTATGGTTTGGGCAGCCGGGTTGACGTGGTGGCTACGGGGTGCTTCGGCTTTTGTGCCAAGGGGCCCATCGTCAGAATCATGCCTGACAACACGACTTACGTACAGGTGCACCCCGAGGATGTTGAGGATATCGTTAAGACACACATCATCGATGGCCGTCTTCTCGAGGAACGCTTGCAGTATGTGGACTTCACGGCCCATCAGCTGATGGATGACTCCAAGCACTGGAGTTCTTATCCCAAGCAGCTGTCGATGGACGCCATGTTGCATGACTACATCTACGAGATTGGCGGCAAGAAGTTCTTGTCGGTGATGTCCTACAAGATTGATGCTGATAAGTGCAAGGGTTGTGGTGCCTGCAAGCGCGGCTGCTCCAGCCAGGCCATCGTGGGCGATTTGCGCCACCCCCATGTGGTCAATCCTTATAAATGCACCTGCTGCGGCCATTGCACAACCAAATGCAAGTTCGACGCCATCCATGGACCCGTAGGCGCCCTGAGCGAGCGCAACTATGTTGAGGATCTACTGGTCGATGTGGCTGACCCAGACAAGATTGTTGTGGCCCAGACAGCTCCGGCTGTACGTTACGCGCTGGGCGAGGAATTCGGTATGCCACCGGGTACCATTGTGACGGGCAAGATGATTTCTGCCTTGCGTAAGGTGGGCGTGGACTACGTGTTTGATACTGACTTCGGTGCCGACATTACGATTATGGAGGAGGCCGCCGAAATTGTTGACCGCCTTCGCAAATTCATTGCTGGCGACAAGACGGTACGTATCCCTATCACTACTTCGTGCTGCCCTGCATGGGTTAACTTCTTTGAGAATGATTATCCCGACTTGAGGGAATATCCCTCGACCTGCAAGTCACCTGCCCAGATGCTGGGTGCTGTGCTCAAGAGCTATTGGGCCGAGCGAATGGGCATCCCCCGTGACAAACTGGTTGTGGTGTCTGTGATGCCATGCTTGTCCAAGAAATATGAATGTGCCCGCGACGAGTTCATCACCAATGGCAACCCCGATGTGGACTACTCGGTCACCACGATTGAGTTGGCCGAACTGATCAAGCGCATGAACATCGACTTTGACGAGTTGCAGGACGGCGAGTTCGATATGCCGCTGGGCGACTCCAGTGGCGCTGGTGCTATCTTCGGCACGACTGGCGGTGTCATGGAGGCCGCTTTACGCACGGTCTATGAGGAATTTACAGGAAAGGAGTTGGCGTATGTCGAGTTTGAACAAGTGCGTGGCCTGGACGGTATCCATGAAGCCGTCATCGACCTTGATGGTTTTGAATTGAAGGTCTGTGTGGTCAACACGTTAGCCAATGCCCGCATCGTCATGGACAAACTGCGTGCAGGTGAAATAGAATATCATGTCATTGAGGTGATGGCATGTCCTGGTGGTTGCATTGGTGGCACAGGTCAGCCCTACCACCATGGTGACATTGAGGTCATCAAAGCGCGCCAGCGCGCCATATACAGCGAGGACGTCGGCAAGAAATTGCGCAAGAGCCACGAGAATCCTGTCATCCAGCGCCTCTACAAGGAGTTCTTGGGCAAACCGTTACACGGCAAGGCCCACGAAATACTGCATACCAAGTACCGCGATAAATCTATCCTTTAGGGCAGCGAGACTTTTTCTAGAATACCTTTGATGTGAGCGATGGTGATGCCATAGTTGGTCATCGGTGTGCCCTGTTGTCTGCATTGCATCACACGAGAGAGCATGAACCGGTTGTTGAACATACAACCTCCGCAATGGATTACGAGGTCATAGGATGTCACATCTTTAGGGAAATCCTTGCCAGCCACGATATCAATGGTCAAACCTTCGCCAACACGCTGACGCAACAGACGTGGAATCTTCACCCTGCCGATATCTTCAGACAGTGGCGCATGGGTACAGGCTTCGGCGATGAGCACGCGCGACTGTTCGGTGAGACGGTCAATGGCCCGCGCGCTCTTGACAAAGAAACGGATGTCACCCTTGTGAGCTGCCATCAAAACTGAAAATGAGGTGAGCAGGCTCCCAGCAGGCTTTTTCTGAGCCACGACATCAAACACCTGGGAATCAGTGATGATGAGCCTTGGCGGTTCTCGCAGGGCCGCGAGCGTTCGGTCAATATCTCCTGTCGTGCAACACACGGCTATACAACCCTTGTCCATCAGGTCACGCAAGGTCTGGACTTGAGGCAGAATGAGTCGACCCTTAGGCGCTTGGGGGTCTTGTGGCATGACTAGCATCACTGTGTCGCCTGCCTGGGCAAGATTACCGGTAAGTGACTGGCTGTCGGTTTCAGGCAACAGGCCAACCAGTGTTTTTCGCAATACATCAAGTCCTGTCCCGTTCAAGGCGCTGACGGGAATAACATCACATCCCAGTCGCTTGGCAATGTCGGTGAGTAGGGTAGAGGGGACTTCTTGCATCAGGTCCACCTTATTTAATACGGCAACATAGGGGACGTTGGCCTGCTTGAGTTGTCCAGCCCATGCCGTTTCTTCATCGAGTGCAGTTCCGTCAGTCACAAGGATGGCGATGTCTGCCTGCTTGATGACCTCACGGGTGCGCTCAGTACGCAGGTCACCCACCGTTCCTGTGTCATCAAATCCAGCAGTGTCAATCAGCACACACGGACCAAGCGGCAGTATCTCCATTGCCTTGCTCACAGGATCAGTAGTCGTCCCTGCCACGTCGCTCACGATGGCAATCTGCTGCCCCGTGAGTGCATTGATAAGCGAAGACTTGCCCACATTGCGCCGCCCAAACAACGCAATATGCACCCTCTCACTCCTCGGAGTATCAATCAATCCGTTCACAACAAATTAATGTATGAAAACAAAAAATACAAGAAACACAATTATGTCATTAAAATACTTTCATTTGTATTTCTTGTATTTCTTGTTTTTAAAAAGTTAGAAGTAGAAGTCGCGTTGGCCGCCGGCGATGTCGTTGATGTGTTGGGTGGCGATTTCTCGAACGCGTTGATTGGATATCTTGGCCAACTCTTGCTGGATGAGGGCGTTGCCCTTTGCAATGGTGTCCTCGCTGGCAAAGTCCATGAGGTACTCCTTGAGCGTCATCAGTGCATTAGGAGTGCAGATGTCGCCAATCTTGCCGGCCTTGCACAATTCCATGAAGCGGTCACCAGTGCGGCCCGAACGGTAGCATGCGGTGCAGAAACTGGGAAGATAACCGATGGACAGCAACCAGTTGATGACTTCATCAAGGGTGCGCGTGTCACTCACGTCGAACTGAGCCGTCTCGTCATGACGCTCGACTGTCGTGTAACCACCAACGCTTGTACGGCTACCGCCGCTGATCTGCGATACACCCAGGTCAAGCACCTTAGTGCGCACGCTCTGGCTCTCGCGAGTGGAGATGATCATGCCGGTATAGGGCACAGCCAGACGGATGACAGCGATAATGCGACAGAAAATGTCGTCGGGCAGCACATCGGGGAACTCATCGAGGGTGATATCCTCGGCGGGACAGATGCGTGGTACACTGATGGTGTGAGGGCCAACGCCGAATTTAGCCTCCAGGTGCTCTGCATGCATGAGCAGACCCACGAAGTCATAGCGGTAGGTTGTCAAGCCATACAATACGCCGATGCCCACATCGTCACATCCGCCCATCTGGGCACGGTCCATCGCTTCGGTGTGGTAGCAGTAGTCGCTCTTGGGGCCTGTCGGATGCAAGGCCTCGTAGTTCTTGCGGTTATAAGTCTCCTGGAACAGGATGTATGTGCCGATTCCCGCTGCCTTCAATTTCTCGTAGGCTTCGACTGTGGTAGCGGCAATATTCACGTTCAAGCGACGGATTTCGCCATTGCCCACCTTAGTATTATAAATAGTGTGGATTGATTCCAGGATATACTCCAGCGGATTCATCACGGGATGCTCGCCTGCCTCAAGGGCAATGCGCTTGTGGCCCATTTTGACCAACGCCTCAACCTCGGCTCGAATCTCGTCCTGTGACAGTTTCTTGCGCGGAATGGTCTTGTTCTTGGCATGATAGGGACAATAGACACACCCGTTAATGCAGTAATTGGACAGGTAGAGCGGTGCAAACATCACGATGCGGTTGCCGTAGAAGCGTTTTTTCACATCCTTGGCCAGCTGCTCATAACGCTCAATGAGGTCGGGCTGGTCACAGTCGAGCAACACGGCAGCCTCACGATGGGTCAAGCCCTTACACAGGGCGGCTTTGTTGATAATCTCTTCAATCAGAGCACGATTGCTCTTGTTCTTCTCAGCGTAGGCTAAGGTATCCAGTATTTCACTGTCGTCGATAAATTCATCGGCGTGGTTAGACTTGACGTTATACATGATATTACAGTAGTTATTAGTTGTTTCAACCTGCAAATATAATCAAAAATTGTCACAACTCATCAATGGCTTGCTAAAAAAAGATAATAAAATTAAAACTTGCTTGCAGTGCTATCAATTTGCACTATCTTTGCACGTTTAAAGGTAAAATTTGACGACGAGAGGACTCCATATCATCGGTATGTTGTTGGCGGCAGTGATGCTGTTGCCACTGCTTTCACATGGTCAGGTTAGGGGAGATGTCCTTGACCTGAATCAGGCTGTGGACTCGATTGACAAGGCTGAAACCGATTCCTCGCCAGCGCAAGTCATGCCTCGTGATACCAGCCGCTTCATCCACGAGCGGGTGGATCTGGACCATGTAGTGGAGTTCACCGCTAAGGACAGTATTATCCTCATGGGCCGTAACCATGCAGTGATGTATGGCGGCAGCAAAATCATCTATGGCGACATTGATGTGAGTGCTTCCCAGATTAGCATGGACATGGACAGCAGCCAGGTGCATGCCATCGGCGTGCCCGACAGTGTGGGAGAATTGATAGGGAATCCTGTCTTCAAGGACAATAGCGGCGAATATGAGTCACGGGTGATGAAGTATAACTTCAAGTCCAAGCGCGGCTATATCACCGACATTGTCACCGAACAGGGCGAAGGCTATCTCACGGGCGGCGTCACCAAGAAGACCGAGGATGACTATTATTACATCAAGGATGGCCGCTATACCACTTGTGACAACCACGAGCATCCTCACTTCTATTTCCAGCTGACCAAGGCTAAGGTTAAGCCCAAGAAAAATGTGGTAACGGGTCCCGCCTTTATGGTTCTGGAGGACTTGCCGCTACCCATTGCGGTTCCCTTCGGCTACTTCCCGTTCAGCGAAAAGTATCAGAGCGGTATCCTGGTGCCCACCTTCGGTGAGGATTACAACCGTGGCTTCTATTTGAGGAATGGCGGTTACTATTTGGCCCTCGGCCAGTATGCCGACCTGGCGTTGACGGGCGAAATCTATACGCGTGGCTCATGGGGTGTGTCAGCGCAGTCTTCCTATGCCAAGCGATACAAGTTCAGCGGCTCATTTAGTGTCAATTACCTCACCACAATAACTGGCCTGAAAGGTGACCCCGACTACAACAAGATGCACAATTTCCAGGTTGTATGGAGCCACAGCCAGAACCAGAAGGCCAACCCCTACCTGACCTTCTCGGCCAGCGTGAACTTCGCTACCACGGGCTATACCCGCAATAGCTTGAACACCTACTATACCAATGCCTTTACCGAGAATACCAAGAGCAGCTCCATCAACTTGACCTACAAGATACCTAACAGCAAGTGGTCAATCTCGACGACTGCCAATGTATCACAGCGCACATCCGACTCAACCATCACCGTCTCGTTCCCCAACTTCACCATCAACATGAGCCAGACGGCGCCATTCAAGCGCAAGCGTGTCGTGGGCGAAGAACGCTGGTATGAGAAAATCAAGGTGAGCTACAATGGTAAATTCCAGAATTCGTTGACAGCCAAGCAGAACGTCTTTTTCCGAAAGAGCCTGGTTAAGGACTGGCGCAATGGTATGAGTCACACAGTGCCGATTCAGGCAACATTCAACGTGCTGAAGTATTTCAACATCACTCCCTCGATTACGCTCAATGACCGCATGTACACGAGCAAAATCCGACAACAGTGGGATCCCAATGCCAGCGCGGTGGTGAGGGACACGTCTTATAGTTTCTATAATGTGTTTGACTTTAACGCTGCTATTTCGCTCAGCACCAAGGTTTATGGTTTCTTCAAGCCTTTCAAGTTCCTGGGCAAACTGAGCGAGAAACTGCAGATGGTACGTCACGTGATGACACCGACAATCTCGTTCTCGGCGTCTCCGGATTTTGGCTCGCCGTTCTGGGGCTACTATGGCAACTATGAATATGTGGATGCTACCGGTAAACGCCGCACTCAGCGTTACAGCTACTTCCAGCATGGGGTTTATGGTAGTGCGCCCAATACCAAGTCCGGTACTATCATGTTCAACATTGCCAACAATCTGGAGGCCAAGATTAAGAGCGACAATGACAGCACTGGTTTCAAGAAAATCTCATTGATTGAGAATTTCACCCTCAGCCAGTCTTGCAACCTGGCTGCCGACTCAATGAAGTGGAGCAACCTCAATACCAGCATCATGCTGCGATTGACCAAGGGCTTCAACTTGAACTTGAGTGCCACCTGGGATGTCTATAAATACGCCCTTAACGAGGCGGGTAATCCCGTTAGGATCAACAAACTGCGTCTGTTCAACGGCGGTGGCTGGGGACGACTTTCTAGCACAGGAACCTCATTCTCCTATACATTCAACAACGATACCTTCAAGCGCAAGGGCAATAAGGACAAGGACAAAAAGAATGAGGATCCCAAGCTACGAGGCCAATTAAACCGGAATAATGATGAGGAAGGGGAGGAGCAGGAAGGAACAGGCCCGACGACCGATCTGGAACTGATTGACGGCTATGCGAAGTGGGATTGCCCATGGAGCTTAACGGTCAACTATTCTTTGTCCTACGGCTACGGCTCATTCAATTACGACAAGTTGGAGTATAATGGCCGTTGGACTCAGAACTTGAGCCTTAACGCCAACATCCGCCCCACTAAGAACTGGTCGCTTACGGCTTCGGCCAGCTACAATTTCGATACCCACAAGATCGCTTACATGAACTGCAGCATCTCACGCCAGATGCACTGCTTCGAGATGAGCGCTAGCTTTGTGCCGGTCGGCCCCTACAAGAGTTACAATTTCCACATCGCTGTCAAGTCGTCCATCCTCCAGGATGTGAAATATGACAAGCATTCCAGCATTAACAATGGTGTCACTTGGTATTAAGGCCCACTGCTTTGGTGTCATGCTGTTGGCCTCACTCTGTGCCACAGTCACAATGTCCCAGCAGTTGCGAGAAGGTGACCTGCTGTTCACGTGCAGCGATGTCCCCAATGTTATCACGCGCGTGACGAGCGGCACCGATAGCCTGCCTATCGACCACGTCGGCATCGTCCACCGTATCGGGGGGAGCGCCGGACCGTTGTTTGTCATCGAGGCGGTCAAACCCATGGTCTGCCTCACGCCCATCGATTCGTTCCTCTGCCGCAACACCAGCGAAGTCGTGCCCCAGGTGATTGTGGGGCGTATCAATGTGGAGTGCGACATGGCGCGTTCTGTCCGACGCTGCCTGATGATGGTCGGCAAACCCTATGACGACCTGTACCTGCCTGGAGATAGCGCCATCTATTGCAGCGAACTGGTGCAGATGAATTATGTCACCGCTGCTGGCGAAACGGTCTTTGCTCCGATTCCCATGTCTTTCCATGACAGAACGGGGCGGATACTAGACGAATGGATTGATTTCTATTCACGCCACGGCATGCAGGTTCCTGAGGGTGAGCCAGGTAGCAATCCGGGGGAACTGTCCTGTCGGCGCCAAGTCACCATCATCGGCCCTTATCCTCTGCTGTTGTGACTCTCGGCAACCTTCCACTTTTTTCTCGATATCCACGTTTACCACTTCCTCAAGAGAAAAAACTGTTAACCGAGGACAGACAACTGAAAACTTTTTACTACCTTTGTAGTTTGTAAATTGAATAACCTCCAGCATTGGGTACAATTAT
>JAEEGL014762638.1_pt1 | contig 12151 bp, 11 predicted proteins | sample 9134231 | NCBI WGS metagenome assembly JAEEGL01 (sample SAMN16246548, study PRJNA631951) | gut metagenome | biome: gut microbiome; feature: rumen; material: fiber-attached | host: Bos | place: Iran: Karaj | collected 2018-10
ACAGAGAAAACGGCTTCGGGATAGGCGTTTATGCACAAATTCCAAAAATATTATGATTTTTTCGGAATTGATTCCGAAAAAATAGCGATTTTTACGGAATACACCTAATTAAAAAAAGACAAAACCCTTACCACCGCAACTTGATTTCTTCATCGTTGCAAAGCTTATACACCTCGTTTCGGATGTAGTCTTCAAGGCTTTGGACGTTCTTCTTGTTTGCGCCGCCGTTGATGAAGTTAAGGAAGATGCGTGATGCCGATTCTATCCTCACCTCAGTCTCCTGGGTGCTTGTGGCCACCACATGGATAGTGACGTTTTCGCCAAATGAAAGCAAACTCATCCCGTGCCTTGCCGTGATGGTGAAGGTTCGGTCGTTACATTCAATGCGCTTGAATTGGCCACATTGTTGGACGGCCTTCTTCGTGGCGGTATAGACGCGACGGGCGGGCTGGGGGAAGTTTAATGTAGACGATCTCATGTTTTTACGTTGTAATGAATTTCACCAAGCCTTCAAAACCTTTGTCCTCATCCATTTCGTCGAAGGTGTCGGAAGGTAAGGTTTCGACCAAGGCGTTCTGAACAGTGGGCAGCATCTCGTTGACGATAGGCTCATAGATTTCCAACAAGTCGTCCATCTCCTCCATCTCCTCCTCAATCGTCGACAGTTCCTTGATTTTCTTGCTGGTGGCAACAATGGTTTTGGACAAACGCATCATCGCGGACATCAAGTCCATATAGGAGCCGAAGCCGCGTTGTTGCACGGCTGTGTCGGCTTCCTCAATGGCTGGAGTTATCTCGTTGTCGAAGCGACCTTGGCAGGCTTTGAGGATTTTGCGTAGGTAGTCTATGGATTGCATTGATATGACCTCTCTTCATTTTTCTGATAAGATTATTTTATCGGAAATTTATTTCAAAAAGCTCACCAAGCGCTCGTCAACGCCTTACATTTTTTCCAATTCTCTCGATCTCTCTTCCGAAATACCATACATCACCCGCAACTTTTCCAACAAGCGGCGTTGTTTGTCTGAAACCTTGCCATCCTCACAAGCTTCTTTATAGGCTTCAAGATAATCTCTCTCATCCTCTGTTAGTTGCTGTTCTATCTTTTCATTATACAATGCAGCGTCTGTAGTTGCTAATATGCCTTCATGCAACCAATCCAAATTGATATTAGGAAGCAACAACCCAATACTGTCGCCATATTCGGCTACAGTCCAAAATTTTCTAAACATTTCAATGCCACAAACATAAGTCTGAACGCAATGCTTTTCATCCAACAAGTATGCTACTTCCAAGATGTATTTCTCCGGTTTCAATACAACCAGTGATGATAGGTTGGCTTTTGAATTGAAAAACCCCTTCGACTTTCATATTAAAGGGTGTATTAACTGGAATGATATTACCATATACAACGTCACCATTAGTTGAATAACCCTTGAGTATCATTCCTTGTGGTATTTCAGTCTTGTTTTGTTTTGTTTTAGTTGATCTAATGCTCGAATCATAATCTATAAGTATAAAACTATATCACTTCTAGTTCCTGGATTCTTCTTTCCGTCAATCCCAATGCTTTTGCAAACTTATCTAGACGGCGTCGTTCCTTTTCGGTTATCTCTCCTTTTTCTGCATACTCCTGATACGTTTCGAGATACTCCAATTCATCTTGGGTCAGTTGCGGAATAGTTAATGTTGATTCCAACTCTCTAGCTCTCTCTTCCGAAATGCCATTTTTTACGCGAATTATATCAAGCAGTTTCCTTTCACGGGTCCCAATTTCACCGTCTTCAACACAATCTTTCACCATGTCAAGATATTCCTGTTCATTTGATGTTATTTCGCTCTTTCTATCATTTTTCGCATAAGAAACATCTTCACTAGATTTCTTTTGCTCATCAACAGCATCTTCTACTACATTATTGCCATAATAACCTTCCACTTGCAAACGTTCTATTTCTTTCTTACACCACGGAATGCCAAGCGCGGCTCCTTTTTCTAATAGGGTTATGGCAAAATCTATATCCCCAGCTTCCTCTTGACAGCGAGCATAAATACACCAACATATTCCCCAAAACAAATGTTTGCCATGATTATATTCTGACAAGTTTCCGTACAAATCTTTCCCCATGATAGCGTATCGCTCGGCTTCTTTATAACTTCCCATATCAAATAAAGCATCGGCTAAATTCGCATAACCCACTTCTTGGTCAATTTGATTAGAACTATTAATCAGCATTCTTGCGAGTTCTGCTTTTAGATCCAGGTCTTCTTCGGCTTCTCCATTAATCAAAACTTCAAATGGAACTTCGTAATAAACCTTGTTAAACCAGTCTTGAAGGGCTTCAGTTTGAATCAGCGACCCTTCTATGCTTTCAATGTGAGGGCATTCTGTTTTTATGGATTGAAGTTCTAGAGAAAGGTTTTGGGCATCCTGTCTGTTCTGCTTCAAGATTATCAACTCAAACACAAGAGACATCACTTTAAACTCCTCATCTTCATTCAATATCCTGCAAGCAGATCGGATGGCTGTCTTTCCTAATTCAACAGACCTGTCTCTATCAGAGTCTTGATTGTTTAGGTCATCATAAAACACATAACACAATACAGCAGCCATATAATAATAACAGGCAGCACTACTTGGATTGCTGTATTCTTGGTTTCTCGCCTTTCTACAAATCGAGTTATATTCTTTCTCTAAGTCTTTTCGGCTGGCAATGAAAGAGTCCAATTCATCAAAAAAGCGATCCCAATCTTTTGAAAAATCATATTGTTCCATAGTTTTATTATTTTACGGTTTCTTAATATCGAACATTCCCCGTCCGCCTTTGATGTCGCTGTCAGAAAGAAAGATTCCATTTATTTCTAACTGTCTTTTAAGCATATCATGGCAACGGCTGTTATTGAACAAGTTATTTGGGCCGATACCTGGCATATTGATGTTTATCAGGTATTGCTCACCTTTGTCAATGTGCATTTGACCACGGTTTATGTCGTGTCTTGCTGTGATAATAAACGCTGGCATGGCTATTTTATCCCTTCCTCAATGGCTTTCTTGGCGTTTTCGGGTTCGCGAATCAACCAATCCATAGTTAATAATGCCCCAGTGATAGATAGTCCCAATTCTTTCATAAGTCCCCTACAAGTGTAACCTTCTATGCAAATGTCAGGTTCAGTTCCTTCTTTGACATATGCTCTAAATGCATTGTATAACACGGGGTTGACCTTCTCTAACATTTGGGCAAGTTCTTCCGTTTGGTCTTTAGGCACACCTTGGGTTTCAAGATACTTTATTATTTCTTTTGTTTCCATATCAGTCTCTCAGATTTTTCAGTTTATCCACTTGTGCAAACACATAACTTTCAAACGTAAAAGCATCTTTTTCAATAGGCTGATTTCTGTATATTTCCATACCATAAACTTCCGCGCTTTTATAATGTTCCATATTATACTTCCACTCAGCTATAGCATCAGAAGAGATTTCAGGGTATAAAAGTGGGTTGTCAACAACCTTTTGCTGAAATGCGTGTTCAGACTCATGTACTACCGTCTTTAGCAAACCACGAGGATCAGGGTGCTCCAAGTATTCTGCGTTCAGTCTAATACTGTTTGTATCTGGGTTATATCCTCCTAATGAATCCATTTCACAGAACTCAAGCGGAATATCCGGATCCAAGCCTAAACCTTCTTTGATTTCCTCAAAGAATTCTTGAGCCAACTGCTCCCTTGTTTCCATGTTACCCTCCATGAACTCTTCAGCTTTACCCGAAGCGTAGAAATAATCAGATGTTGAAATGCAATTCTCCACACACTCAATATTTTGGAACTGTTCCAGCTGCTTTAAATCCGAAACATACTCAAAGTATTCTAGAGGCATGACATCAGTTGTCAGTTGCATTTCATCAAGACGCAATTCCATCATATTGACGGAATACAACTTTTCATCGTGGTTCATGTGCAGCCAGTCTTCGGACTCAGGAATCACTTCTTGCAAATAATCCAATTGAGCTTCGGAAAGACCCTCGTTTCGCAAGCCCTCCATGGAATCGCGGGGATTAAGCCCTTCGTAATCTTCCAATCCGTACATATCACTTGACTTTATTGACCTTCACCCAATGTTTGTCGGGCGAAAGCGATGTTGAAACAATACATTGACCAACGCCCAACTTTGGTATTACTAGCCGCTGCTCTTTGCTTATACCCATAGATTCTGCAATGGCTTTGCAATCATCCTCGGCCACCAAACGATGGGTAATTTTAGTATTCGTGTTCTTGATAGCATCAGGAATCAGCCTCGTAGGAACTTGGTCAACAAGGAACAAGCCCTCACCGTATGCCCTAATTTCAGACAACATATTGCTGAACATCATGGCAGACTTGTATTGAGGCATTTCGGGATTGTCACATTTCATCATTACACGATGTGCTTCCTCGATGATTGTCAGATGACGACATCCATTATCGTTGAAATCGATCTGCCCTGTCTCTGCCTGTGCAGAACGGTATTCGTACAAAAACTGAAGTATCAACGCCATAAAGAAACTCTTATCTACATCATCGCCTACATAAGAAAGATTGATGACGCATGGTTTACCGAACAATTCTTCCCATTGGGTTGATTTGGTTGTGTTAAGCATTTCTCCTTTCCAACCTCGTTTCAAGCTGTCAATACGAGTGTTGAAACAAGCTTTCATGTTTCTTTCTATCCGCTCCTCGTAGCCACGATTTTGTATGACTTTATCCACGCTGACAGTCATACTGTTTAATGTCGGTGCTTTGGTCACTCCAAATTCAGGTGTAGTGGTCAACCAATCTGTTGTCTTATTCTGATAAATGGTATAAAGTAAGTCCTCCATGAGTACGGGCAAAATATCATACATTGGGAACGCAGCAGCGAATGTGGATTTCAGGCGGTCAATATGGCTAAGCACATTAGGGTCTTGATCCTTGCTGAGCCATATTATTTCAAATGGATTAAGTTTCAGCTCCTTTATGTTCTCTGCCGTCTTACGGGTGCGTTTGTCCTTGTAGTTTTTGCATCCAGGTACATAGATGGATATTTGATTGTTCGGGTGTGATTGGTTATACTCTATAGCCCAATCTACATATTCCGTTTTCGCAGGTTCAATCACCAAGAAAGGCACTAGCCCTGATAAGCTGTTGAGTATGGCTTGAACCGTGTTCGTTTTTCCACTTCCATTGATTCCAGAAAGCAGAGTGTGTTTTGCCAAAGAGTCGATGGATAGTTTGTATTCCATTTTGGTCTCCGAACCTCCATATAACAAGTTGCCAAATTGAATGGCTTGCTTGTCGCCACTTAGTATCGGCTTGTTCAAACTGAACTCCGGCGAGCTGTCAACTACACTAATGCCTGGCACTGATCTTAAAGGGAAATTAATAAGATAGGAAAGCTCTTTTGTTGTTAGCACACTCTTTAATTCCATAAAATGTTCTCCCCAAGGATGTTGGAACCTTCGCCCTCCCGCACCGAATATTTCAAGACGCGGTTCTGTCAACTGCCCAAAAGAAGTTTGCATCAATGACTTGCCATCTACATTTTGACTCATTATATCGGTGATGCGATGAATTCTGACTGGTTCATAAGCCGATTCTTGACCGCTCATTATCGAACGCAATTGCAACGCACCACTTTCAGCATCTGCTTCTTTTTCCGCAAGAAGGTAAGTGCCAACTGTCCAAAGGCCGATGGCTTTGCCGACCTCGAATCGTTTTGAGTGATAGTATAGCTGTTCGGCAATTGCCTCGATGTGTTTATTGACGATATTTCGCCCAATGCTTTGTGATTTACTTTCATTCACACCTTCGGTATAGGTGTCAGACTCAGAAGAGCCATCCGTAACGGTAGTTCCGGTAGTTTTTGTTGGCATAGCACTGCTAATGAATCCTGCGACTAAAGCTCCTCCCGGTATTACAACGCTTGCTGCACCCGCCAAAGCTCCAGCTGCATTTACACAACCATCTATGACAGCAGAAGCAGCTGGAAACATTTCAGCGGCCATGCCAAGACCTGTCGCTGCCAATGCTGTTTTGCCTAGTGCGGTAAAACTCTTTTTGGTCACAGATTCGCTTATACTTGTGGAATGAGAAGTGCCTGTGGTGTGCGACATGGAACGAGAGGAACCCTCAGTTATCCCCTCAGTAACATTCATGGATTTTAAGGATTCCGCTTGGCCATCCATTTCCCTACACTCATATAACATGGTTTCCACATCATCCGTTTCAATAGGGTCAGCCACAACCAAATAAGCGAAATTTTTGCTTTTGTGCATTCCCGCTATCAACGTGTCGATAGTGGCGGGATAAATTGTCTTATACAATGTTTCCATTGATGGAATGCCCGTCACCGCATACACGTTTTCAAGTTTGTCGGCACATATATCCTTCTTTATGCTTGAAATAACAGGATCATCCTCGTCAATCATAGTGGTTTGGATGCCCGGCCATACACCTTTAATGAACTCATTCAGGTGTTTTATATGACGTTTAAGACTGTCATTTCCTCTTAATCCCAAGTACATATTACATTCCTCGCCATTGCCGACAATCAAGAAAAGCAGTTGCACTTTTTTGGGTATGAAACAAGAATACAGTATTTTCTGTATGGCCACAAAACAGTTTTCGGGTCCTTTTTCGACTGGGCGGCCAACTTGTTTGATAGAAATCCACTTGGCATCCAGTTGAGCGGAATTCGCCAAAGGATAAATTTTGAAACGAGATTTCTCAGAATCTATGTCCTGCAAATACTTTCTTTCAGCACAAAACGATAATGATGCTGACATTGCAGTGGCAACACGAGCTTTTGCTATAGGTTCGTATGGGTTGATATTTGCCATAACCGTGCTATTTATTCCACCAAAATACGGGCATTCTTCAGTTCCTTCTTATATGCATCCAACATGGTTCTCAATGCCGATTGAATGTCTTGCTTTATTTTTCGGTTATTTGCCACAGAGGAAATAATATCTTCATGTAGTTTTTCGCTCATGTGCTCGCCGTCCCACTTTTCTGCGAAGCCGTCCCACACTTTCTGACGAGTGTCATAATCGAGTGGCTTCGACATGGCTTCCGCTTTCTTTTCCTCTTCCGATTTGCCAAAGATTTTACCCAATCCCCAGCCAATCAACAGTCCAGGTATGCCAAAAAGAATGGCAGCAAGTCCTAACCCTCCAATACCCAACCAATTCGTGCTATTCTCTACTATTTGGTCTGAGATTTCCTTCACTACAGAATCCATGTTGATTGAGCCAACATCCAGCGAAGAAATACTTAACTCAGGAACTTTTACGCTAGTGCCTTGTCTCGCATAAGCTCGTACCATGCTATCAACGGCCTGCTTAACACCCTGCGTCTTGTCGTCAATCTCAGCCTGCAAATATGAAACGGCCTCCGAAGATTTACGACTTACACTATTTTGAATGTTTTGTCGCAGTTGTGCTTGCAATTGATTTGCACTCTTGTCCCGATCAGATTCACAGAAATCCTTCACAGTATCTATTATAGTATCGGTAACATCGTCCCAAATCATGTGACCATAATTTGCGGCAAAGCTCTCAAAAATTTCATCGCTTTTCTCCAATTTAGCGATTTCCTGAGCAACCACTTTGTCGCCGCCCTCTGTTCTGAGATCAATTCGTGCAACCTCAGCAACACCCTGAGAAATGGTCAAGGAGGGATCGGTGTCACGATAAACCTGCTGCGACGTTACATCCCAAGATTTGCATACCAAATCGTTAATGAAATCCATTCTTGAAGCACCGCCAGTCAAAAAAACGCCATAAATGGGTTGTCCATTTATTTTGTTCTGACGAAAGTCTATCATCGCATCCTCGATTTTTTTGAGATACCCTGTTTGTGTCAACAATTCGTCAAGTTGTCCAGGTTGAAACGCAAACTTGAAGCGTTCATCTTCCAATTCCTCATCATCAATAATATCCTCAAAGTTAATGGTTTTCTTATAAGGAAGTGTTGGATCAAAATAGACTTTTTCTTTCGCTGCTCTTGCTTGGAAAAGGAGATAATCAACTAGCTTAGGATATTTTGCTTCAAAAGTTTGTATGGCATCGACATCCTCCCTCTTTTTTCCATAGATGGTTTTTTCCACCAATGACGCACCGCAATCATAACCATAGTCAATTAGGTTTTCATTTGCATCGTTCATATATGTGAAGTCAAGGGTACTGGATCCCATGTCAAATACAATGGCTCCTTTGTGGATGTTCTTTCCAAGCCCAGAAGTCACATCCTGTTGGGCACGAACAAAGGCTGCTCTCGATTCTTTGGTAACACCAGCAATGGGGATGCCTGCGGCTTCAGCCATCTGCATATACAACGCTTGTTGATCCTTGTTCCATCCTGACGGAGTTGCAATGTAAACCAAATGGTTCCCATCTTGCAGCAAAGCTTGATTATTTTCCCTGATTCTGACATACACTTCGTGCATAAAGCGAATCATTGTTTTCTCTGCTTCGCCGTTGATGTCTATCGGAGCTTGCTTGAAGCACACGCGAACGGTGGCTTTCTTCAACACTTCAGGATTAAAAGCAGCATCACCAATGTAGGCAGTGCCATCTTCCAAAATTGTGATTGCAGAAGGAATGACTTTTCTGTTGCCGCCCATTTCCAAGTCTTTAACCGGATCAAGGTTTGCTGAAGGAGTTTCCCATTGTAAAGGACAGATAGCAGCCGAGGTTTCCCCATGTCCGAGGTCTATTCCTATTACATATTCGTATTTTTTCTTGTCTCTGGTATTCATAGCTTTTTAATTTTCTGGTGTAAATACTTTTCCCTTTTTAATGATTTGATCTACTTTTATCATAGCAGGATAAACTTGTTTGGTCTCGGTGGTACTGGTTGATGGAACCAAATCAAATAGCATAACATTATCGCCATTGTAATCTACGACCTGGATGTTGTAGTTCTCTAACAATTCGGCCAAGTCTTCGATTCGTTCTTGTATTTTTTTATTAAACTTTTCATCTTCGTTGTGCGCTCTCTTATAGCCAATTAAAGACTGTATTCCTTCAAGTAGCACACCATATTCACGTTCAAGTGAAGGTTTCTCTTGATTCTCAAATTTTTGAACTACATTATTGATTTGCGCCCTGAAGGTAATTATGATCTCGTCGACACTATGACACAAGTTCCTTACCACACCAATAAGCATATCAACATCAAGAGACTTTTCAACAAAATGAACCTCTGTCTTGACATATTTTGTCACAATCTCCTTTTCTAAAGGCTTACTATCAGAATTTTTGTTCACCATATACGCAGCCAATGCAGTACAGGCAATTGCTCCGCAAACTGCACCCCAGGTTCCAGCAAAAACTCCTCCAGCCAAAGCACCAACACCTGCTGCTACAGATGAAGAGGCAACTTTAATTGGCTTTTGTCCAATTTTCTTTTCATGCGCTGTCGCACTTTCGTTTGACATATTTTCAGGTTCAGCATCGATAGATTCTTCCGACGGCTCCGATACAATCTCTGTCTTTGGAAGACAAGTGTACTGAGCTTGATGTGCATTAAGAATGGCCAACACAGCCTGAAGAATATAATCCTCAGACTGGGTTAAATTCTGCCGGAAATCCCCTTCTTCCATTAGAAGAGTTGAAAGATGTTTCGTAATGTTGGTTTGAATTTTTTCCGTATCTTTGGGTACGGTGAGATTTATGAGTTCTTTTCTCAATTTTTGTTCGCTATCTACGAATAGCGTTTCTAATGATTTTGCTGCCATAATAGTATGATTTTGTGTTTATTTCAATCTTTCAAGTCTCTTTTTTGCTTGATTTCTAAGAAAGTCATCTTCTGATTTTTCAAGAACCAGCAAACACTTTCGTAATTCATCTTTGTTTTCTAGCACTCCACCTTCATCATAAAAATACGAAAGAGCTTCAAGGGCATCGTCGTTTCCTAATTCGGATGCTTTGTTAAATAGGTCATAAGCTTTTATCCAACTCTTTTCGCAACCTATCCCATCCAAATACATTCTACCAAGTTCTTCCATGGCACATGCATCGCCATTTTCAGTGGCTTCTTCATAATATTGAATGGCTTTATCGTCGTTTTCCTCTATTCCATATCCATAACGATATGCATAACCAAGCCACCTTGCTGCAGATTTCACACCTTTGTCATAAGCTTGCATAAAAAAATCAAAAGCCCTGTTTTCGTTATTCTCCACGCCAAGAAAAAAATGGCATAAAACTCCTAAACGCACAAGTGCTTCGTCGATTCCAAAACTTGCAGCTTGTTCATAATACTCAAATGCTTCTTCGTATTGTTCAGTTTCTTCTAACAAGCAACCTATAAGGAAAGAAGGAGAGCCTTTGTCGGCTTCATCAGCTATTTCAAAAGCATCACAAAAACAATCGTATGCTTTTTGCAAATCCTTTTCATAACCATGCCCGTCACGGTATAATTCGCCAATAGCAATGAAAGCATCAGGTAATCCTAATTCTCTGGCTTTTTCATACCACTCTATAGCTTTATCATAACTTATTCCAGATGACAAATTCCCGCTAAGGTACAAATCGCCAAGGTTTATCATGGCATCTGCACATCCTTGCTCGGCGGATCTCAAATACAAGTCCAACGCCTTCTCTATGTTTACTTCCAATCCAGCAAAACCACATTCATAATACATACCCAAATAGCTTTGAGCCATTGCATGGCCTTTTTCAGCTAACTTTTCCAAAACGGGCAAGGCCTTTTCATCTTCATCGGCATCATCATATTTTTTTGCTAATTCAAACAAAGCATCGTTGTCATCGTTTCTCCTATATGTATCAATCATAATTGGTGTTTATTCTTGCGCCGCAAGTCCCACCAAGGCTGGCATTATACATTGGTCATGGCACAAGAAAAGCGTGAGACTCGATTCATCAAGTCCATCAAACTATAGGTATCGCCAAACACCCGTTACGAAATGAACTTAAGAAGCAAATACCCCACGCTCGTTTTTATCTCAATCAGGTGTTTCACGCACCACATTGATAACAAAAACAATAAGTGAGCATTAGTCCTTGTCCCTCGTAACTTAAAATTGGCGATTTCATAGTTTGGGACTATAGGAATGCCTTCCTTGCCGAGTCAGGATGTGACTTCGCCGAATGCAAAGCATTTCTCCCCCAACTCGCTGCAAATATAGTCATTTTTCAGACTAATGCTCAGTTCGTAGATATTTTTTCTTCGGATTATTCATTGCCTTTTCGTCAGCTCACTTTAGACTATTATCAGGAGGTTTAGTATTGATTCAATTCCTCAACAATTTGGTCAATGCGGTCACCTCGACTTGTTGTAATTCTGCATCGCCCATTTTTTTCATTTTATAGTAATCCGCCATGTAAACAAACTTGACCAAATCCAACCCGTCTATCGAGGTTTTTGTCAATGACAAGGATTCATCATCGTTGATTTTGAATATCATAAGATACCCAGCCTCATCTTTTGGCTGCTCCTCAGCAGGATCCCAAAGATAGACCTTCCCATCTTTCACAAGACACGCCGTTAACCTAGCTTCAGTATTATCGGAATACATGGCGTTACCCAGACCACCTGTGTACAAATTTATTGAATAGGCACACCTGTTAAAAGACAATGCGCACTGGCCTTCAATGAAACTAACAGACATGGTTGAAAACAACCAAGCCGGAGTCCCATAAGCGGCAATCTGTTGAGGTCTAGCCAAATTACCGACATAAATAGACCCTTGCTTGATTGTCTTAGCCTTGCTTTGGGAAAACGCCTGTGATGCAGTGAATGACAGGACCACCATCATCAAACCAATAATAAATAATCGTACTGTTTTTTTCATAACAATTCCCCTAATACGTGTCGGGCACAACCTTTTCGCCTATAGCTTCCCTGATTCGGCATGATTCATTTATATGAGAAGGCCAGGAAACTGAGGCGCCAGCTTCACACCGGCACATCAACCTTCTTCTTGCTTCCGTTCCAGCCAAGGCATAAAGAAAGAGCGCGTCCCAACCTTTCTCATTCCGCTGGATGGCTCTGGTAAACCGTATCAAAAAATGAGGAAAAGCAGTCCACGCCCTATAATAATAAGGTGTGGGCATTTGCCGCCTTTCGTCCCTTGATAGAATTTTACCAGAATTTACCAGTCGGAACTGCGTCGTCA
>JAEEGL015127316.1_pt1 | contig 12151 bp, 15 predicted proteins | sample 9134231 | NCBI WGS metagenome assembly JAEEGL01 (sample SAMN16246548, study PRJNA631951) | gut metagenome | biome: gut microbiome; feature: rumen; material: fiber-attached | host: Bos | place: Iran: Karaj | collected 2018-10
CCCGAACCAAACGCGCTACCAAACTGCGCTACGCCTCGACATTGGAGCCAAAGAGGGGACTCGGACCCCTGACCTACGCATTACGAGTGCGTCGCTCTACCGACTGAGCTACTTTGGCGGACCTTTTCTATTATAGGCAACGGTCTCCGTTCTGTCAAGCACATTTTTCAACTTTTTCGATATATCATTTTTCGCGTGAAAAGAATCCGGTTGCCTGCGTCCGCGGCGTATGGTATGATAAGCAAAAGCAGCGCAGGAGGAAACGTGCAAAATGGAAATCCGGGAATATGCGCCGTTCGATGAACGCGAGATCGCCGAACTGTACGGCGCGGTCGGCTGGACCGCGTATACGGATGATCTTCCCGCGCTTCAGCGCGGCTTTGCGAACTCGCTGCTGGTTCTCGGCGCATACGAAGACGGCGCGCTTCTCGGGATCATCCGCTGCGTCGGCGACGGAGAAACAATCGTTCGGATCCAGGACGTTCTCGTTTTTCCGGAATATCAGCGCAGGGGCGCCGGACGGGCGCTCGTCAAAGCCGTTCTCGAGCGCTTTCCGCGCGTGCGGCAGATCGAGCTTGCGACCGATGCAAACGATCCCGTTTCGAACGCGTTTTACCGGGCGCTGGGATTCCGCGGCTTTCCGGAAATCGGGATCACCGGCTATATGCGCTTCCGGACGAAGAAAGGAGAATGACGTGATCGACCTGAACGAATATCTCGACCGGCTGATTCCGGCGTGCAAAACAGTGTTCGGAGACCGGCTGCTGTACGTGGGGCTTCAGGGCAGTTATCTGCGCGGCGAGGCGACGGAGGACAGCGATATCGACGTCATGGTGATCATCGATCGGCTTTCCGTTGCGGACCTGGACGCGTATCGGCTCGTTCTCGAACAGATCGGGCATTTCGATAAAGCGTGCGGCTTTCTCTGCGGAAAGGACGAAATGACGCACTGGAACACGTTGGAAATCACCTCTCTCGCGCGGTCGACAAAGGACCTGTACGGAGCGCTGTCGGACTATCTTCCGCAAACGACGAGAGCGGACGCGATCAAGTACGTCCGATATGATCTCGGCGCGCTCTATCATGAACTGTGTCACCGCTACGTTCATGCGGACCGGGAAAAGAATATCCGCGCGTTCCGGCGTACGTGCAAAGGTCTGTATTTCCTGATCCGGGACCTGTATGAGCTGGAAAGCGGCACGTTCGCCGCAACGAAGCGCGAGCTGAAAGAACGGGTTTGCGGCGAAGACCGGAAAATGCTTTCGATGGCGGAGCTGCCCGACGGATTTGATTTCGACGCGGCCTTTTCGGACGTGTTCCGCTGGGCGCAGAATGCGATCGTCCGGACGGAACGCCTTCAGGCGCAGGCGGAGTGATCCTGTTCGGAGAAAGGAAACGATATGGCGGTACGGTTTGCAAAAGAAAAGGATCTTCCGCGCGTGAACGAACTCAGGAAGCAGGTCAACGACCTGCACGCCGCGGGAAAGCCGGAGTTCTTCCGGCCGGGGTTCTCAAAAGAACTGGCGGATCTTGTTTTCGCGATCTTCGACGATCCGGATAAAAAGATCGTTGTTGCGGAGCGCGAAGGCGTCGTCTGCGGCTTTGCCGTGCTGCATCGCGTGATCCGCCCCGAAAACCCGTATATGTTCGAACGGGTCTGTCTCGACGTGGACGAGTTCTGCGTTGACGCGCCGTACCGGAGAAAGGGCGTCGGTTCGGAACTGATCGCGTTTATCCGCGCGTACGCAAAGAAGAACGGCTTTCGCCGGATCGAACTTAATATGTGGGAATTCAATCGGGACGCGTTGGCGTTCTACGAATCGGCAGGGTTCTCGACCTACCGCAGGTACCTGGAACTGGAGCCGTAACCGGCAAAAAAAGACCGTCCCGACCGGGACGGTCTTTTCATCGTTTCAGTTTTGCTTGTCGATCAGATACACGATATCGGAGATCTCGCGTCCGCCGTTGTACGGACGGTTCAGCACGCCTCCGTTCCAGTACATGACCGCCGTTTCACCGCCGTCGAGATTGTAGGCGACCTTGCAGCCGAGCGATTCCATCAGCTGGGCGAGCTCGTAAAGCCACAGACCGCGGGAATAGTGATCCTGCCGGCCGTCCACGGTCACGAAGATGTAATGACCGGGCTCGATGTAGCCGATCGCGCAGCGCGGATTCCACCGGTTGATCTGGGAACCGGGGTATTCCTGGATCGCGTGTCCCTCTTTGTCGAGCAGGGAGGGGCCGAACTGCCACGCCTGCCAGACGTCGGGGCGGATCGTCGAAGCGTCGTACTCGTCGACCGTCATCGTTTCCATCGTTCCGTCCTTATACAGGAAGCAGAGATCGGTGAAATCGCTGCGCGTCTTCAGATCGTACGTCATGCCGTTCCGAATGACGAGGGAGTGCTTGTTGTGACCGAAGTAGTCCCCGGAGATGGCGAGGATCGCGTGCTCGCGTTCGGCGATCTTCCGGACGGTCTGATTGTTCCGGTGCGACGTGAACGAATTGCTCGCCGCCGTGCGGAGACATTCGATGTCGCGGATATAGATGTCCGCGACGAAATACACCGCCAGATCGGAGAACGTTTTTTTGTCGTCCTCGTATTTCGTGATCGTGATGTTCAGATTGTCGCTCTTATAGGACAGCTCCTCCTGTTTCGTTTCCTCGCGGGGAACAAAGCCGCCCTTTTCCCAATCGATCAGTCCGCTCGGCTCCGGCGTAGGCGCTTCGGTCGGAACGGGCGTTTCAACGGGTTCCGGCGTGGGCGGAAGCGTGGGCGGGAGCGACGGCGCCTCGGTCGACTGCGGGGTCGCGACGACCAGCTCGTCCTCCGGAACGTCGGAGGGGAGCGCCTCGGCGGCCTGCGTCGCGGCGGCGTCGGGCGTCGCTTCGGCGACGGGCGCGTTTTCGGTCTTTCCGCATGCTGCAAGCAGCATGAGGGCGATCAGCAAAGCAATGAGTTTGACGAACGGTTTCACTTGTTCGTACCTGCCTTTCCGCAGAAGAACCGCGATTCGTGATACGGTTCTTTTGCAATGTAAATAATGTCGGAAATCTCGCGCCCGCCGTTGCACGGCTGGTTATAGATCCGGTTTTTCCAGTAGAAATGCGCCGACGCGCCGCCGTCGAGGTTGAACGCCGTTTTGCAGCCGAGCGATTCCATCAGCGCGGCGAGATCGGCAAGCCGCATTCCGCGCGTAGCGTTCTGCCTTCCGTCCGCGACTACGAATAAGTAATGCCCGGGTTCGACGTATCCGATGCATGCGCGCGGGTTGGTCCCCGCGATATGCGATTCGGGGAACGACGTTCGCGCCTTTCCGTTTTCGTCCAGCAGCGCAGGTCCGAATTCCCAGACCTGCCACGGATCCTTTTCGAGGATCTTCGCGACGCTGACGTCGTTTCTGCGGATCGTTTCCATCTCGCCGTTTTTCAGAAGCACGCAAACGTCGCCGTATCCGGTACTCGTGCGGTATGCGACGCCGTTTCGCACGACCAGCGAGCTGTTGTGCGCGCTGTAATAATCGCCGGAAATCGCGAGCAGCGCGTCCGCCTTCTTTGCCATGACCGCGACGTCGCCGTGTCCGCGCCGGGCAAAATCGCCCTTCGCGCTTGCGGTCATGATCTGCGTAACGTCTTTTACGTATACGTCTGCGACGTAATAGACGGCGGCGGACCGGAACGAGCTCTTGTCACGCACCTTCCGGACGGTAACGAAGAGCGTCGGACTGCGGTATTCGGCGTCGGACCTGAGGATCCCCTCCGACCAGAACGGCGCGGATTCCGCCGTTTCGGAGGTCTGCGGCGCGGGCGTAACGAAAACCGGCGTTTCCGTCGGTTCGGGCGTCGCAGTTTGCGCTTCGATCGCGGGCGAGGGCGTGGGAAAACGCGTTTCAACGGTGCGGACGACCGCCTCGGGCGCGTTTGCCCGCAGACGCAGAACCGCGGCATACCCGCCCAGCGCAAGCAGCGTCAGGCATACGAAACAAAGAATAACGATCGGAACGCGATCTTTTCGATGGGTACGGCTCATACGGAAAGCGTATGCACGATCATTTCAACGGAGACCGTTCCGCACCGGAAAAAGTCGGGCAAAACGCCGAAGGACTCCAAAAGGATCTTGACGCCGATCAGGATCAGGACGACCCCGCCGACGATCGTAGCCGTGCGGTGATATTTCAGACCGAACCGGTTTCCGAGCCAAACGCCGATCGCGGAAAGAACGAAAGTCGTGACGCCGATCAGTCCGATCGCAAGGAAAATGCTGGTTCCGCCGTGCAGCCAGACCATGCCGGACTGCATGGAAAACGTGACGCCGACCGCGAACGCGTCGATGCTCGTGGCGACGGCGAGAACGAACAGCCGCCCGATCGAAGCAAGACCGTCCGGCGCTTCCGTGTCCTTGTCCCGGATGCCGTCGATCAGCATTTTCCCGCCGATGAACAGCAGCAGTCCGAACGCGATCCACGGACCGATCGTGACCGCGGAGGCGAAGGTCGATCCGAGCGCGAACCCGAGCAGCGGCATCAGCGCCTGAAATCCTCCGAAAAACAGAGCGATCAGAAGGGCGTGCGGAATGCGCAGCTTTTTCATGGATACGCCCTGACACATGGATACCGCGAACGCATCCATGGACAAACCTACGCCGATAAAAAAGATATCTGACAGACGCATATTCCCCTCCGATTTTCCGGATCAGTATATCAGAGAACGGATCGTTCCGCAATGACCCGCGGCGAGAGTTAATTCATCCTTTACATTTATGACACAACTCGTACGCTTTACATCGAACGCAAACTGCTGTATACTGGATCGGTGAAAGGAAACGGAACGAATGAAGCGGATTCTGGGCAGCATCCGGCGTGCGGATGAAAAGTTTAAAATGATCGAGGACGGCGATAAGATCTGTATCGGCGTCTCCGGGGGCAAGGATTCTCTGCTGCTGATGCAGGCGATGAAGCTGTATCAGCGCTTTTCCTACACCCGATTCGACGTGATCGCCGTAATGCTCGATCTCGGTCTCAGGTATCAGGACACCGCGCCGATCCGCGCGTACGCGGAACGGATCGGAATCCCGTTTGAAGTGATCCCAACCGAGATCGGCAAGGTCGTGTTTGAATACCGCGCGGAACGGTCTCCCTGCGCGCTTTGCGCCAAGCTGCGCCGCGGCGCGCTGAACACGGCGGCAAAACAGCGCGGCTGCAACAAAGTCGCCCTCGGGCATAACCGAGAGGACGTTCTCGAAACGCTTTTGATGTCGATGCTGTACGAAGGACGGATGAACACCTTCGCGCCGATCACGTATCTGTCCAGGACCGACATCACCGTGATCCGTCCGATGATCTACGTGCCCGAAAAATACTGTCTGTCCGTCGCAAGACAGCTCGAGCTGCCGATCCTGCCGCCGAACTGTGACGTCGCGGGCAGCACAAAGCGCGAGGAAGCGAAGGAGATCATCAAATATCTGTGCACGCTCGTGCCGGACGCCGACGTCAAGATGATGCACGCGATCACAAACACCGAGAAGTACGGACTCTGGGACCGCATGCGGCTGAAGCAGGCGCGCGGCGAGGCGGAGGAGACGGAGGACTAAAACAGCCCCGGCGCAAGCTCCGGAAGCATGCGAAGCAGCCGTTCGCGCAGGTCGTCGCGGTTACTCTCGTCGATCCGGAACACCTTTGCGCGCGGATGCGAACGCACCGCGTCCAGAAACGCAGTCTGCTTGTCGCGGACGGCGGCGATCACGAACGGCGCCTCGTCGAGCGTTTTCAGGACTGCCGCGCGGAACGTCTGCGCATCGCTTTCCATGAATCCGAGCTCGTCAAAAACGATCACGCCGTCATACGGCAGCGCGAGCCGCTGCGCGAACCGGTCGAACGCCGCGGGAAACGCGACGCTGCCGCCGTCGCGGCAGAGCCCGACGCAGCTTTCCTCCGAAAACCGTTTCGGTTCGCCGAAGCGGCGGATGCAGACCGGACGGCTTCCGTCCGGCATCGGCTCCGTTTTTTCGGTGATCACACCGTATACGGGCGCCTTTGCGGATGCGAGCAGCGCGCGGATCAGCGTGGATTTGCCGACGCCGTTGCGCCCGACGATCAGGATATGTGTCATAACGACCTCCGCTGCGGGGTTCGGTCGGGCGGACCCGACCGGGATACCGGTTTCATTCTCAACAAAAAAGGAAACGCCGCGTTGCGGCGTTTTTCTGATTCAATCGCGGATCAGCGAAACGGAAACGGTCTGCGGCGCGGCGTTCGGATCGGACTCGACGCGAACGGTGAATCCGCCGAGCCGCTTCGAGAAGGTCTCGCCGTCGGAAACGACGCTGCGGCACTGCTTCACGATCAGATCGCTGTCCGCTGCGGGCAGCTGATACACCTTCATGACCCGGTCGAACAGATCGCGAAGCGAGGCGACGGTGCGGGCGTTCTGCTCGCGGACCTTGGCGGACACGTCCAGATCGTCCTCCGGATCGGCGCACAGCTCCGTCCGGAACGTCAGAAGCCGGATCCCGTCGCTGTCGGATTGCATTTCCATGCGGAGGCGCACGCCGTCCGGCGCGGTCACGTCATATCCGTCCGGATCGGGAACGACCGTATATCCGCCCTGCGCGAGCGCGTCCAGCACGAGCTCGCCGCGGATCGGGGGCTCCGGCGCCGGTTCGACGGATTCGGGAGCGTCTTTCGTTTTCGTTCCGTACCGGATCGCAAGCCCGACGAACAGAAGCACGACGAGCCCGATGCAGACGTACTCGATGATACGGATCCGGTCGACCGTCAGGAACGACCGCTTTTTTCTGCCGTTTTTCGGTTTAGTCAACATCTCGATGGACCGTTTCGGGCGCTTCGTCCAGAACGTGCGGGTTGCGGAAGAAGGTCTTGAACATCTTGAACGAGGACGCAAGCGTAAAGCCGTCGCAGATGCGTTCGTCGCAGACGATCTTGTAATCGATGTACTTCCGCTGCACGGGCGTTCCGTCTTCCTTCAGTTCGGTTTTCTTATACTTTGCGCCGAAGGAAAGAAAGATCGGCAGATTTCCGAAATCGTACAGATGATGGTATACCGGCGGGATGCCGAGCGAGCCCATCGAGGTGATGAACATCGAGCCGTGGAACGGACTGACGTCAAGAAGTTTTTTCGGAAGCCAACCGAAATAGTCGAACATCTTTAAAAGCCAGACCGCGTTTTTCAGCATGAGACCGGGAATGAAATTGAGGATCTTCGCCGTATTGTCAAAGCCGCTGTCGGGATTGACTTCGCGGTTTTCGTCGATCTCCTTCTGCAGTTTCCGATAGATGTCTTCCGCTGTGTCGCTCGGAGAGAAATGCATCTTAATGATCGTTTCCTCGGCGTCCAGCGTCAGCTCGCGCTTGATGGTCAGATTCACGATGATATCGTCGTAATGCGTGTAGACGCGCTGACCGGAGAGGAACCGGTTGATCTGCGGACGCTGCGAAACGACACGGACGTACGCGGCGAGCAGAAGATGCATCATGCCGAAGCCCTTGAGCCCCTGATTTCTCTTTTTGCGGATATAGTTTTCCGCCTCCGTGATCTCGATCGACTCATGGAAATACACGCTTGCGCCGGAGCGGTTCGGCATGATATACGGGGAGACCTTGGACATCGGCTGCAGAGAACGAAGACGGTATCCGTCCGGCCGGTCTCCGAAACGACGCTTTCTTTTGGGCAGCGCCGGAACGGCGGTTTTTGCTTCCGCGGCGTTCGCGACCTCTTGCGCAATTTTTTTCTTCATGAAAGAATACCCCCTGATATTTCATTTTATTTTACCAAATCAAGCCCGGAAAGGCAAGAGAAAAATGCAGTTGCAAAACGGGTCTCCGACCGGTATAATGAACGCATGAATCACGATCAGAAATCAGCCGATCCCGAGATCCTCGCGCCCGTCGGAACGGAGGGCTCGCTCGAAGCGGCGGTGTTCGCCGGTGCGGACGCCGTCTATTTCGGCGCGGGCGCGTGCAACGCGCGCCGCAGCGCGGGACAGTTTACGGGCGATCGCCTGATCGAAGCGGTCCGTTTCTGCCACGCGAACGGCGTGCACGTTCACGTTACGGTCAACACGCTCGTGCGCGACGAGGAACGGAAGGACGTTGCGGACACGCTCTCCGAGATCGCGGAAAGCGGCGCCGACGCGATCATCGTGCAGGATCTGACGGTCATGCGCCTTGCAAAACAGATCTGCCCGGAGCTCGCGCTGCACGGTTCGACGCAGATGGCGGTACACAACGTTTCCGGCGTGAAAATGCTCGAGGACCTCGGCTTTTCGCGCGTCGTGCTCGCAAGAGAGCTTTCGATCGACGAGATCGCGTCGATCCGCGCGAAGACGGAAGCCGAGCTGGAATGCTTTATCCACGGCGCGCTTTGCATGAGCGCGTCCGGCATCTGTTATCTGTCCGCAATGCTCGGCGAACGCAGCGGAAACCGCGGCATGTGCGCGCAGCCGTGCCGGCTTCCGTTCGTCTGCAACGGATCGGACTATGCGCTTTCCCTGAAGGACATGAGCCATATCGCGCACTACGACGCGTATCGCAGGATCGGCGTTCGCTCGCTGAAGATCGAGGGACGCCTCAAATCTCCCGAATACGTCGCCGCCGCGGTCGACGCGGTCCGGCGCGTCCGGGACGGAGAGCCGTACTCGGAGCAGATGCTCAAGGACGTCTTTTCGCGCGGCGGATTTACCGAGGGCTATTACGCCGGTGCGAGAAACCATACGATGTTCGGCGTCCGCACACAGGAGGACGCAAAGCGATCGCAATCGGTCCTGTCCGCGATCCGTGAACTGTACCGCGGACCGAAACCGCGCGTGCCCGTTTCGATGCGCGCCGAAGTCCGCGCGGGGAAGCCGGCGCTTCTGACCGTTTCCGACGGCGTGCGGACCGTCCGCGCGGAGGGAGACGTTCCGGAACCCGCCGTGAACGCGCCCCTGACCGAAGAATCGGTCCGCCGCAGTCTGTCCAGGACGGGCGGGACTCCGTTTTTCATCGACGCATTCGCCCTGGAAGCGGACGGCGGGCTTCGTCTTTCCGCCTCCTCGCTGAACGCGCTCAGAAGATCCGCGCTCGACGCGCTGTACGAAGCGCGCGCCGCGCGTCCCGAACGCGGGATCGGGCCTGCCGATCTGACTCTGAACGGGGCTCCGCGGCAGCGGACACCGCGGCTTTGCGTGCGCTTTGCTTCTGCCGAACAGTTTTCCGACGCGCCCGGGATCACGTATTACAGCCTTCCGGTCGACGAGCTGATCCGGCGTCCGGATCTCGTGACGAACCGCGCCGCGGCCGAGATCCCGATCCTCGTTTATCCGGACGAGGAGCCGCGCGTATCGGAATCGCTTCGGAAACTGAAAGAAGCGGGTCTTCGGTATGCGCTCGCCGAAAACGTCGGCGCGATCCGCATGGCGTACGGCGCGGGGCTGATCCCGGTCGGCGGCGCGTATCTGAACGTCACGAACAGCGACGCTTCGGACGCATACCGGCAGCTCGGCGTTTCAGCGCTGTTTGCTTCGTTCGAACTCTCCGCCGCAAAGACGCGCGATCTCCGCTCCGATCTGCCGCTCGGCATGATCGTTGCGGGCCGGCTGCCGCTGATGCATCTCCGTTCATGCCCGGCCAGAACCGACCGCGGATGCGGCGGCTGCAAGGGCGATCCCGTCGTATCCGACCGCAGGGGCGCGGCGTTCCCGCTCGTCTGCCGCGAGCGCAGATACTCGACGCTCCTGAACAGCGTTCCGCTGTATCTTGCGGATAAAACGCTTCCGCCGCTCGACTTTTATGCGGTCTATCTGACGATCGAATCGCCCGAAGAGGCGAGGGAACTGATCCGCAGCGTCGCCGCCCACGAGCCGCCGAAGGGACCGCACACGACGGGCCTCGCGTTCCGAAAACTTTTGTAATCTCTATCACACCGCGCCGTTCGACGGGATCCGTCGGGCGGCGTTTTTCATATGTGCGTACTTCCATGCATAGGGATATAGCGGGAGGGACGAGCATGGAACAATGGAAAAAACAATGGATGCCGCTGCTGCCGGAACGCGTGGCGGAGATCCTCGAACGGCTTCCCGACGACGCGCCGCTTCTGGAAATACGGCTGCGCCGCGACAGACCGCTTGAACTCGTGTTCGACGGAAGCGACCGGATCGTCTACGGAAACAACAAAGCGCCGATCGTCGAAGAGAACGAGCTGAAGGCCCTGCTGCGGCGACTGACGGGCTATTCCGCCTTCGCATGGGAAAACGAACGCAAAAGCGGCTTTATTACGGTCGGCGGCTGCCGCGTCGGTCTGTCGGGACGGATGATCCGCACAGAGGACGGCGTGCTCGGCTTTTCCACCGTTTCGGGCGTCTGTATCCGCATCGTGCGAGAGGTCAAAGACTGCGCAAAGCCGCTGCTTCCGTACCTGCTCTGCGGCGGGCGCTTCCGCTCCGTACTGCTCGTCTCGCCGCCCGGATGCGGAAAAACGACGCTTCTGCGGGACCTGATCCGCATCGCGTCAGACGGACTGTACGGCGCCGTTCCGTGCAGGGTCGGCGTCGCGGACGAACGCTTTGAACTGAGCGGCGACGCAAACGGCGCGATCGCGTTCGATCTCGGCACGCGCACGGACGTCATTTCCGGCATCTCCAAATCGGACGCCGCGGTGCGCATCGTTTCCACGCTGTCTCCGGGGATCCTCGCAATGGATGAACTGAACGACGCAAACGACGCGAAGGCCGTATCGGAAGCGCGCGGAAAAGGCGTTGCGGTCTTTGCAACGGCGCACGGCGCGGATGGGAAGGATCTTCGCCTGCGTCCGGCGATCGGCGCGCTTCTCGACGCACACGTGTTCGAGCGGATCGCGCTCCTCGAAGGCGTCGGACGGCTGACGTCCGTCACGGACGGCGACGGTCTGCGCGTCGATGCCGTATCGCAATGAAGACGATCGGCATCGCTCTGCTGTTTGCGCTGTGCTGTCTGGCCGGAGTCCGCCTCGGCGCGAAAAAAGCCGCTCCGCTGAAAACGATCCGCGCAATGCGGGCCGGACTGCAGTCGTTTTCGGACCATACGGCCTCCGGCGCCACGCTTGCCGACGCCGCAGAACCGGCAGACGACGCGTTTCGCGAACGGCTCTCCGTCTATCTCGAATCGCTTTCGCAGGGATCCGCGCAGGCGGATGCCGCCGGGCGCGCGTCCGCTGCGTTCGGCGCTTCCGATGCGGTCCGCTCCGGCGCGGAGCTGTTCTTCTGCGGTCTGTCGGATGCGCCGCGTGCGGAACTGCAGCGGCGGATCGAGGCGTTCGGCGCCGTTCTCGCGCGGGCGGAAGTCGACGCCGAAAACGAGTCGAAGCAGGCGCGCGTGCTGCGGTCCGCGGGTTTTCTGGTCGGAACGGGACTCGCCGTCCTTTTACTGTAGAAACGCTATGGATATCAACCTTTTGTTCAAGATCGCGGGGATCGGGATCCTCGTTGCCGTGATCGTTCAGCTGCTCCGGCAGAACGGCAGGGAGGAGCTTGCGACGGTCGCCGCCGTCGCGGGGCTGGTGCTTGCCACCATGCTCGTGCTTTCCATGATCGCGTCGATGCTGGACGTGATCCGCAGAACGTTCTCCCTGTATTGATATGGAACGGATGATTTTGATCGCGCTGATCGGCTCGGTCACGGCGATCCAGATGCGCGCCGTCCGCCGCGAATACGCGCTCCTGATCGGCGCCGCGACGGGGATCGTTCTGCTCGTATCCGGGATCGCACGCTTTACCGGGCTCTCCGACTGGTTCCGCCGCACGTGCGAAACGTACGGCGTTCCGACAGAACTGTTCGCGTCGATCCTGAAGATCCTCGGCATCGCGTACCTTTCGGAATTCGGCGTCAATCTCGCAAAGGACGCCGGACAGCAGACGATCGCCTGGGATCTCGAACTCGGCGGCAGGATCATGATCCTGAGCTCGGCGCTTCCCGCAGTCGTCACGCTGCTGGAAACGGGCGCGGCGCTGATCCGGGAGGTCGGATCGTGAAGCGCTTGCTCGTGATCGCGGTCCTGGCGCTTGCGCCCGTGCTGCTGTTCTCCGGCTCGCAGGAGACCGACGATGCGATCGAAGCGCTCGCGGGGACGATCGACCTGTCCGAATGGGATCGATGGTTCGAAGCCGAGGGATACGACGCGG
>JAEEGL016396512.1_pt1 | contig 12151 bp, 8 predicted proteins | sample 9134231 | NCBI WGS metagenome assembly JAEEGL01 (sample SAMN16246548, study PRJNA631951) | gut metagenome | biome: gut microbiome; feature: rumen; material: fiber-attached | host: Bos | place: Iran: Karaj | collected 2018-10
AAACCACTCGGTCTGTGTGCCGGGCTTGCAGAAGAACTCAAGCTCCATCTTCTCAAACTCTCTGGTACGGAAAGTGAAGTTACCGGGTGTAATCTCGTTGCGGAAGCTCTTACCAATCTGGCAGATACCAAAGGGAACCTTCTTACGTGATGTACGCTGTACATTCTTAAAGTTTACGAAAATACCCTGAGCTGTCTCGGGACGAAGATATACTGTGTCCTTTGCATCCTCTGTTACACCCTGGAATGTCTTGAACATAAGGTTGAACTCTCTGATGCTTGTGAAATCATGCTTTCCACATGAAGGACAAGGAACGTTATGCTCCTTGATGAAGTTCTCCATCTCTTCATGAGACCATCCATCAACAGATGTCTCAAGTGTAATTCCATTTTCTGAAGCAAAATCCTCGATGATCTTATCTGCTCTGAATCTCTCGTGACACTCTTTGCAGTCCATAAGAGGATCTGAAAAGCCGCCAAGGTGTCCTGATGCAACCCATGTCTGAGGGTTCATAAGAATAGCACAGTCAACACCTACGTTGTAGGGATTCTCCTGTACAAACTTCTGCCACCATGCCTTCTTTACATTGTTCTTGAATTCAACACCAAGGTTTCCATAATCCCATGTATTGGCAAGTCCGCCATAAATCTCACTTCCGGGATAGATGAAACCTCTGCCCTTGGCAAGGGCAACTATTTTGTCCATTGTCTTTTCATTTGCTTTCATAGATACTCCTCTTTCTGAGCAATATGCTCACATATTTTAATTAAGAGCAATATGCTCATTTATTACTTATTAAGAACGATACAGCTAACACTTCCATCCGCTGTTCCGGAAAGATCAGCCAGCTGCTTGTCCATAAGGCTTACACCGCTTGTCATGTACTGAACCTTATATGGAACTGCCACAAGAGATTTGCTGTCGGTAATAACAACGTGTTCATCAGATAAAGCCGCTGCTTTCTCTGAATCGATGGGATTGCCATCACTGTCAACCAGTGCATTTACATTGATCTGTCCTGTAAGTATAGCCTCAGACACAGTCAGATATGAAAAAGTCTCGCTGTTGAAAACGGCATAATCTCTTGCGTCGGCAAAATCGATCACCATCTTCACTTTACCATTATCACTCTCTAAAGACTTAAGCTCTGCGGCCCCTTCTCCATTAGAAACAACGAATGCATTAACCTCATTCTCAGCCATACTTTTAAGCTCATTCACATCGTAATAGCTCTCGGCGAAATCCTCAATAACCGTGCTTTCCACCGTTCCATCTTTATTGACCAAGATAGATGACTTATCAAGCTTTGATACATCCACACCTTTCCCGCAGCCTGCAAAGACAAAAGCTGCAGTCATAACAGCAGATGTAACAACTGCTTTCCTTATAACTTTATTACTCACTAAAACACCCTCTTATATAAGTAACTATTTGATCTGCGCCAAAATTCGCGCACACCTACATGATTATATAACGCCTTTTCACGTTTTTCAAATAAACATGATCAGATCTCATAGATTCCTTTAAACTTCTCTTCTATATAATCAAGGAAATCGTCAGCAGTAAAGTCTCTTCCTGTAATATCCTTTATCCATTCAGCAGGAGCCAGGTGATTAGCCTTTACGAATACATTTTCCTTCATCCAGTTGTTGATTGTGGCAAAATCGCCCATCTCAACGCATCCATCTATATCAATCTCATTTTTCATGCGATTGTAATACATTGCATTGTACATATTTCCAAGAGCATAGGTAGGGAAATATCCAAATCCGAAGGTCCAGTGCACATCCTGAAGAACACCCTCTCTGTCGGTCTCAGGAGATACTCCAAGATACTCATCGTATTTCTCCTTCCATCTCTTTGGAACATCATCAATTGAAAGCTTGCCTTCGAAGAGTTCCTTCTCAATCTCATATCTGATAATTATATGGAAGGTATAGGTAAACTCATCGGATTCTGTTCTTATAAGTGACGGGCAAACCACATTAAGCGCCTCATAAAGCTCTTCCTCTGAAACTCCCTCCATTACATTAGGGAAAATCTCACATACCTTAGGATAGATCAGCTTCACAAAAGCTCTTGATCTGCCAAGTCTGTTCTCATAAAATCTTGAAACGGATTCATGCATTCCAAGAGTCTTGTTATCATTTATGAAATGATCATAATCATCCTCAGGCTGAAGCATCTCAAAAAGTGCATGTCCGCCCTCATGGATTATGGAATACATGCTGGCAGAGAAATCAAGAGGATAATAATGAGTTGTAATTCTGGTATCATTCCTTCCAACCCAGTTGGTGAAGGGATGCTCTGATGTGCTGTAAGCACTTCTTGATCTGTCAAAGTTAAGGATTTCCAGCAGAGCTTCTGTCATGCGTCTTTGCTGTTCCTCAGTAACCTCTATATGCATGAAGTCTGTTCTTATCTTCTTGGGGCTCTCGGTAATTTTCTTAAGAAGAGGGACAAGTCTCTCCTTGCATTCATCAAAGCACTCATCCAGCATCTTTGATGTAATTCCTCTTTCATAATCATCAAGAAGAGCGTCATAGATGATTCCGCTTTCAGGCTTCTCATCCCTAAGCTCTACCATCTCGGTATTTATATCCTTTACCTTCTGAAGGGAATCTCTGAACATTGAAAAATCAGAATTCTGTCTTGCGCCTGTCCAGTCAACAAATGCCTTATTATAAACAAGGGCATATTCCATATTCTTTTCAGGTGAAATATTCTTTGTCTTTGCATAGGATCTGTGCTGACTCTCTACGCATACTCTGTCAGGCTCTGAAAGCTCATCTCTGTGCTCATAGAGATACTCTGCATTTTCAATAAATTCAGGCGCTTTCATAAGCTTAAATGCCTGGTTTCCAAGAAAAGCACTTACTTCTCCCTGATCCTCCATACCCTTTGGAGGGCATATTGTCTCCTGGTCAAAGGAAAGTACTCTTGTGGCATGGGCATAAATCTCTGCCTCTTTAAGCACTGACTGAAAAGCCTGTAATTTTTCTTCCAAAACTTTATCCATTTCTTCCTCCATCTATTTCATGTCTTTTTCGATCATTCTGATCATCTCAAGACTGTTTAATTTTCTGTCTATAGAACCTTTTCTGTATACGTCGCAGATATGATCAAGCTCTGTCAACACATCGCTGCTGACCTTGAATGTAAAAAGCTTCTCTATGGGCGTATTCCAGATAAACTCAAGAGTATATGTTGTAGAAGCTTCATATTTGCGGTCTTTAGGTACTCCGGGGAATTCCCCTTCGAGCATAAGAGTCTTTATTTCAAAAATAAATCTCACCAGCCTGTTGTCTATGGAATCCTTTTCAAGAGCCCTGTATGACATATATAAAAGCTTCAATATGTCCTTCTCGTCATTATTCTCTCTGGTGTAATAGTCCGCTATCTCCGCAAAATATGTAGCGTATATTGAGCAGTCAAAATTTTTCCTAAAGCTCTCGAAATAATTCTTTATCTCGGCGTCGCGAACTGTGTAGGAATTCCTGCCCACAAAAATCTTAAAGCTCCCAAAACAAAAAGGCTCGACGACACCTGATAACTGATTCCCCGGTCGTCTTGCCCCTTTTGCAAAGGCTGTAATCTTACCTTGTTCGGATGTAAGGATTGTCACAAGGAAATCATTCTCCCCCACCGGGGCTCTTTTTATAATCATTCCGTTTACAGTGGATAATTCCGTCATTACCTTGCTAAATCCTCATCCTCCGGTCGTTACAATCACTTGGGATTGTTATATCCAAAATTCTTCATCTGAAGCGAGTCATTTCGCCAGTCTCGTCTTACTTTTACGAAAAGCTGCAAATTAACTCTGCATCCAACCATTTTCTCGATATCTTCTCTCGCCTGGCTGCCAATCTTTTTAAGCATTGAGCCGCCTTTTCCGATAACGATACCCTTATGTGAATCTCTCTCGCAGATAATGGATGCTTCGATATCCATGATATTATCCGCAGCATCTACATTTGCTGCATCCTCCGCTCCTCCTGCAAGAGCTGCAAGCATGGCATCAAGATCAGGAGTTCCGTCAGCATTTGAAACTGATATAGGACCTGAAGCTGCATTTGCTGATTTCTTTGGTGGATGTACATGCTTTGATTTTTTCTTTTTGGCAGGTGCTGCCGCCTTTCGTGTCTTCATGGTCTCAACAGTTACGGCGATACCATGAGGCACCTCATCAGTTAAAAGTCTAAGAGCCTTCTCACGGATAATCTCAGCAACAATCTCCCTCTCAGACTGATTGGTCAAAACTTCATCATCATAAAAAGGATCACCGTATGGAAGTCTGTCAAAAATGATCTGCATAAGATCATCTAAATTCTCACTCTTAAGAGCAGATACAGTAACTATATCCGCATAGTCCATTTCCTTTTTATATGCATCAATAAAAGTCTGCAGATCAGCTACATCAACGGTATCAATCTTGTTTATAACAAGAATTACCTGCTTTCCGCACTCGCGGAGCTGATCGATAATCATGTGCTCGCCCTGACCTATAAAGGTTGAGGGCTCAACAAGCCAAAGAATGAGATCAACCTCTTCCATGGTCTTGGTGGCAACCTTAACCATGTATTCTCCAAGCTTGTTTTTGGACTCATGAATACCGGGCGTATCGAGGAAAACAATCTGCCCTCTCTCATCGGTATAAACAGTCAGAATCTGGCCTCTTGTGGTCTGAGGCTTATGTGAAGTAATGGCAATCTTCTGACCAATAAGATGATTCATAAGCGTGGATTTACCCACATTTGGTCTGCCAATCAATGTCACATATCCGCACCTTAATGCTGCATTATTATTATTCTGATTTTCCTGCATAAATAAGCTGCTCCACTTTTCCAAACATATCTTTATTTTCTTCGAGCTTGTTACCATCACCTACAACGCAGATACAGTCATCTTCCATGAAAGCATCAACATATGCTGCAAGGCTTCTTATCTTTTCCTGATCTGTAGAGATAAGGTCATCCCTGTCCTTCTGAATATCCTTCATATCCGCATGGCATAGATAAGCGGTAAGACCGTAAGCTCCTTTTGTGGCAGGAGTCTTGGGTGTATCAAGCTCGCTAATGGCACCGATGATGAACTGTGTAATTGTTCTCTCATCTGCCTCAAAGGTTCTAAGATACTCGGAAGCCTTCTCAAATACTTCAACACTTCTCTTAAGATGAGGATCTCTGTAGGTTGCAAAATATGAATCACCATTCTTGGCAAAGCCGCTCATGCAGCCGTATGCCCCGCCCAGCACTCTGATGTTTTTCCAAAGATAATCGTAAGCAAACATAACCTTGAGAACCCTAAGTGAACCGTCATACTTAAGTCCCTTGGATGCGTAATTACCGGCTCTGCATACATACTGTATCTGTCCTGCAGTCTGGAAGCCCTCATTAAGCTTATTAGGAACAATTGTAAATCCGTTTCCGTCAAAATCCTCAGTGTGAAGACCTGCAGCAAATCCCTCTATTCTTGAGCTTACTCCGTCATATTCCTTCTCTGAAGCTGTGTAATCCACCATAAGATTCTCTGCTCTGAAAATAATGGTAGATAATTCCTTCATATATCCGATAATCTCATCAGCTGCCTTTTCATCGGATGAGAATTTCTCTCTGGTCTCTTCCATCATGCGATATCCGCCGATTCCGGAAGTCATATCAGAAAGCTTGGCAGCACTTGAAACGTATGACATTGCCCTTAAAGCTGCGCTGTGATGGCCTGCTGCAGCAAGCTCTGAGCGAAGTCTTGAACAGTTCTCGTCCAAGATCTCAATAATACGCTTCTTATCATCAAACTTTGTACGCATAAGAATCTCAGTAACAAGCTCAAATGCATGACCAAGCTGAGGATAAAGCGCTTTTACAGTGATTTCAAAGGTAGTCCTGAACTTGCTGACATCCCTTGCATCTGTATATGTACTGATGGATCCATTAATTCCGCCGGTCTGAAGATTTATCTCATTATACAGATCGCTGTAGGAATAATTCTCAGTATCCATAAGTCCCAGAAGAAGCTTTAAAAGTGGTGTATAAGGCAAAAGTCTGTCAGGAACCTTAGTCATATCAAATACAAAGTTCAGATATCCGATTCCATTTGTAAATACATCATGGAAAAGAACCTTCTGCTTGCCCACAAATCTCTCTTCATAAATGAACTTATCAGCTTCCTTCTTCATATCTTCTCTTGTAAGAAGAGGAATCTTAGCAAGATCTTCAGGGCTGTCAGGTTCCTCCTGATATGCCTTAAGCTCAGCAGTATTCTTTACAATAGCCTGAATCTCTTCTTTACTTAAGGTCTCTTTATACGCCTTAAGCTTCTCCTTAAGCTGCTCTTCCTTCTCCTCTGTAAGTCCCTGCTTGGGAGTTGCTACAAGAGTTGTGCAGTGAGGATTATCAAGAAGATATTCCTGAATAAGTCTTTCGAAATATCCGGTCTCTACTTCTTTTTTCAGCTCTGCAAAGGTCTCATTGGCCTCAATATTGATCCAGGGCTTCATGTCATCATAAAGCCAGCTGTCCAGAACCTGAAGGCCATAGAGAAGTCCCTTGGGGAATCTTCCAAAATCAGCCTCTCTGTACTTGAACTCATCTGCATTGATACCAGCCAGTAGAGCCTTTTTATCTATTCCGCTCTTAACCTGATCTCTGAGAACGTCCTCGATTGTCTTAAGGAACTCGTCTCTCTGTTCAGGATTAGCGTTCTTTGCAACTATTGAAAATACCGGCTGTCTTACGCCGTTGTCGTACTCACTGAAAATCTCACTTCCTATTCCCTTATCGGTGAGGGCCTGCTTAATAGGCGCACCGGGGGCAGAACAAAGCGCATAGTCAAGAACATCAAATGCGATATAGAGCTTGGGATCAAGACTGCTTCCAACTGCATAATTAAGAGTCAGATATGTGTTATCCTCTGTGGATTCGCCCTTCATAATAGGGAACTGGCTCTCAAGATATTTCCTTCCATCAAAGCTCTTCTGAAGCTCAATCTCAGAATCAACAGTGATCTTATCAAAAGCTGAAAGGTAGTTTTTATCTATATAATCGAGCTTTTCTGCCATATCCATGTCACCATAGAGATAGATATAGCTGTTTGAAGGATGATAATACTTTCTATGAAAATCAAGATAATCATCATACTTAAGCTCATAGATCTCATCAGGATCTCCGCCTGACTCTATTCCGTATGTGGTGTCAGGGAAAAGTGATTTCCTGATGTCTCTGGCAACAACTTCATCAGCAGATGAAAAGGCGCCTTTCATTTCGTTATAAACAACACCATTGATGGTGAGGTCATCATCCTCATTCTCCATCTCATAGTGCCAGCCTTCCTGCTCAAATATCTTTTTAGTCTTATAAATATTGGGATAAAAAACTGCATCAAGATAAACATGCATCAGATTCTGAAAATCTGTATCATTGCAGCTTGCCACGGGATAAACAGTCTTATCCGGATATGTCATGGCATTTAAAAATGTATTAAGAGAGCCCTTTACAAGCTCTACAAAAGGATCCTTAATAGGGAACTCTTTTGATCCGCAAAGAACAGTGTGCTCGATTATATGAGCAACACCTGTAGAATCCTTGGGCGGAGTTCTGAATCCTATATAAAAAACCTTGTTATTATCATCATTTGAAAGAAGAGCAACTCTGGCGCCTGTCTTTTTATGTCTGACAATATAGCTCTCAGAATTAAGATCATCTATTCTTCTTTTCTCTAATACCTCGTAAGCGGCAAGGTCTTCAACTCTCATTCGTGTTCCTCGTTCTTTTTCTTACAATTTACTGCCATCGGCAGCGTTTATATCTAAAATCAAATATCAAAATCATCATCGGGGTCGATGCTGATATCAAAGTCATCTTTCTTAGCTTCTACTACCATTTCAGCCTCATCAGCGATTTCAGTAGCTTCATCGGTTATCTCAGTCGCTTCAGGCTCTTCTGTGTCATCCTCAGAGCAAACAACCTTCCAGCCGGTGTTTTCTTCCTTCTTACCAACCGAGAGAATGCCGATGTTCTCCATCTCAGATCTGTTCATGTTGAAGTTGGGAACAAGATTCTCCTCGTCCTCTTCTCCTGTAGGAAGCACCATACCCTCAGGCACAAAGCGAGGGGTCTCATCCTTTGATGGTTCTTCAGTTATCTCAGTAGCTTCTTTACTTTCTTTGGGCATTACAACCTCTCTGATATCTTTATCTTCGGGTTCAACAGTCTCTGCAATCTTATCTTCGTTTTCTTCTTTAGCCTCAGGCTCTTTAACAGCTTCTGTAGCTGATGCTTTCTCTACAACCGGCTGCTTATCTTTGTATGCAAAGCATGAAACTGCGCAGCCCACAAGAATACTAAGCATCAGGAAAAGATACATATCATAGTTGATCACTGTGCTTCCACAAACCACTGAAAGAACGCAAGAAACTACTGTGAAGAAAAGCCATGGTACTATTCTCTCGTTTCTCTTTGAGAAAATAAAACCAAATATAACTGCAATAGCACCGCCAAGCATTCCAAGTGAGATCACAAGATTCCACCAGGATGCTGAAACCGATGCAAACCATGCACTGTTGTTTATTCCATAAAATCTGTTTGCATACTCAAAGAAGCTTACATAAAAAGGTCTCATACCTCCAATGAAGTATACTGAACATCCAAATGCAATAAGTCCTGCCAAAATAAATATAATGACATCGACAATTGCCGATTTAAATGAAAACTCTTCATCGTCGCTAAAAAGTGCTGCGATCATGAAAACAATAACCGCTACAGCTGCAAGATCAACATATACAGCAAAACCTGTAAGTGCACCTGTTAAGATGCCAAAGATCACATGATAGGGCTTTATGGTATCTGACCTTGAAACACTTTTTGCAAACAAAACAACCAACATAGCATCAAGCATTACAAGTGCAAAAAACATATTTCCTGCATACACATGCTTAATGGATAAACCAAATAAGGGAATTGCTACAGTAGCAATGGATCCTGCAAGCGCTCCAAAAATCCCTATGGAATTCCTGAGTGCAAAGTATAAAGCAATAAGCATTATCATCCTAAGTACAAGCTGATAAATCAGAACAGATTTAAGCTCATTGCCAAGAAAGCTCATAAAAATATTGAGTCCTGATACATAGAAGCTACCAAGAATACTGCCAGGTACAGCTTTTACGCCATCTTTTGTTACAAGGGCACTCTCAAAGAGCTTCATATCTCCGGTTATGGGCATAATACCGTTTATGTACCACGTATAAACGCAGCCTCCTGCGATAAAAAGGATTATCGGGAGTATTATCTCCGGTGCCCATTTTATATCCGATCCGGAATTTTTATTCAAAGCTTTTCCGATGGTAATACCAACTGCCGAAACCACCAGCGCTATTACTGCAAGCGCCGCTACTATCAGAGCTGTCACCATTCTTTTGTCATAAACAGGAAAAAGCCCTGAAATAAAGCCTGTAACTCCTGTAGCAAAGATTATTCCTACTGTATAGATTACGAAGACACAAATCCCAATCCATGTCTTTTTAAGCTTCATCTCAAGGCCTCCCCACGTCCCATTAAATTTTATTTACTCTGCTGCACTGTCATCCCAGTTGTGATAAACAGCCTGTACATCGTCATCCTCTTCAAGGATATCAAGAATTCTCTGAATGCACTTAACGTTGTTCTCGTCTGTAACCTCAACGTAGTTCTGAGGAATCATTGTGATCTCAGCTGATGCAGAAACGATCTTCTCCTTATCAAGAGCCTCAACAACGCCCTGGAAAGCCTCGGGAGTTGTAAGAATCTCATAGCTGTCATCTTCCTCATTGAAATCATCAGCGCCAGCATCAAGAACCAGCATCATAAGGTCATCTGAACCCATAGAGCACTCTTCCTTGTCGATAAGAATCTGCCCCTTCTTATCGAACATGTAAGATACACAGCCGGGTGTTCCAACGTTACCGTTACCCTTAGAGAAAGCTGCTCTTACATTAGCTGCTGTACGGTTGATATTGTCTGTAAGTGTATCAACGATGATAGCAGTACCGCCGGGGCCATATCCTTCGTATGTAAGTGTCTGATAGTTAACGCTTCCGTCAGCACCTGCAGCCTTCTTGATACCACGCTCGATTGTATCGTTAGGCATGTTGTTTGCCTTAGCCTTAGCGATTACCTGTGCAAGCTTGAAGTTATTGGACGGATCAGGGCCGCCCTCCTTAACTGCTACTGCGATCTCACGTCCGATTACTGTGAAAATCTTACCCTTAGCAGCGTCATTTTTCTCTTTCTTATGCTTAATGTTCGCAAATTTTGAATGTCCTGACATAGTGTCCTCCTAAAAATACTAAATTGCTTTATCCTCCTGATCGTCTGATTCTTCATCGGATTCCTCATCCTTCAATCTTTTAACCAGAACGCTTTGGATCATATGATTTTTTACCGAAAGAATTTTGAATGAATAACCGCCTATTTGTGCAGTGAAATCCTCATCCTCTCTCGGAATTCTGTCGAGCCTTGAAATAAGAAGTCCGTTTACTGTCTCAAACTCCTCATCGTCAAATGTAATTCCGAATTTCTCCTCAAGGTCCTCAAGTGGCGTCTTGCCCTCAATGATAAACTCATCCTCATTGGATGTAGCCTCGATGTACTCCTCTTCCTCGTCATACTCGTCCATGATATTACCAACGATCTCCTCGATGATATCCTCCATGGAAACAAGTCCCGCAGTCTGTCCGTACTCATCGATTACTATAACCATCTGAGTTTTGGACTTTTGCATCTCGTGGAAAAGTGTATCAATATTTCTGGTCTCGGGAACGTTCTTTGGTGAACGAAGGAGACCTCTTGTCTTTCTGAGCGGTGTATCATCATCTATGTGCTCAGAAAGTCTCTTCATGGCATCTCTGATATGAAGGATGCCAATGATGTGATCGATATTGTCGAGATAAACAGGGAATCGGCTGTTGTTCATATCAAGCATGAAGTTTACAGCCTCATTTAATGTGGTATTACCGTCAATACAAACCATAGCCTTACGATTGGTCATGATATCCCTGGCCTGCTTATCAGAATATTCGAAAATATTACTGATCATGTCAGCCTCGGAATCCTGCAGAACACCCTGCTCCTGACCTTCTGATACCATGGATTTGATCTCTTCTTCTGTGACATCATTCTCATCCGCTTCCCAATGAAAACCAAAGAGTCTGAGAATAGCCATAGCAGTGAATCTGACAATCCCGGTAAAAGGACTGAGAATCTTTATGATCGCACTGATTGCTCCTACGCACACAAGAGCCCATTTCTCAGGGTATCTCGCGCCAAGCTTCCTTGGTATCAGCACGCCTATGGTAAGTACTACATACATTAGAACCATAACCGCAACAAAATAAGAAATAATCTGCGCAGCTACAGTATTCTGAATATAACCGCCTATGAGTCCGAATGTGAAACTGCTAAGCTCCCTGACATAGGTAAGTCCGAAAAACATATTAACAAGCAGTGTTACCAGCTGGATGGTATTGATATATCGTCCTGGATGATCCAGGATTTCAAGGATTTTCTCAGCGTTCTTGCCGTTTCTCTTGATGAGGTGGGCAGAACCGTTATCGTCCTTATCTTTATCCAGTCTGTTAATGTCTTCAGGCTTGAGATTCTCAATAGAAGCACCAAATCCGTAAAAGAGCACATCTATGAGTATCATGACTACAAATATCAGTAGAAAAGCAGTGGCAGTAGGCCCATCGTCGTCCATTAAATTTCATCTCCTTTTATTCATGATTGCAAAATGCGTCAAGATAAAATATAGCATTTTAGCCCATTCCAGTCAAGAAATGGGGCATGAAAAGGCCCTCCTTTGGGTGGGGGTATTCCTTACACGGCCATTCCTTGTAAATATGTATAGTCCACTCTGCTGACGCTCTCGCTTTGTTAAAAACGTATCGGTACTAAGGTGTCAAAGGACGCCACCTAAGTACCGACGTTTTTATAAACAGCTTCGTGGACTATACATATTTCCCTGAATGGCCTTGAATCAAAACTTCTCACCAATTGGAGGACTATTTCATGCCCTGAATTTCTTCTTAATTTCGCCATACTGTACGTTGATTTCCTGCAGCGCGGAAGTATCACCATCCATGTTGTCAGGATGATAAAGCTTAACAAGTTGCTTGTACTTG
>JAEEGL013520626.1_pt1 | contig 12150 bp, 11 predicted proteins | sample 9134231 | NCBI WGS metagenome assembly JAEEGL01 (sample SAMN16246548, study PRJNA631951) | gut metagenome | biome: gut microbiome; feature: rumen; material: fiber-attached | host: Bos | place: Iran: Karaj | collected 2018-10
GGAATGGGGAAGAAGTCCTTCTTCAGGGCACGCGTGGCCGGATACAGGCGTGTGCCGAAGCCGGCCACGGGGATGATGGCCTTGCGCACGGTATGCACGGGCTTCAGGGTCAGCGTATAAGCCTTCATGCCCTTGGCGTTGAGGTACTCCACAAGGCGCTGCTGGTCCTCGGCACTGCGTGCCAGGAACTGCACCGAGCCGTCACCGTGCGAGCCTACGCCCTTTCCGCCGAACACCATGGGCTCTATCTGCGGGTCGTGCAAGACCTCATGGAGCTTGGGTGCCCAGAGGGCCGGCGACATCGGGGCTACGTACTTGTCAAACATGTCCTCGGCCTGCCACATCAGCTGTCCCAGTGCCTCTCTGTCGCCCTCAGCCATGAACTTCATGGCCTTCTGCACCAGTTCCTGGTTCCACTCGCCCAGGGCCTTGTGCAGGTTCTCCTCGGCTTCGGTGGTGGCGAAGGGGTACGCCTTGTTCAGGTCCGACAAGATACGAATGGTGTCCTTCTCGGCACACAGGTCGGCAAAGACCCAGTAAAGGTGCTTCTTGACGTTAAGTGACTTCACCTCAATCTCGTCTCCATCGAAAGTCATCAGGTTAGGCTTGACTCCAAAAGCACAGGCCTGGTCCAGACGCCCGCAGCGGCTCGACGTGCGCAGCTCGCCGAGATAGGCTATGTTCATCTCGCCCAGCGTGTTCAGATTGAGGTTATACAGCAGGTTGAAGGCCCTGGCCACGAGCACGCAGATGGCTGCCGACGAGCTGAGTCCGCTCTTCATAGGCAGCGTCATGTTCGTAATACGTATGCGCACGCCCCCGACCTTATACCATTCAAGCACGTACGAGGCCACCCCGGCACAGTAGCAGAAGAACGACCCCGACTTGGCGACGCGCTTCAGCTCTACTTCACTCATGCGGCATGAGAAGTCGTGCCAGTATGCCTCCATCTCAGGGGCGTCGCTGTGAAGCTCGAAGATAGGCGATTTCTCCACCTCGGCATAGATTCCCTGCTCTATACCCGTCACGATGGCAGCACCCGGCAGGATGTCAGCATTCATCGTGCGATAGTGTCCTGCCCAGTCAGTATGCTCTCCAAACAGGCACAAACGGCCTGGAACAAACAGTTTTATCATGTCTTTCTTGTTGTTAATTCGCAATATTTATGCACAAAGGTACGACTTTTTTCCCAAATAATGCATTTTTTCTTCAAATTATTTGGCAGGTTAGATAAATTTTCATACTTTTGCAGGCGAAATACAAATAAAAGTTAATAACCCTTTAAACACTACTTGCCTATCGACATAAACTCTACTTCATAAAAAGTAAAGAGAATATGAAGAACTATGCAGACATGACCGACGAAATGTTGGCCGTATGTTATGTAGAAGGTGACAATAGGGCATTTGATGAGTTATTAGCACGTAACCAGCAGAAGCTTTACAGTTATATCCTGTTCGTGGTGCGCGATCCGGAAGTCGCCAACGACGTCTTCCAAGAGACATTTATGAAGGCCATCACGAAGATGCAAGAGGGAAAGTACACCGACAGCGGGAAGTTCTCCTTCTGGCTGACGCGGATAGCCCATAACGTCATTATGGACGGCTTCCGCCAACAAAAGAACGAACATATTGTGGAGCCCACGGCGGACAACGACTTGAGCAACCTGCGCAGCGACGGTCTGCTGGACATCAACCGCGAGAATGAGTTCGTGAACGAACAGACCCTCAGCGATGTCCGCCTCCTGATGGACACCCTCCCTGCTCCACAGCGCGAGGTGGTCTACATGCGTTTCTACCAGGATATGAGCTTCAAGGAGATTGCCGAAACGACAGGCGTCAGCATCAACACATCCTTGGGGCGCATGCGCTACGCCCTCATCAACATGCGCCGTATGGTACGGAAGCACGAGGTACAGCTGAATCTTGAGCTATAGGGCCCGCAGCTGGCGGATGGTCTGCTCGGGAGCAGGGCTCTTGAAGACGTAGCTGCCGCTGACGAGCACGTCGACACCAGCTTCGACGAGCCTCGGGGCCGTCTCGCCCTGTACGCCGCCGTCCACCTCGATAAGCGCCTTCGACCCCGTCTCGCTGATGAGCTGACGCAGCCGCCTGACCTTGGCGATGGTGTTCTCAATGAACTTCTGCCCTCCGAAGCCCGGGTTGACACTCATCAGCAACACCATGTCGACGTCGCCAATGATGTCCCCAACCATGCTGACGGGCGTGGCGGGATTGAGCGTCACACCGGCCTTCATCCCCTGGTCATGAATCTCCTGCACGGTACGGTGCAGGTGGGTACATGCCTCCACATGGACATTCATCATCATGGCCCCGAGCTTCGCCGTCTGCTTGACGTACTGCTCAGGGTGTACTATCATGTAATGGACGTCCAGAGGCTTGGTGCACTTGCTGGCAACGGCCTCGAGGACCGGGAATCCAAAGGAGATGTTGGGCACGAAGACGCCGTCCATCACATCGAGGTGAAGCCAGTCGGCCTCGCTTCGGTTTATCATGTCGAGCTCGCTGTCCAGGTGCAGGAAGTCAGCTGCAAGCAACGACGGAGAAACCAGGGTAGCCATTGTTTCTTTCTTTGTTTGTGTTACATAGCCGTGCAAACTGCTTGATGAGCAGGATGGTTGACGGACTGGGTTGAAACTGGTCGTGAGTAAAATGCTGCATAGGCAAATCGTGATTAGTGATACTTTACCTATATAACGAGCATCTGTCACGTTTATTATATCTTCAGAGAAAAATAATCACCTGACCTGACAGAGGTCAATGTCGTGCATGCCATTGAGGAAGTCGCGGGCCGCCATGCGCTTCTTTCCGGCCAGCTGCAGCTCGACTATTTCGAGCCACTCGTCGTGCGTGCTGACACACAGCGTGCGACCTTCCGTCGACAGCGCGCCAGGCCCCGTCGAGGCTGCCACGGGACGTCCCGTCTTGCGCGTCTTGTAGACCTTCATCACCGTCTCGCGGCCGTCGGGAGTCACCAGCGTGGTCCACGCCCCGGGCACTGGACTCAAGCCGCGCACGAAGTCATACACCCGCTTGGCTGCCTGCTGCCAGCTTATCTGGCACGTCTCCTTGAAGATTTTGGGAGCGGTGTTTAATTTTCCGTTTTCCATTGAACCTTGACCATTGAACATTGAACATTGAACATGATCCTGCGCCACCGTCTCGGGATGACCGTCAGCCTCAACAATGGCGCCAAGGGTGTCCAGGCACAGCTGGGCTCCGAGGTGCATCAGCCCGTCGTAGACATACTCCACGTCGGCATCGTCGGGAATGGCGAAGGGGCGCTTCATGATGATGCGGCCCGTGTCGATGTCATGGTCGAGGAAGAAGGTCGTCACGCCCGTCTCCGTCTCGCCGTTGATGACGGCCCAGTTGATGGGCGCAGCACCGCGATACTGGGGCAGCAGTGCCGCATGGACGTTGAACGTGCCGTACTGGGGCATGGCCCACACCACCTCGGGCAGCATACGGAACGCCACCACCACCTGCAGGTTCGCCCCATAGGCGCGCAGGGCGTCGACGAACGCCGGGTCCTTCATCTTCTCAGGCTGCAGGACGGGCAGGCCCTTCTCCAGCGCATACTGCTTGACCGCCGAGGGCTGCAGCACGCTGCCGTGGCGTCCCACGGGCTTGTCGGGCTGCGTCACCACCGCCACCACGTTGTACTGGTTGTCAACAAGGGCCTTGAGCGTCTCGACGGCGAACTCCGGCGTACCCATAAACACGATTCTCAGGTCTTCCTTTTTCATACCTCTTTTCTTTATAGTGCCACAAAGGTACGAAGAAACGGCCGTCCGCGCAAGCAAAAAGCGATTTTTTCTGATTTCAAATGTTAATTATTTTAAGAATTCACCCCCTCGCCTCCCCTCTACCTCCCGCCTACATCCCGAGCTGCTCCCATTTAGCTCCCATTTACATCCCATTCTTACATTGGGAGCTAAATGGGAGCTAAATGGGAGCAGCTCGGGAGCAAAGCGCTTGTTGGACGCTTGTCGGGGATGTTAAAATGGGTTAATCCTGACTGAGGTCGTGTACCATCTTGCGGTAGACGTCGTACAAGCGCTTGCGACTGATGTAGCCCTTCAGGTGCTCGCTCTGGTCGAGCACGGGCAGCCAGTCGGCCTGTGTGCGCTCGAAAGTCTTCATGACCTCGTTCATCGGGGTGTCGTCGTGCAGTATGGCGGCGGGTTCCACCATGAGCTGGCTGGCCATGAAGTGGTGATAGAGCTCGGTGCGGAAGACGACGTGGCGTATCTTCATGATGTTGACCTCGCCGAGCAGTGTGCCTGCGGCGTCGGTGACGGGCAGTACGGTGTTGCGCGAGCGGCTGATCTTGTGCACCATCTGTCCGAGCTCCATGTCGGGCTCGACGGCCTGGTAGTCGCGGTCGATGACGGAGTCGAGGCTCATCAGCGTGAGCACGGCGTGGTCGGTATGGTGAGTCACCAGCCGTCCCTGTCGTGCCAGCCGCATGCCGTAGATGCTGTGCGGCTCGAAGATGATAATGGTCAGGTAGGACGCCACAGAGACGATCATCAGGGGCATGAACATGTTGTAGCCGCTGGTTATCTCGGCGATGAGGAAGATGCCGGTCAGCGGGGCATGCATGACGCCCGACATGACGCCGGCCATTCCCAGCAGGGCGAAGTTCTTCTCGGGTACGTATACGCCTACCTCGTGGATGTTCCACAGGCGCGAGAAGAGGAAGCCGGTGAAGCATCCGATGAACAGCGAGGGTGCGAAGGTTCCGCCGCAGCCTCCTCCGCCGTTGGTGGCCGAGGTGGCAAAGACCTTGGTCAGCAGCACCAGACCGATGTAGACGATGAGATACTCGGGGTGGCCGTAGAAGAGCGAGCCGTCAAGCAGCTGGTTCCAGTCGGCTTCGGTCTTGCCGTTGAGCAGCAGGTTGATGCTGTGGTAGCCCTCACCGTAGAGCGAGGGGAAGAGGAAGATGAGCGTGCTGAGCATGGCGCCGCCGATGATGAGCCGCACGTAGGGGCGCTCCTTGAAGCGGGCAAAGACGTCCTCGCAGGCGTTCATGGTCCTGATGAAGTAGAGGCTTACCAGTCCGCAGGCAACGCCGAGCAGTATGCATGCCGGCACGCGCTCCACGGTCCACCCCGAGTCGAGGTGGAAGGTGAACAGTGCCGCGTCGCCCAGCAGGATGTAGGTGAAGCAGGTGGCGGTGACGCAGCTGACGAGGATGGGCAGTAGCGAGGCCATGGTCAGGTCAATCATGAGCACCTCGAGGGTGAACACCAGTCCGGCGATGGGCGCCTTGAAGATGCCTGCTATGGCGCCGGCGGCACCGCATCCGACGAGTGTCATCAGCGTCTTGTTGTCGAGCTTGAAGAGCTGTCCCAGGTTGCTGCCTATGGCCGAGCCGGTGAGCACGATGGGGGCCTCGGCTCCCACGGAGCCACCGAAGCCGATGGTGATGGCCGAGGCAATGACACTCGACCATGTGTTGTGCGCCCTGAGCCTCGACCTGTTCGAGGAGATGGCGTAGAGGATGCGCGTAATGCCGTGCGAGATGTTGTCTTTCACGACGTAACGCACGAAGAGGCTGGTCAGGTAGATGCCGATAACTGGGTAGACGAGGTACAGCCAGTTGTAGGAGTCGGCCTGGAACTTACCCGTGAGCAGGGCTACAATCTGGTTGATGAGCCCATGGAGGATGAACGCCGCGAGAGCTGACAGAAGACCTACCAGGAACGCCAGGATGAGTAGGAACATCTTGTCGCTCACGTGCTCGAGGCGCCATGCGTGCAGGCGCGTCAGCCATGCTGGGTGCGTCGTCGCTGCCATCGGTCTATGACTTGCGCTTGTTCAGGTAAATAACTACGCCGGCGATGACGAGGATAACCACTGCAATGATGTGAAGCCAGTCCATGTATTGTCGCTGTTTGGGGGTTGTTTACTTACGGATGATCTCTACCTGTCCGTCCTGACGGAGGCGGATGATGCTGCTCGGCTGGTGGGGCTTGTGCTCCTGGCGACGGCTCCAGCACACGTAGTCGACGGCCTCCAGGAGGCGCGGGTCAATGTCGCTGTAGTTCTGTGCGGGGGGCTCGCCGCTGATGTTGGCCGAGGTGCTGACGAGAGCCTTCTGGAAACGGTAGCAGAGCTCCTTTGAGAATGGCTCGGCGGTGATGCGGAGGGCGATGCTGCCATCCTCGGCAATGAGGTTCGGCGCCAGGTTCACTGCCCCGTCGAGAATCAGCGTCGTGGGCTTCGCGTCGCTGTCCTTGAGGCTGTCTATGAGCTGCCATGCCACGTCGGGCACCTGCCGCACGTAGCGCTGCAGACGGGCGTCGCTGTCGACCAGGCAGATCATCGCCTTGGAGTCGTCGCGTTGCTTGATGTCGTATACCCGCCGGACGGCTGCCTCGTTGGTGGCGTCGCAGCCTATGCCCCACACGGTGTCGGTGGGATAGAGTATGACGCCACCCTTGCGCAGCGTCTCAACGGCATTCCTGATATCTTCTTCCCGGGTCATAGCTGCTGGTTACCAAGAGAGAGTGCCGTCCTTGTCGACAGTGAAGATCTCGTGGAAGGTGACGACACCCTTTTTATTAGAAACGCTATAGCTGAGTTCCTCGGTTTCGGGGACAAGGGGGCGCGTAGTCAACAATCTGCCATCGCTGGTCGCATTCGAAATGCCGATACCATGCTCTAAGCCGATGTAATACTCCGGCTTTGTCAGCGTGGCCTTGTCACGCAGCGTGGCATAAACAACAAGCTCCACCCTGACGGGGAGGTGATTGATGAGCACCGACTTCTCGAATTTCGAGGTACCGTCGAGGGCGACCTTCTCCATCTGGCCGCTTTCGTTGGTGTACTCAATCTCGAAGGTGAAGCCTTCGAAGCTTTCTTCCTTTATATTGACGTAGTACTTGGCCTGCACGCCGGTAACTGTTTCAATGTCCTTCTTACCGCCTTTGTCGTTGTTGTTGTCACTGCCACAGGCCGTCAGTGTGAGCAGCATGGCTCCGCAGAAGAGGGCGGCAGCCAGGGTTTTGAACATGAGTCTTTTCATTGTTGTAAGTGTTGAATGTTGTATTTAACGTGTTAATGTGTGCATCAGAATTCTGACGTGAAGTGGAAGCGGATGTGCTTGAAGTCCTCCTGGGCCATGGACAGCACGTAGCCTGAGTCGGCGAGGAAGACGTCGCGGCCCTCCTTGTCCTTGGCCATGTACTGGTACTTGCGCTTCTTGAAGTTCTCGAGCTCCTTGTCGTCGTCGCTCTCTATCCAGCAGGCCTTGTAGAGGTGCACGGGCTCCCAGCGGCAGCGGGCATTGTACTCGTTCTCCAGGCGGTACTGGATGACCTCGAACTGCAGCTGACCCACCGTGCCGATGATCTTGCGGCCGTTGAACTGATTGACGAAGAGCTGTGCGACGCCCTCGTCCATGAGCTGGTCGATGCCCTTCTGCAGCTGCTTCGACTTCATGGGGTCGTCGTTTTCGATGTATTTAAACAGCTCTGGCGAGAAGGAGGGCAGGCCGCGGAAGTGCAGCTGCTCACCCTCGGTCAGGGTGTCGCCAATCTTGAAGATGCCATTGTCGGGGAGGCCGACAATGTCGCCGGGCCACGCCTCGTCGATGGTCGACTTGCGCTGGGCCATGAACTGTGTGGGGCTCGAGAAGCGCAGGGTCTTGCCTTGCCGCACGTGCAGATAGGGCTGGTTGCGCTGGAAACGGCCTGAGCATACCTTGCAGAAGGCGATGCACGAGCGGTGGTTGGGGTCGATGTTGGCCGTGATCTTGAAGATAAAGCCGGTGAACTTAGGCTCGTCGGGCTGTACGTCGCGCTCTTCGGCCTTCGTGGGCTTGGGGCTGGGCGCTATCTCGACGAAGCAGTTCAGCAGCTCCTGGACGCCGAAGTTGTTCAGGGCCGAGCCGAAGAAGACGGGGGCGACCTCGGCAGAGCGGTATGTGTCGACCTCGAAGTCGGGGTAGACGCCGCCGACCAGCTCAAGGTCGTCGCGCAGTTTCGCGGCGTCCTGCTCGCCGATGCGCTGGTCGAGGTCGGGGGAGCCGAGCTCTACGCTGACCTTTTCCGTCACGCGCTGCTTGTCGGGTGTGAAGAGGTCGAGCTTCTGCTCGTAGATGTTATAGACCCCTTTGAACTTGGCCCCCTGGTTGATGGGCCAGCTGAGCGGACGTACCTTTATCTCGAGTTCGTGCTCGAGTTCGTCGAGCAGGTCGAAGGGGTCACGCCCTTCTCGGTCCATCTTATTGATGAAGATGATGACGGGCGTGCTGCGCATGCGGCAGACGTTCATCAGTTTGCGGGTTTGCGTCTCAACGCCTTTGGCCCCGTCGACGACGATGATGGCGGAGTCGACGGCCGTGAGCGTGCGATAGGTGTCCTCGGCGAAGTCCTGGTGTCCGGGGGTATCCAGAATGTTGACCTTGTATTCCACGTCGGAGCCGTCGGGCGTGTAGTCGAATTCCATGACCGACGTCGACACGGAGATGCCACGCTGCTTCTCGATGTCCATCCAGTCGCTGGTGGCGGTTTTCTTGATTTTATTGTTCTTGACGGCTCCTGCCACCTGTATCTGTCCTCCGAAGAGGAGGAATTTCTCGGTGAGCGTGGTCTTACCGGCATCCGGGTGCGAAATAATCGCAAAAGTTCTTCTACGTTCTATCTCTTGATTCATTGGCGCTTCGCGAAATTGTCGTTAGTCATTGAGAAGTTTACCGATGCAGACTTCGAGGGAGTCCATCCAGTAGGGGACATCCATGTGGTAGACCTGCTTGATCTTGGTCTTGTCGAGCACGGAGTAGTGCGGGCGGTTGGCGGGCGTGGGGTACTCCGAGGTATGCAGGGGGCGGACGTGGCACGTCGTGATGCCAGCCAGACGGTGGATGGCCTTGGTGAAGTCGTACCATGAGGTGACGCCCTCATTGGAGTAGTGATAGACGCCGGGCTGGACGCCCTTGTCGATGGCGGTCATGATGGCCTGGGCCAGGTCGCGGGCGTAGGTCGGTGTGCCTATCTGGTCGAAGATGACGCCCAGCTCGGGCTTCTCCTTGCCCAGCCGGAGCATGGTCTTCACGAAGTTGTTGCCGAAGGTCGAGTAGAGCCATGCCGTACGGATGATCAAGCTGCGACGGCAGAACTTGCTGACGCCAAGCTCGCCGGCGAGCTTCGTGCTGCCGTAGACACTGTCCGGACAGGGGGTGTCGGTCTCGACGTAGGGCGTGTGCTGGGTGCCGTTGAAGACGTAGTCGGTGGAGATCTGAATGATAAAGCCGCCGCGTTTCTCCACTGCCGCGGCGAGATAGGAGGGTGCCACGGTGTTGAGCGTGGTGCACAGCTCCTTGTTGTCCTCGGCCTTGTCGACGGCGGTATAGGCGGCACAGTTGACGATGCCGTCTATCTTGTTCTCGGCGATGAACTGTTCCACGGCGAGCTGGTTGGTGATGTCCAGCTCCTGCACGTCGGTATTCAGCCACTGGTGCTGGGGGTAGTCCTTCTCCAGCAACTGCATCTCGTTTCCTAATTGGCCGTTACAGCCGGTGATGAGTATATTCATAAGCGTCTTTGTTGTCTTGGGGTGTCAGGGGTTATTCGAACTGCAAGGGTTCTTGCTTGTCCTTCAGATAATAGTCGTTGAGCATGCCGACGAAGGTCGATATCTCCTGGACGGCATGTTGCGTGTTGGTGGTGATCTCCTTCTTCTGCAGGCGTAGCAGCATCACGCCGTAGAGGGTGTTGAAGCATGTCTCTATCTCGGCCTGGGCACGAAGCGCTGCCGTGTGGCTGGCGTGCTCCTCCTTGTCGGCACCATGGTTGCGCAGCTCGACGATGTAGGGCAGCACCTTGTAGTATTCGGCATTGTAGAAGGGGAACTTCGGCGACGAGAGCAACTGGGCGTGCAGCTCCTGCAGCTGCTGCATGACGACCTTGTTGATCTGCAGATGGCCCTGCTCGCGACAGCCTTCGGTATTCATCATTCGTATAAGATTGCCAAACCAGTCGGCTTCTTCGTCCTTCTGCTCCTCGGTGTAGTCGAAGCGGTCGATGTACTCGCGGCGGATTCGCGACAGGGAGCAGTCGAAGGCGCGGATGGTGTCCTCGACCTGCCACATGTACAGCAGATACTCGGCGATGTTCTTTTGGCGTAGTTCCTGAGCTATAAACACTGTGATTTACTTTTTACCGTTTTACTTATTGACCGTTTTTCCTTTAGAAGAATCGCAAGAGGTTGGTGGTCGTTCCCAGCAACATGATGATGGAGCCGATGATGACGAGGACGCCGATGAACTGGTTGATGAGGCGAATGCCGAACTCATCGAACTTGGTGCGAATCTTGTCTACCAGCCAGGTGAGGCCCCACCACCAGAGCAGTGCACCACCCACAATGCTGGCAAAGCCGACCAGCATCTCGAAGGGATGGTTGGGCAGCACGAAGGCAAACTGGGCATACATGGCCAGGAAGAGGAAGATGATGAGGGGGTTGGAGAAGGTCACCAGGAAGGCGGTCCAGATGTTGTACCAGAGCGTACCCTTCTGCAGACTCGACTGGTGCATCTTGCGCGTGGGGTCGCTATGGTAGGTGTAGATGCCGAAGCATAGCAGCAGCACCGAACCGACGATTTGCAGGTAGAAGCGGTTCTGGTCGTTGTTGACGAAGTCCATGACAAATGACATGCCGTAACCCGAGATGCCGGCATAGATGATGTCGCTGGCGGCTGCACCGATGCCTGTCACCAGTCCATACCAGCGGCCTTTGTTGAGCGTGCGCTGGACACAAAGCACGCCGACGGGCCCCATGGGCGCCGACGCAACCATCCCGATGAGCATGCCTTTGAAGATGAAATCGAGTATATTAATAGGTACGTGAAACGGCATATCGAGTGCAAAGGTACACATTTTTTAGGGAATTATTAAGATTTTCTCGCTAAAACTTTGTGTTATCGCGCTTTTTTCTTAACTTTGTGGCTGGAAATGAATTATTCACAAGCTTAAAACAAGAGAATATGAACGAACAAGGAATCAAGCCGTACGTCATCGGCTTAGACTTAGGAGGTACGAATTCAGTCTTCGGAATCGTAGACGCACGTGGAGAAATTAAGGCCACTACGGCCATCAAGACTGGCGGCTTTGCCACGGTTGAAGACTACGTGAAGGCTTCGGTAGAGGCCCTGCAGCCCATCATTGACCAGGTGGGAGGCATTGAGAAAATCAAGGCGATGGGCATTGGTGCTCCCAATGGCAACTACTACAATGGCACTATCGAGTTTGCTCCGAACCTGTCTTGGGCAAGGAACGGTGTGGTGCCTTTGGCCAAGCTGTTCAGCGACCAGCTGGGGGGCATTCCCGTGGCGCTGACGAACGATGCCAATGCTGCCGCACTGGGCGAGATGGTCTATGGCGTGGCGCGTGGCATGAAGAACTTCATCGTCATCACCCTGGGCACTGGTGTAGGCTCGGGCATCGTGGTCAACGGACAGCTGCTCTACGGGCACGACGGCTTTGCCGGTGAGCTGGGTCATGTGACGATGGTACGTGGTGCCGAGGGTCGCAGCTGCGGATGCGGACGCACGGGATGCCTGGAGGCCTACTGTTCGGCAACGGGTGTAGCCCGTACCGCCCGTGAACTGCTGACAAAGACCGACCGTCCGAGCCTGCTGCGTGAGATGAACCCAGACGACATCACCTCGCTCGATGTCTCGATAGCTGCCGGAAAGGGCGACGAGCTGGCCAAGGAGATCTACGACTTCACGGGAAAGATGCTGGGCGAGGCATGCGCTGACTTCACCGCCTTCAGCAGCCCTGAGGCTTACATCTTCTTCGGCGGCATGGTCAAGGCTGGCGAGCTCATCATGAAACCCATCCGCGAGGCATACAATGCCCACGTGATGAATATCTTCAAGAACAAGGCTCAGTTCCTGGTAAGCGGACTCGACGGCGCCTCGGCAGCCGTGCTGGGTGCTTCGGCCATCGGCTGGGAGGTCTGACGGCATAGGCCCAAGGGCCGGTTGCTTTCGCTCGGAAGACCTTTTTCTGACGACTATGGAGCGAGGGATGTTGGACGCCGACATCCCTCGCTTCTTTGTTGGCTGGGGCCTGCTGGACCCTGTGGCTTCCCCTGACAAAAAGAGAGGACAAAC
>JAEEGL015001412.1_pt1 | contig 12150 bp, 6 predicted proteins | sample 9134231 | NCBI WGS metagenome assembly JAEEGL01 (sample SAMN16246548, study PRJNA631951) | gut metagenome | biome: gut microbiome; feature: rumen; material: fiber-attached | host: Bos | place: Iran: Karaj | collected 2018-10
AAAGATACTTATTAGTCTTCCGGAAATATCGTATCAAAGAAGGGTATCATCTATTTTAGAGGTTATAGCCAAAAAAATATGTAATAATAACAACATAAACGATAATTTAGCGGCTTAGAGTTCCACTCCGGAGACATCCAGTTCACCGGACATCAGTTTCGGGAGTAGTGCGTCCCTAAGCTTCGAGAGCCTCATATTCTCTTCAATGTTATTGTGGATTGCTTCCATTATCGGCGTAATGACCGATACAGCTGACTGTGTATCTTCATCCGTAAGAATATTTATAGTTTCTATATCAAAATCACGGGTGACTATTGCATCAAAGACAGCACCGGAAGCCTTATGCTTCAATGAAGCAACTGCTTTAAGCACATAGAAATAAACGAGCAACGGATCGATTTTTTCGCTTGCTAAAGCATAACAGGATTGGTTCATTGCCATCGGAGTTCCGGCTAAACTTACTTTGCCAACGGTACCTCGCGCTGTAACAAAAGTAGTGTTTTTAGGATAAAGCCGACTGTTGCAGTGTTCCAGCCCGGACTCGGTGATATATTTCTCTGTCTGGAAAGTATATGGTGCGCCAACATCTTTTGGAGTAAAGAATGGTATGGAGCCGTCCCAAAAGTCTGGATTTCCAGTTTTAGGTGTGCCACCACCTAAAACATTGATCAGAGAGGTAAATGGCTGCTGATTTGATGAAGTAATGTAGTATTTATCGAATACAGCTACAGCTTGCTGAAGTAAATTATCGTTTATTTGATATTCTATAAAACCATGAAATATAGATTATAAATGCTAATGGATAGAATTAATAGTTAAATACAAAATAGGAGATGACGCAATGCCGGGATTTATTGAAGAGGATTACGAGAAATCATTAATAGAGCTATTCCAAAACATGGGATACCAGCATGTATATGGGCCTGATATTGAAAGAGACTATAGGAATCCTCTTTATGAAGAAGTTATGGTAGATTATTTGGTGCGCTTAAATCCATCATTACCCAATGCTGCAATCGAGGATGTGGTATATAAGCTGAAGAATTTTGAAAATGGTACGTTGGTACAAAAGAATACCGTATTCATGAATTATCTTCAGAACGGTATCGAAGTCAGTTATCATAATAATGGCCAAAATAAGTCTGATATTGTCTATCTTGTTGATTATAAGAATCCGGATAAAAACTCCTTTATAGTCGCTAACCAATGGACATATGTGGAAAATAGTAATAAGAGACCGGACATATTATTATTCCTGAATGGCATTCCTGTTGTTTTAATTGAGTTAAAGTCCCCTTCAAGAGAAGAAACGGACGCATCGGAAGCTTTTCTGCAGATTAGAAATTATATGCAGGAAATTCCTTCAATGTTTACTTATAATGCAATCTGCGTTATGAGTGATATGTCCATATCCAAGGCAGGTACTATTACATCCGGTGAAGACCGTTTTATGGAATGGAAAACCAAGGACGGAGACTACGAAAATACTCAGTATGCGCAGTTCGATACATTCTTTGAGGGAATATTTGAAAAGAACAGATTCTTAGATATCCTAAAGAACTTTATATGTTTTGACGTAGAGGGTATTGATTCTTATAAAATTCTTGCTGGTTATCATCAATACTTTGCGGTTCGTAAAGCAATAGAGAGCACTCGAAAGGCTACTTCTGAAGGTGGAGATGGTAAGGGCGGCGTATTCTGGCATACACAGGGATCCGGAAAATCTCTGTCGATGGTTTTTTATGCTCATTTACTTCAGCAGACATTGGATAGCCCAACAATTGTAGTTATAACTGATAGAAATGATCTTGATGATCAGTTATTCTCACAGTTTGCAAGATGCAGTGATTTCCTGCGTCAAAAGCCGGAACACGCCACAAGCAGGGAACACCTGATGAAATGGCTTGCTGCAAGAAATGCAAACGGAATTATATTTACAACCATGCAGAAATTTGAGGAATCTGCAACTGCACTTTCTGAAAGAAAGAACATTGTTGTAATGGCTGATGAAGCACATAGAAGCCAGTACGGTCTGTCTGAGCGTATAAAAATGGTTACCAACGAGGACGGAGTGCAGGAAGCAAAAAGGGTAATTGGTACCGCACGTATTATCCGTGACTGTCTTCCTAATGCGACGTTTATAGGCTTTACGGGCACGCCTGTTTCTTCAAAGGATCACAATACCAGGGCAGTATTTGGTGATTATATAGATGTTTATGATATGACGCAGGCTGTAGAAGACGGAGCTACAAGACCTGTTTATTATGAGAGCCGCGTCGTTAAGCTTAATCTTGATGAAGAGACTATTAAACTAATAGATCAAGAATATGACATGATCGAAGCCACAGATCAAGCTGATGAGGCTGTTATTCAGAAGAGTAAGCAGATGCTTGGAAAGATGGAAGCTATTCTGGGTAATCCTCAGACTATAGATTCGCTCGTCACCGATATTATTAATCATTATGAGAACTATCGAGCAGATTTGCTTACCGGAAAGGCTATGATAGTAGCGTATTCTCGTGCAATAGCAATGGATATTTACAAGCGTATCCTTGAACTTCGACCGGGATGGACTGATAAGGTTGCGGTGGTAATGACGGAGAGCAACAAGGATCCGGAAGAGTGGCGTCAGATTATAGGCAATAAGACACATAAGAATGAATTGGCGAAAAAGTTTAAGGATAATGACAGCCCGTTAAAGATAGCTATTGTAGTAGATATGTGGCTGACGGGTTTTGATGTACCTTCACTTGCAACTATGTATGTTTATAAGCCGATGTCAGGTCATAATCTGATGCAGGCGATCGCGAGAGTAAACCGTGTGTTTAAGGATAAAGAGGGTGGTCTTGTTATAGATTATGTCGGCATTGCAACCGCGCTAAAGCAGGCAATGAACGATTATACTACTCGTGATAAGAAGAACTATGGTGATACCGATGTTGCTAAGGTAGCATATCCCAAATTCCAGGAGAAGTTACAGGTTTGCCGAGATTTGCTCCATGAATATGATTACGAGAGCTTTATGAATGGCTCAAATCTTGAAAGAGCTAAGGTGATTACCGGAGCGGTAAACTTCGTGGCAGCACCGGATAAGGAGGAATTGCTTAAAACATATATTAAAGAGGCATTCCTCTTACATCAGGCTTTATCACTTTGTGCTTCTCTTACAAGTGAGGCAGAACGATTAGAGGCTGCTTTTTTCGAGGCAGTTCGTGTAATGGCCGGAAGAATATTGGTAGCCGGAGGCAAAAGTAAGCTTTCATTAAAAGAGACAAATGATAGGATAAATAATCTCTTAAAGCAGAGTATTAAGAGTGACGGAGTAATAAATCTGTTTGATGGCGTTAAAGAGGAGTTTTCATTATTTGACCCGAAGTTTCTAGAAGAAATTTCTAAAATGAAGCAGAAAAACCTCGCTGTTGAACTTCTTAAAAAATTGCTCGCGGAACAGATATCTGTTTATAGAAGGACAAATCTTGTAAAATCTCAGAAATTTAGTGAAATGATCCAAAAAATCATGAACCAGTATATAAATGGGTTGATTACTAATATTGAGGTTATTGAAGAACTCATGAAGCTTGCTAAGGAGATTCAACAGAGCAAGCAGATTGGAAATGATTTAGGACTCACTGACGAAGAACTTGCTTTCTATGATGCGTTAACAAAGCCTCAAGCAGTAAGAGACTTTTACGAAAATGACCAGCTGGTCGCTATGACAAAAGAATTAACAGATACATTAAGGAGAAATAAAACCATTGATTGGCAAAAGCGCGGTGATGCCAGAGCCAGGATGAGAATGATGGTTAAAAAACTCCTTAGAAAATACAAGTATCCACCGAACGAGGAAGATGGTGCATTAGAGACCGTTATGATGCAGTGCGAGTTATGGACTGATAATAACGATATGAATGCAAAGGTTTATTCATTCGATTCGAGTGCGAATAAGAATGATAAGAATATTTATACTCTTGACGGAGATCGTTTTTATCCCACGTCAATGATTGCAGAAGATACTCCGAATTATGGAGACAATAAGTAAAAAAATATAATTATAAGGAGCGCATTATGTCAGAAGTAACTTTCGAAATAGTCGAAGAAATCGGCGTTTTATCCGAGAACAGTAAAGGATGGAGAAAAGAGCTTAACCGAGTTTCTTGGAATGGCGGAGAGGCGAAGATTGATCTGCGTGATTGGAGCCCGGATCATGAAAAGATGGGTAAAGGTATTACTCTTACTGAAGAAGAGGCTAAACAGCTTTATCTTTTATTGAGCCAGATTTGATCAATTATTCTTTTGGAGAAATAAAATGAATTGGAAACTGCTTTTTTCAGATAATGTTCTTATAGGAAGTCAGCAATACCTAAAAAAGAATGCAATAAAAAATTTCAAGGCTGATTCCGGACATATAGAAGGGGATGTAACGGGAATAGAAGATTTCCATGTAACCATTGACATGTCAGATGACAGCATCGACCACATGGAATGTTCATGTCCTTTTTCAAAGACAGGTGCTAATTGTAAACATATGGCAGCGGTCCTGTCTTTGTGGGATGAAAACAAAAAGGAGCTTAACCCGAATATTGACCATATTGAGAAAACAGCATCCGAAATCGTAGATACTTCAAATGAGGGTACCTCCGAAGAAACAAGAGATGCTGTAATACCGGTGACTGATATTCCCGAACCGGTAATAACTATGCCGCAGGAATCTGAGACAATCAGTAAGAGTGAGCCCTCTGATGATAAGAAAAATGCGTTTTCTTATCTGGTAAACTGGCCTTTTAAAGATTGTAAGAACGGAAAGATAAGTGTTACTGCCGATATCAATCCGGTCTTTGCATTTTCAATCTATCAGAATGGAACGCTTTTGGCGGATAACATTTCCATAAAGAACAATACGGAAGAAAAGTTCGAAAATCTCGTTATAAGAATATATTCCGACTATCATTTCTTCGATATGTCGGCTTATAATATCGGAACCCTGGAGCCTAATGACACATATACATACAAGGGACCGACATTTCACGTCTATGGAAACACCCTTAAGAAGCTGACAGAAAAAATATCATGTAACGTTTTTGTGTGCGTTACATACGGAGATGAAGAGTGGGCAAGGTATACCCAGGAAATAAGTGTTCTTGCTCTGAATCAGTGGCCGGGTATACATTATGACGATGTACTGCTTGCTTCGTACATCACTCCGAATCATCCCACTATATCCAATCTTTTATATAATGCAACCAAGTTTTTGGAGAAGCAGACCGGAGATTCTGCACTTACCGGATATCAGCTTAACAATCCTAAGAGAGTTCTTGAGATGGCTAATGCTGCCTATGCGGCAATACAAATGAAGAACATCACTTATGCGACAGCTCCGGCCGGTTTTATTGAAGATGGTCAGAAGATAAGGTTTATAGATGAACTTATGGCGGTTCATATGGGAAACTGTATGGACATGACGCTTCTATATGCCGCATGCATAGAAGAAATGGGATTAAATCCAATCCTTGTTCTTGTTCGGGGACATATTTTTGCGGGTGTATGGCTTGTTGATGAGTATTTCCCGGACACCTGCACAAGGGATGTTGCTCAGATTGAAAAGCGTATCGAACTCGGCGAGTTAATGGTGGTCGAGTGTACGGACATGTGTGCCGGAAAGAGTATCAGTTTTGACAGAGCAATGGAATCAGCCAGGAATACTCTTGCAAAGCATGAAGAGTTCGAAAGTGTTATCGATGTTCGCCGTGCTCGTAAGGGAAATATAAAGCCGATGCCTCTTGAAAAAAGAGACGGAAGTTTTGCGGAGCTTGAGCATAAAGATCGCAGTGAAGATGAAATAACCGGACTAACTAAAGCAGAGACAGAGCGTTTTATAAACGAAGAACTGCAGTCTGAAAAGATAACAAAGCAGATTCAGTGGGAGCATAAACTCCTTGATCTTGGAGCGCGGAATCCTCTGATTAATATTTCAAAGAATGCAATACCTCTTCTCGCAGGGAATCTTGCAAGTCTGGAAGATGCTTTCTCAGAAAATGCAGAGTATAAGATTTGTCCTATTCCGGAGGAATGGGATATTCGTGGTGTTGATGATTTCTACATAAGGGAAAAACGAAATCTTGTAGGAGAGTATGCCGAACTCATCAGTCAGGAGGTAAAGAACCATCGGTTACATACTTATCTAATAGATAAAGATCTGGAAAAAAATGTATCAAGGACTTACCGAGAAACAAAGGACAATATGGCTGAGAGTGGTGCCAATACACTTTATCTCGTCCTTGGTGAATTAAAGTGGACCGAGGGTAAAACTGAGAAATCCAGGTATTACTATGCGCCGATAGTCCTTATCCCTATTGAAATAATAAAGAAATCGGCCAGTGCCGGATATATTATCAAAGGAACCGATGAAGATTCTCAGGTAAATGTAACGCTTCTTGAGTTTTTAAGACAGAAGTTTGATCTTGATATTTCAGGTCTCAATCCACCTCCAACTGACGAGCACGGAGTAGATATTGAAAAGATTTTTGGCACTGTACGCCATGCGATTCTAAATTATAAAGGCTGGGATGTGCTTGAGAATGCTTATATAGGCAACTTCTCGTTTGCCCAGTTTGTGATGTGGAATGATATTCATAATCATCCGGAAATGCTCAGAAGAAGCCCGATTGTTCAGGCTTTGATGGATGGTGATGTTGAATGGAATACCTATGTTCCATCTTTAAAACAGGAGGATGAACCGTATCTTCCTGTATCAGTTGACGACTCGCAGCTTCGCGCAATAAACATGGCTGTTAACGATGTCAGCTTTGTTCTGCACGGACCTCCGGGAGCAGGCAAATCCCAGACTATTACTGCTATGATCGCTAATGCGATTACAAGAGGAAAGACGGTTTTATTCGTAGCTGAAAAACCGGCTGCTCTTGACGTGGTTGAAAACAGATTAAAGAGCATTGGAATAGGAGATTTCTGTATCGAAATCCATTCGAATAAAGTAAAGAAATCCCATGTCCTTGACCAGTTAAAGCGTGTAAAAGAAGATTTCCGTGTACTTGGAATGAAGACTGATTACGAATCAAAAATGGCAGAGATTCGAAAGGCAAGAGCGGAACTTGACGAATATGGTCACAGCCTTCACCGAAAGAGACACTACGGACTTAGTGTAAAGGAGCTGATAGATGAGTATGAGTCCATCCCTGAGCAGGAAAAGAAGCTGCATTTTGATTATGAGTACATAAAGAGTATCTCACAAAAAGATGTTGAAAGAGCTGTACTGCTGATGGAGCGCATGGTTTCAGCAGGAAATAAACTGGGTAACCCCGGCGATAGTGTATTTAAGTCGGTTGGTCAGACAGAATATACGATGTTGTTCAAGGATAATCTTGATGATGCCTTGTATACGTATGAGAAAAGTTTAAATGCTCTCTCTGAAGAAGCAAGGAACTTTGCTAAGGAAGCATTGCAAAGTGAACCGCTAAGTAAGCTTGATTATATATCAATGTTCTCATTGGCTGATGCTATGATCAAGGCTGAAGCTATCCCTGAGTACTTAATGAATTCAGACAATATAGACCTTATAGAATCCACATTGCTTTGTTTTATTGAAAAAAGAGACAGTCTTTCCCGAGAAAAAGGACGGTTCATTTCAAAATATAAAGAAAGCATTTTGTCCGTTGATTTAGATGGATTTGCAAAGAAGTATGCCGATGCTTCAAAGAAAATCTTTGGCAAGGAAAAGGCTATTAATGCTGTTTCACAGGAAATAGAACAGCATACTTTATTTAGCGTAAAACAGGAATTATTATCCGTAATTGAAAATGAGGTCGAGAACTATAAAAAATCTAAGGAAGAGTACTTAGCTTCATTCGCTGCTGTCCCTGCTTATGTAAAGGATAAAGCAAACCTTACTATTACCGCGGAAGATGTTATCAGAATAACAGCTGAAAATAAAAATATAGTATCATCAGTTGAAGGGCATTTGGAAACAATCAAAAAATTTAAATCTGCCGGGATATATGAAAATGTTAAAAAACGAGTTCAATCACTGTATGATGCAAAGGCGGCTTTTGATGCTGCGGAAGAAAATGTTTCAAAGCTCCTTGTTATGACTATGCCGGAAGATGCTACGGATTGGATTAAAGGGAAGTTGGACTTTGCAGATTTAGTATCATCAAACGGTGCTGAGCTTAGGAATTGGATTGCTTTTAATGAGACCAGATCGGAATGCTTAAAAGAAAATCTTCAAGAGATATGTGACCTTTATATGAGCGGACTTGACGGGGATAAAGTTGTTTCGGTTTATCTTAGATCGCTGTACAGAGCACTTCTTAGAGATGCTCTGGAAGAGGATCAGGTTTTGAATCGCTTTAATGGTAATACATTTAATGAGCGTATTGCTGAGTATAAAAAGCTCGAAGAACAGCTGCTTGAAATCACAAAGGAGGAGATAATATATAACCTTTCACACAATCTTCCGATAGGCTATTCAGCAGCATCTCTTAGTAATGAGCTTAAGATATTAAACAAAGCTATTACCAGCGGCGGCCGTGGTATGTCTATCAGAGAGCTTTTTGAAAAGGTTCCGAATGTACTGCGTAAGATGTGTCCTTGTTTTCTTATGAGCCCGATTTCTGTTGCACAGTATATTTCTGCCGATAGTGATCTTTTTGATATCGTTATCTTTGATGAAGCTTCTCAGATAAGGACTTGTGAAGCAGTCGGTGCGCTTAGCCGCGGTAAGAATGCGATTATCGTTGGGGATCCTAACCAGATGCCGCCTACAAGTTTCTTTGCAAGTGACAGCTATGACGAGGATAATTTCGAAGTAGAAGATTTGGATAGTATACTTGATGATTGCCTGACTCTTGGTATGCCGGAGACACATCTGGAGTGGCACTACAGAAGTAGGCACGAAAGTCTTATAGCTTTCAGTAACCGGAGTTTCTACGAAAACAATATGATGACATTCCCATCTGTCAGTGATAGGGAACGCCGCGTTAAACTCTGTACTGTTAATGGTGTGTTTAAGTCCGGTAAAGATAGAACGAATGAAAAAGAGGCAAAGGCTATTGTTTCGGAGGTACTTAGAAGATACGACACTGAGAATCTGAGAAAATATTCTATCGGAATAGTAACATTTAACCAGCCCCAGCAGAAACTAATTGAAAATCTTCTCGAAGAAGAATATAAGCAGAATCACGAGTTTGAACTTTGGGCAACAATAGGTGAGGAGCCGCTTATAGTAAGAAACCTTGAAAATGTTCAAGGTGATGAAAGGGATATTATTCTGTTCTCTGTTACTTACGGAATGGATGAGGAAAGACGCTGGAGACAGGATTTTGGTCCGCTTAATAAGGAAGGCGGCTGGAGAAGACTTAATGTGGCTGTATCCAGAGCTAAATACGAGATGATCGTATTTACATCTATTACGTCAAGCATGATTGAGGATACGGGTAAGTCCAGAGGTGTTAAGGGAGTTAAAAGTTTTCTTGAGTTTGCTGCCAATGGTTATATAAAAGGTGAAGTGAATCAGGATAATACCAAACCGAAGGGTATTGTTGCTACGTTATGCCGGAAATTAGAAGAGCAGGGATATTCTGTACAGAGAAATATCGGTCATTCCAAATTTAAGATTGATATAGCCGTTGTAAATCCGTATGACGAGAGTGAATATATACTTGGAATTATGTTGGACGGGGATACATATAAGGCGTCTCTCGACAACACTAACGACAGAGAATTGTCGCAGATCAGTATCCTTAAGGGATTAGGATGGCATCTCCACAGAATTTGGACAATGGATTGGTGGGCTAACTCGGAACAGATAATAAGTGAACTTCTTGATGTATTGGAAAAGAGAAAAGCTGAAGTCACCGGTAGCGAAGGCAAGATAAAAGATTTTGATTACTGCCCTGAGTCTGAACCGTTAGATCCTGTCAATACTTCCAAAAAGGACAAAAGTTTAACCGAACGGAAGAAGCGCTATGTAAGAATTACCGGTATGGATGAAACGAACCGCTTCACTAAAAAGATTCCTAAGGTTATTATTCTCGAAAACAAGATTTACGAAGCACCAAGAGGAGATTTCTTTAAGCATTTTAATGCAAGTTATATCTCGATAAACTATAGCGAATTTGATAATTATGCGACATATTATGTTCCATTAAAGGATTCTGAAGAAAAAGTGCTTCTTCTTGTTGATGAAAAGTTTATCAAAAAATATGTAAAGAAATATATTGATGAGGATGCTCTGCAAGATGCGGCGAATGCATTCAGCGTCTATCACCCGGAAATCGAGGAGGAAGAGATAGCAAATGCATTGGCTGATTGTATTGAGCCCAAAGATGAGCTTAAGAGATTTAAGGTTGTAAGAGCAGCGCTTCCAAGGGTTAAATATACGGAGGATGAGGAACTGCTTGAAATTGTGACCAGTGAAGAATCAGAAGATGGAGAAGAAGTATCTGATGAGTCTGATACAAATGATTCTGAAGGAGAGGATTGATGGCATTTGAATTTCCACCGATAGAATTACTATATTACCACAATGATAAGAGCCGTTTTGAAGATAAGGACTATGTAAAAGGATTGGCTCTGAATATAGTCGATGTGTTTAAGTCTTTTAATGTCGATGTAACGATCTCTAATATAGATATGAGTCCTTTTGCTGCTTGTTTCGATATGATCCCGGATCAAGGTGTAAGTGTCAAAACAATTAAGGGGTTAAGACCGGAGCTTGAGCTGTATATGGGAGCCCCGGTAGAGATTGTAAGCATTGGAGAGGATGCATTTACCATTAAAATGGCAATCAAGAATCTGGATAGGCCACTTCTTGGATTACGTGAAGTGATTGAATCAGATGACTTTAGGAATAACGATTTTGCCATTCCTGTTGCGGTCGGATTAGATGTGCTTGGTAAGCCATTTATATTTGATCTGGCGCAGACTCCTCATTTATTGGTTGCAGGTTCTACAGGCTCAGGGAAAAGTACGTTTTTGAACGATATGATCTTGAGTATTGTTTATTCGAGGACACCTGAAGAGGTTCAGCTTATTTTGGCTGATCCGAAGGCTGTAGAGTTTGGACCGTACAAAGGACTCCCGCATCTTGTTTTTCCGCCTGTTCTCACTGCTGAAGCATCTTATAATGTTTTTGGATGGGCTGAAGAAGAAATGATGAAGAGATATTCAAAGTTCTCCGAGAAGGGTGTCAAGGATTTAGACTCGTATAATATAAAGGCAACACAATCGGAAAAAATGCCGAGACTTGTCATCATCATAGATGAGTATATGGAAATGATGAATCGGGCGCAAAAAGAACTTGAAGACATAATAACCAGGCTCACAAGACTTGCAAGAGCTTCCGGAATTCATCTCGTATTATCTACTCAAAGACCTACTGCAAAGGTAGTTACTCCGGCAATCAAAGCAAATATTCCTTGCAGAGCTTCGTTTACGGTGGTTGACGGGAGAGAATCCAGAGTGATTCTTGATAGAACCGGTGCGGAACGGTTGCTGGGTAGTGGCGATATGTTGTATTCTGCTTCGGAATCTTCACAGTCTGTCCATGCGCAGGCGGCGTACGTTTCGTATAACGAGATTGATTCGGTAATTGATTGGTTTAGAAAATGAAGAAAAATGTAAAATCAAAACTTGAGGTCGAAAAAAACGACCTCAAGTGATAAAGAGAAAAAACGGCGTAAACGTATCGAATTCGATACGTTTGTATAAGACAATCTGAACACTTTTTACTGGGTGAAATAAATGAGTGAAGAATATTACGGCATGAAACGTAGCAGGAGCGTGGCGATAATCGTCAGGAATGAAAAGATCCTGATGGAGAAGGTACACTTTTTTGAGCGTGATTTCTATACTCTGCCGGGCGGCGGCATAGAAGAAGGCGAGACCCCAGAACAGGCAGTACTTAGAGAAGTGAACTCCTCCGCCTTATCGAAGTCGGAGCTTCCTGCTTCGGCCACCACTGCATTGGCTACGAATATACGTAACCCAACGTCTTACACAGTGTCCACAGGCGTATAAGTTAGGGCTATTCCATCCCTACTGTAATATCTGGTTTTAAGCTACCACAAAAGATTCGTTCAGTATACGTAATCCTTCACGTAAGATGTTGATAGCGGCGTTCTGGTCACGACTTATGGT
>JAEEGL015422046.1_pt1 | contig 12150 bp, 9 predicted proteins | sample 9134231 | NCBI WGS metagenome assembly JAEEGL01 (sample SAMN16246548, study PRJNA631951) | gut metagenome | biome: gut microbiome; feature: rumen; material: fiber-attached | host: Bos | place: Iran: Karaj | collected 2018-10
CTCGGGATCACAGCTGTCCGGGAAGAAATATCTGACTTCCTTTTTTTCCTCATCGTAATAACCGAAAAGACATTGCTCCGGGCTCGCCCCTTCGGGCATAGGGAGAGTAAGCTTTATGTCCTTGTCGAAGATCGAACCGTCATATCCCCCGCAGTTTATTTTTACAGGCGATATTACGAGTTCGGTCCTGTCGGTGCTGAGAGCTTCTTTTGGAAGCAGATCGGAAGCAGGCACTATCTCTATTTCGACATCCCCGGAAAAAGCATTCCCGTCGATAACGAGTTCGCATCCGTTTTCCTTAACGCTGCCGAGACGCGTCTCCGTCCCGGCGGATACTGTTGTCTTTGAGACTCCGTCAGCCTTTTGAATTTCGGCTTTTTTTGAAAAGTCAAGGTTGAAAGAGCATCCGCCGAGGGCGGATACGATAAAGATCAACGCAAGACCGGCCGATACGGCTTTTAATGATTTTTTCATTGCTTATCTCCTGTATCTGTTGTATTTAAGGGGATTGCAGTTGTTGCTGAAGCGCAGTCCGCGCGCTTTTGATCACTGAAAACTTTTCAGTTCCTGAGGGAAGGGGAAGGGGAAGGGGAAGGGGAAGAGGGATCATCGCGGTGAGAGTCTTCGCACGTGCATTTCTTTACTTCAAACGGTATTCCGCCGTGGCTTACAGCAGCCTTAAGAAATACAGTGATCGCCGATGACATGCTGAGGCCGAGATCTTTGAACAATTCCTCGGCCTGCTTTTTTAAATCTTCGTCAACTCGAATATTAAGGTTCGAACTTGCCATAGTGTGCTTCTCCAAAAGTGTTTTAATCAGATCAGTGTGAAGTACCGGTCTATATGATTATATCAAATGATTACCGCAATGTCAATACATACGCACACAAAACCATTACAAATACCATACAAATCCACATTTCAAGGAGGTGAAACACACAATGAAAGCCGAAAAGCCTTTTTGTGATTTCACAGGCAAATGACTGACGGTTGGATCTACCGGCTTTCCCGTTCCGTTTTTGTTTCCGCTTCGCGGTGTTTTCCTGTTGACAAATCAACAGATATGTAATATAATGCAGTTGTATAAGTATACCCCGGCATGGCGCGGGGCGGGTGAGAAAAGCGGAGGCCGGAAATGAGCAGTCGTAACTCGAAGACCGAAGTGTATTTTTCCTTTGATACGGAGGATTTCACGCACGAGAAGGCGTGGGACGCGCAGCGGCGTGAGGCCGAGCTGCTCGAGAGATACGGTATCAGGGGCAACTTCAACATCGTCGGATACGTGGCGCGCGAGTGGCTGTCGCACGGGCGTTACGACGTCCCCGCGGCGATCAGCCGGCATGACGTCAGTTTCCACTCGCTGCGGCATTCGTATCACCCTACGATCAACGAGTACACCGACGTCGAGTCGTACGGCGCCGCACGCGACGAACTGCTCAGGCAGGAGTGCCAGGGCATGGGGATGGTCAAGGCCGCGACGGGAGTCCGGTCGTTCGTCGCGGCGTGTCCGCCCGGCAACAGCCTGTCGTATGTGGCGATGTACGAGTACGCGAAGCTCGGCATCCCGCTGTACGTCGGGAGCGTGTTCGAGTTCGCCGACGGTTCGTCGGTCTACATGTGCAACGCGCTGCACACGAACTACGACTTCATGCTCGAGCACCGTTTCCTGCCCGGTGCATACCGCGAAGCCGAAAACTACGATCTGAACGAGTTCCTCGACGCCGCCGCACGGAAGAAGCGTGTCGTCTTCTACACGCACCCGACCCGGGCGTATTACAGGAAGTTCTGGGATCTCGTAAGCTACCGGGGGGAGAACACATACGAATTCGGCAAATGGGGCCCGACGCCGGAGAACACGCCGGAGCAGACGGCCGAGTTCTTCAGGCGCTTCGAGGAGTTCATATGCGCCATACGGAGCGACGGCAGATTCGAGATAAAGGAAATGCGCGGGCTGGCAGAGAAGGCAAAGCTCGAGACGTCGCGGAGGGTCGTGAGATATGCCGACCTGCCATATATCAGGGACGCTCTGCACGAGCGCCTGTGGGCGGTGAGGCTCCCCTCGGGGACGCTCTCGCTGACCGACTGCTTCGCCGCAGCGGCGCACTTCTGCCGGAGCCGTGACGACTACATTCCCGGGCCCGTGCGCGGCTTCCTGTCATCGCCGCGCGGCATAACAAAGCCGCTGACGCTCGACCGGGACGAGGTGATCGCGCTCGCCGGATACGAGCCCGACAGTTTCCTTCCGCCGTCGTTCATGACGTCGCGGGGGGAGATCGGACCCGCCGACATGCTCTTCGCCATGCTTGACGCCGCTACCGGCGCCCCTGCCGTCGTGCTTGAGCCGCGGGAGCAGATGCCGGAGCTTTCGGGCGGTTACGCGTCCCTGTGCGACCTTCACATGTCGGGAGACAGCTGGGTGCATTCGCCGGATTTCCGGGACGCGTACATATCAGACAGGCTGCGCCTGCAGTCATGGACCATAAGGGAAGAATAGAGAAGAAAGAGAAAAGAGAGAAAAAGGAGGCCGGACGATGTTCGTAAAAAAGTTCGCGGCGGCGGCCGTCGCGCTGATCACGGCTGTGCTTGCGCTGCCGCTTTTCATAAATGATGCTTCGGCTTCGCACGGGACCGACGCGCGGATACATGACGTCGATTTCGGCGTGTTCGCTCCCGGCGAGATAACCGGTGAGGAGGCGCTCAATCCCGAGATAACGGTCGTGGGGCCGGAAAAGCTTCATCTCTCGGGCGGCTACATCAAGGTCGAACTGACCGGGGGCGAGACGTCGGCCTTTGTGTGCGGATGGAACGGCGGCGGCGGATATCTGGCGTACGGTACGAGCGTGCAGTCGAAGGCCTGGGTGCGCCCCGTCGAAGGCCTTTCCGAGGGCGTGCACAGCGCCGAGATGACTCTCTTCTTCGATGTCGACGGAGTGTCGGGCGGGGAGTTCGGATGGGAGGCTCTCGACACCTGCGTCGTCACGGTAACGGTCGCCGCCGGCGGCACTCTGCCCGTCGAGGGCCTCTACCGCGGCTTCTGGAGCGTAGAAAACCCGCTCGGGATAGCCGCCGTCGAGATAAACGGCGCGAGGCAGGCGTCGTCGTGCAGCGTGTCATACACGCCCGGTGAGAGCGCGACCGTGCGGTTCATTCCCGCCGCGGGATACGCGCTCCCGCAGACCGTCACGATGAGATCGGGCGAGACCGTCACGGACGAACTTGCCCTCTCGATCGGCGCCGACGGCTCCGGGACCGCCGTGTTCACCGTTCCGCCGACCTGGTTCGACTTCACCGTGGCGCCCGTGAGGACCACACCACGGTACGGCACCGTCTCGCTCGACTTCGGGAAGATCATCGCCGGCTCCGGGTCAGCCGCCGCCAATATCAGGATCCGCACCGGAGACACCGACCTCGGCAGCGCCGAGAAATACCTGAAGTCCGTCTTCACGTCGGGCTACTCCGGAGCCTTCCTGCCTGAAGAGAACCTCGAGGGCAACTGGGCGAAGGACAGCACTTTCAACTATTTCGTCAGAGTGAAGCGGGAACTCGCCTCCGGCCAGTACGAGGCGACGCTGACGCTCTTCTATGACGGCGGCGGAAACGGATCCGACTGGACCGCCGTGTCCGAATGCGACCTCTTCGTGGAGGTCGTGGCGCCCGGGACGCCGGTGAAGGCGAAATACTGGTACTGCACCGGAGGGGACGTGTACGTCTCCTCGGTCATGTTGGGCGGAGCGGCCTTCGAAGCAGGGACCGAGTTCCCGGCGGGCGACTCCGTGGGGTTCACCGTCGCGCCCGCTCCGGGATACGGGATCAGAGAAGTGCGCGTCGAGACTACGCAGGGGACCGTCGACGGGGCCGTGGACGGCTTTGCCGTCGATGAAAAGGGAGTCGCGAGCGGCAGCATAACGGTGCCCGCCGATGACTTCTGGATCGTCGTGGACAAGGAACTGAAGGACTATAACATAAGCTTTACCATGGGCGACGTCGCCGACATGACGCTCGAGGCTGGACAGGCGGCGGAGATACCGTTTGCCGTCGATGACCCGTCGGTGCTTGAAAAAGTCGTTATACAGAGCGTCGCGGACGGCGTATATACCGGGCGGAAGAGCGCGGAGGTGTCGCCGCTGGTCCTTGAGAGCGGCGGGCTCTTCGACGCGAAGACCGAAAAGTTCAGGCTGGTGGGCGTCGTTGCCGGACACGCCGACGATTACGAAGGCAACGCGTACAGCAACGAGTTCCTCATCACATGGAAGGAGCCCGTCTACACCGATCTTGACGCTGTGAAGGCGACGCTTGCCGTCCCCGCGGCGGGAGAGCTGCCCGACACCGCGCCGCAGGTGCAGACAGAGGGCGTAACTGCCGGGAAACCCTACTGGTACGAGTACTGGGGCAGCTACCGCGCGATGGCTGAGGGCGACAGGTTCGCAGCCGGAAAGAAATACGGCGTGCGCATCGTATTCAATACGGAAGGCCTCTGCCGCTTCGCGGCGAATGCCGGATTCACGCTCAACGGGAAAGAACCGGACGGGCTCTTCCTGGGCTCCGGCTCAGAACCGACGACGTCGATCGGATGGGAATGGCTGTTCACGCTTCCTCCCGAGGAGACCGAGCCGCCCGTCACCACAGAAGAAGTCACGACAGCAGAGGTCACGACCTCCGAGGTCACGACGGCAGAGGTCACGACCTCCGAGGTCACGACCTCCGAGGTCACGACGGCCGAAGTCACGACGGCAGAGGTCACGACAGCCGAAGTCACGACTGCGGAAGTCACTACAGCCGAAGTCACGACTGCGGAAGTCACTACAGCTGAGGTCACGACCTCCGAGATCACGACCTCCGAGATCACGTCGGACGAGGTCACGGGTACGTCGGCCGACGTACCGGACAGCGTCACGGCGGAGCCCGGGAGCGGGACGCCGCAGACAGAGCCGGGCGGAGGCGGAGGATCCTCCGGAGTCCTGACCCGTGTGCTCATCGGAGCCGGATGCGTGCTGCTGCTCGGAGGAGCCGGCACCGCGGTGTATTTCCTCATAAAGAAAAAGAAAAACGGGTGATCCGCCCGTGGACCCCGGAAGGCGGTATCCGCGCCGGCGGTTGACTGTACGGGACATCTCTTTCAATGCAGAAATATTACGAGATCAACGAAAACGGCAGCAATATACGCTGCAAGCTCTATTACGGCAGCCGGCCTGAGGCCGGGCGTGCGGTGATCTTCCTGCCGGGCTTTTCGGGGCACCGGGACAACAGAACCGCGGAGCGGCTCGCGGAGAAGATGCTCTCGAAGCACCGCGACATCCTGCTGACGGTCTTCGACTGGCCCTGCCACGGCAGCGACGTAAAGAAGAAGCTGACGCTGTCCGACTGCGACGCCTACCTGTCGGCTGTCATCAGACACGCGAAGGAGCGCTTCGGCGCGAAGGAGCTGTACGCCGCCGGAGTGAGCTTCGGCGGGTACCTCGCGCTGAAATACATATCCGAGCACGGCGACCCGTTCAAAAAGACGGTGCTTCGCAGCACGGCCGTCGACATGTACTCGGTACTCACCGGGACTGTCATGAAAGAGGGCGACATCGACCGTCTCATGAAGGGCAAGGGGAAGGGGAAGGAAGTAATGGCGGGATTCGACCGCAAGATCCCCGTCACCGCCGCCTTTCTCGACGAGCTGCGCGATAACGACATCCGAGGCCGCGACTTCCTCGAATACGCCGGCGACATCCTTATGATCCACGGAACGGGTGACGAGATCGTGCCGGAGGAGACGGCGCGGAGGTTTGCCGACGGGAGCCTGATCGAATACCTGCCGGTAGAGGGCGCCGACCACCGGTTTTCGGGAGAGACGCTCCGCGACCTGTTCGTGAAATACACGCTCGACTTCTTCGCACTGTGAGAGCGGCGACGGCCCGGGACGTGATTTTTCTTGACAAACCCGGCCCGGGACGATATAATTCTTTATATAATTAGATTAATATGAAAAAGGAGGGATGTCCGGTGGAAATATTTCTGACGGGCGCCGCGGCTGCGGCGGCCGGTGCCGCCGCGGCATTCCTCAATTACCGTCTGACCGTCTTCCTGATGAACAGGGGAGGGGCGGGACAGACGGCGGTGTCTTTTGTAAGACAGCTCGTGAACATCGCCTTCCTGGTCCTGGCTTTTTTCATCGGGAAGGCGCTGCCGTTTTCGCAGACGGCGGTACTGGTCGGCGCTGTGATCGGGCTGACCGGCTGCTCGACGGTCCTGCTTCTGACACTGGCGAAAAAGACCGCGCCGGGCGGCGCGGCGCCCTCCGCTGAAAAGGCGGACGGGGATAAGGCGAACGAAAACGGCGGAAAGGAGGAAGGTGAGGATGGACGGTTCCACGACGGTGATCGTTAGGATCGGGGGGATCCTCGATATCTCGAAGGAAGTCCTCAGCATGTGGGGAATAATGGCCTTCGTGCTGATAGTCGCCTTCATATGCACGAGGCGGCTCCGGGAAAAGCCCGGCTTCTTCCAGAACCTGATCGAGATCGGCCTCGAAAAGCTCGACGGACTCTTTTCCGGCATCCTGGGGAGCGAGGCGTCGCGCTACTACTCGTATCTCGCCTCGCTTTTCGTCTTCATAATCTTTTCGAACTACGCGGGGCTCCTGCCCGGAGCCGGCGAATGGTATTCGGTCCCGACGTCGAAGCTGTCGGTGACGGCGGCGCTTGCGCTGACCACCTTCATCATGACCTTTTTCGTCGGTTTCCGCAGGCACGGGCTGAAATACCTGAAGCACTACATAAAGCCGTTTTTCATCATGCTGCCCTTCGTCATCATCGACGAGATCGTGCGGCCGATGTCGCTGGCGCTCCGTCTTTACGGAAACATCTTCGGCGAGGAGACCGTCATGGACCAGCTCTATGAGCTGCTCCCGATCGGTGCGCCGATCATCATGATGGCGCTGAGCCTTCTGTTCTGCGCTATACAGGCGGTCGTCTTCCTGATGCTCACCTGCGTGTATTTCAGCGAGGCGTCGGAAGAGCTGTCATGACCCGGCCTCCGGCCGGCCTTCAGATACGGATACAATCAAAAGGAGAAACGATATGGATACCAACGCGATTCTTGCCCTTGCCGCCGCGCTCTCGATAGTGGGAAGCACGGTAGGTCCCGGGTTCGCACAGGGAAAAGCCGCCGCTGCGGCTATGGAAGCGATCGCCCGCCAGCCCGAGGCTGCCGGGAACATCAGGTCCGCCATGCTCATTGCCATGGCTCTGATGGAGGCGCTGACGATCTACGGCCTTCTGATCGCCTTTATGCTGGTGAGCCGCATAGGCTGAACGGAATGACGATAGACGTGCCGCTGCTGCTCTGGACGCTGATCAGCTTTGCCGTCTTCTGGTTCCTGCTCGACATGATCCTCTTCCGGCCGGTGCTGCGCGTGATGCGCGCCCGGAAGGATAAGGTGATGGAGGGCATAGAAGCCGGGAGAGCCGCAGAGGAGAGCCTGCGCAGCAAGCGGGAAGAGGGAGAGCGCATGCTCGAAGCCTGCAGAGCGGAGTTCGCCGCCCGCGAGAAGGAGATGCTCGCAGGCGCGGAGAGCGAGGCCGGCAGGCGGCTTGCCGCCGCCCGCGAAGAAGAGGAAAAGCGTTATCTTGAAGAGACGGAGCGGATCCGCGCCGACCGCGCGGCCTGCGAAGCCGCTCTCGACGGCGCTCTTGCCTCGCTGGCTGAGCTGGCGGCGGATACGCTGAGCGGCGGGGATGGCTGATATGAGAGTCGTCTACCAGATCATCAATTTCCTGATACTCGGGGGGATACTGTTCCTCGTAGGCAGGAAAGCGGTGACGAAAATGATAAACAGCAGGAAAGAGCGGATCTCCGCCGAGCAGGAGGAGGCCGAAGCCGGGACCCGGCGAGCCGAGAGGGCGCGGGGTCTTTTGGCGCAGCAGGAGGCTGAGAACGCGGAGAAGCTGGAGAAGCTGAAGGCCGAAGAGGAGAAGAGGATCCGGCGCATCGCTGAGGAGAGCTCGCGGCGCGCCGAACGCAGGGCCGCCGAACTCCGGGCATCGACTGACGACGCCGTCGCGGGCGAGAAGCTGCGTTCGGTCTCGCACATCATGCGCGACACCTCGGCAAAACTCATCCCCGCGGTGAGCGCCCTTCTGTCGTCGGAGCCCTACGCGGGCCGTTTCAGAAAGCGGGAGCCCGAACTTCTCGACGCCATCCTGCCCCGCATCGCGCTGACGCCGGGCGACAGGTCGTATATCATGCAGTACGGCGTCCTGTACGTTACGGTGCAGTCCGCCTTCCGTCTCGACGACGGACTGGTGTCGAAGGCCGAGAAGTCGGTATCGGCGCTCGTCGCCGAAGCCGGAGGAAAGATCTCCTTCCGGTATGAGGTCGAGGAGAAACTGATCGGAGGACTGAGGATCAAGGTCGGCGACACGGTATACGACGCGACGCTGAAGAACGCGCTCTACGGGCTCGGCGTGCGGCTCCGCGAATACGGGACCGACGGCGGACTCGATCCGGAGAGCCTTGAGAGGTCGGTCCGCGGCATCCTGTCGGAGCGCCGTGACGCGGTCGACGTCTACCAGAGAGGGCGCGTCGTCAGCGTATCCGACGGCATATGCTGGCTCGACGGTCTCGCCGACATAATGTACGGCGAGCTCGTCGAATTCGAGAACGGCGAGCAGGGCATGATACTGGACATCGAAGAGAAACTCATCGGCTGCGTCATCTTCGGCGACTACCGGAAGATCCGCCAGTACAGCTACGTGAGAAGGCTGTCGAGGATGGTCGGAGTCCCGGTGGGCGACGAGCTGCTGGGAGCCGTCGTGGGTCCCCTCGGGGAGCCGCTCGACGGCCGCGATTCGCTGCACTGCACCGAGAGCAGGCCCATCGAGTTCCCGGCACCCGCGATCATCGACCGTCAGGCCGTGGACACCCCGCTTTACACCGGCATCAAGGCCGTCGACGCCCTCGTGCCGATCGGACGCGGCCAGCGCGAGCTGATAATAGGCGACAGGCAGACAGGAAAGTCGTCTATAGCGGTCGACGCCATACTCAACCAGAAGGGAAAGAACGTCGTCTGCGTATATGTGGTGATCGGGCAGAAGGACACCGCGGTCGCGAGCCTGGTGGAGCTGCTCCGCACCTCGGGGGCGATGGAGTACACCGTGGTGGTGGTCGCGACGGCCTCCGATTCGGCTCCGATGCAGTATATAGCACCCAGCGCAGGCACGGCCATCGGCGAATATTTCATGTACGGCGGAAGGGACGTGCTGATAGTATACGACGACCTGTCGAAGCACGCCGTGGCCTACAGGGAGATGTCGCTGCTGCTGCACCGCCCGGCGGGCCGCGAGGCATACCCCGGCGATATCTTTTATTTGCATTCGAGGCTGCTCGAGCGCAGCGCGCACCTCTCGGCCGAAAAGGGCGGAGGCTCGATGACGGCGCTTCCGATAGTCGAGACTCAGGCGGGAGACAATTCGGCCTATATCCCGACGAATATAATCTCGATCACCGACGGACAGATATTCCTCGAGTCGGAGCTCTTCAACCGCGGACAGCGGCCGGCGATAAACGCCGGGCTCTCGGTGTCCCGCGTGGGCGGTTCGGCACAGTGCGCCGCGATGCGCCAGGTGTCGGGCAGGCTCCGCATGGAACTCGCCCAGTACCGCGAGCTCGAGTCGTTCGCGCAGTTCGGAGCCGATCTTGACGACCGGACGGGGGCGTCGCTCGAACGCGGGGCGCGGACCCTGCGCGCGCTCTGCCAGCCGCAGCACAGCCCGCTTCCCGTCGAGAAGCAGGTACTCCTGCTCTTCGCGCTCGGCGAAGGGTTCGCCGACGGCATCCCTGCCGACAGAATGAGAGAATTCGAAAACGCGATGTACGTCTATTTCGACACCTTCCGCCCCGGTCTCATGGAGGAGATCGCCACAGGGAGGAAGATGTCGGCTGAACTTATGCAGGAACTGAAAGACGCGCTCGCCGTCTTCGCGGAGGGGTATTCATGTCAGACCGCCGCGAACTGAAGGCCAAGATACGCGGCGTCCGCAGCACCGAAAAGCTGACCGGTGCGATGAGGACGATATCGACCGCCAACTACGCGAAGGCGGTCGCCGCGTGGGGATCGTTCCGGACCTACGCCGACGCCTGCGACGGCATGCTCCGCGAAGCCGGAGACGCGGGTTTTCCCCGCGACCCCGGAGCGGGGGACGGCGGAAAGGGGAAGGTCTGCTTCGTCGTTCTGACGGGCAACCGGGCGCTGTGCGGGTCGTACAACGAGGAGGTGGCGAGGCTGTTTGCGCGCTGCCTGCGCGACGACCCCGGCGCCGACGTCATATTCTGCGGGAAGTGGGGCAGCACCCACATCTCCCCGTCTGTCACGGGGTCGTGGGAGGACTGGCCGGTGAGCGACGTCCCCTCCTGGACCGAAGCGGCGGCGCTTGCCGACCGCCTCCGGACCGGATACGAGTCGGGCAGGTACTCCAGGGTGGATTTCGTCACCCAGCGGCAGAGGAATCTGCTGATCAGAAAGCCGGTGCGGGAGACATTCCTGCCGGCCGGCGCGGACGGCGGCCCTGACGCCGACGGGAGACAGTCTTCCGGAGAGCGGGGGTTCGTATTCTTCCCGGGCAGGGAGGAGACCGCCCGCGCGCTTGCTGAGATCTGCTTCCGCGGCAAGGTGTACGGCGCTCTCATCGGCGCCGCCGCGGGCGTCCAGGGCGCCACGATGTTCGCGATGAAGAATTCAAACGACAATTCAAGGAAGCTGCGTGAGCAGCTCGAGACCGAGCTGCAGCGGCTGCGCCAGTCGTCGGTGACCGAGGGGGTCATCGAGACCTCGGTGCAGTCCGGAAATCGACGGTGAGCCGCGCGGCGCGGACGCCGGATAAAGAATGATTCACAGAACAGAGACACACACAAAGATGGGGAGGAGAGGATAAGATGGCGAAAGGGGCAAAGGGACTGATCACCAGGGTGGTCGGTTCGGTGGTCGACGTCCGTTTTCAGCACGGAGAAGCCATGCCGTCGATCTTCGACGCCGTCGAGGTGAAGTCGGGAGAACAGACGATCACCCTCGAGACGATGCAGCATGTCGGCGACAACACCGTACGGTGCATCGCCATGCTCCCCACGCACGGGCTGTCTAGGGGGATGGAGGCCGTCGATACCGGCGGTCCGATCTCGGTGCCCGTCGGGCCCGGTACGCTCGGAAGGATGATGAACGTCACCGGGCAGCCGATCGACGGCGGCGGTCCGATCGCATCGGAAGACAGATGGCCGATACACCACAGCTCGCCGAGATTCACCGAGATCGTCGCCACGAACGACATGCTCGAGACCGGCATCAAGGTGATCGATCTCATGACCCCCTATTCCAAGGGCGGCAAGATCGGGCTCTTCGGGGGCGCGGGCGTCGGAAAGACCGTCCTCATAATGGAGCTCATCCGCAACATCGCCTACGAGCACGACGGCTACTCGGTGTTCGCCGGAGTCGGCGAGCGCTCCAGAGAGGGGAACGACCTCTGGAACGAGATGAAGAGCTCGGGGGTGCTGGACAAGACCTCCCTCGTCTTCGGACAGATGAACGAGTCAGCCGGCGCGCGCCTGCGGGTGCCGCTGACGGGGCTCACGATAGCCGAGTATTTCCGCGAGAACGCCAGAAGAGACGTCCTGCTCTTCATCGACAACATATTCCGCTTCAGCCAGGCGGGCTCGGAGGTCTCGGCGCTGATGGGCAGGATGCCCTCGGCGGTCGGATACCAGCCGACGCTGGCCAGCGAGATGGGCGCGCTCCAGGAGAGGATAGTATCGACGAAAAACGGCTCGATAACCTCGGTCCAGGCGGTGTACGTGCCGGCCGACGACCTTACCGACCCGGCCACGGCGGCGACCTTCGCGCATCTCGACGCGGCGACCGTCCTCTCGAGGAAGACGGTCGAGCTGGGGATCTACCCGGCTGTCGATCCGCTTGAATCGACGTCGAGGATCCTCACGCCCGAGCACGTCGGGAAGCGTCATTACGAAACGGCTACAGCCGTGCGAAAGCTGCTGCAGAGATATGCCGAACTGCAGGACATAATTGCGCTGCTCGGCATGGACGAGCTGTCAGACGAGGACAGGACCGCGGTCGCGCGCGCCCGCAGGGTCCAGAGGTTCATGTCGCAGCCCTTCCA
>JAEEGL015886249.1_pt1 | contig 12150 bp, 11 predicted proteins | sample 9134231 | NCBI WGS metagenome assembly JAEEGL01 (sample SAMN16246548, study PRJNA631951) | gut metagenome | biome: gut microbiome; feature: rumen; material: fiber-attached | host: Bos | place: Iran: Karaj | collected 2018-10
CAGGTATAGCGTCCTCGGCGTTTTTAATGACCACGACCGGTATCACGCCGGTCTTTTCCATTCTCTCCGTAACGTTCATCGTTTGTCTCCCCCTGCGTTAAGATCCTTGAAAAAGGCATTCATTCCGGTTGAGATGCGCCCGTAAAGAGCTGTCAGCGGTTCGTAGATCCGGTGGTTTTCTTCGTCAGGCGCAAACACGCTGCGGACGCGGACGGCCGATTTCGCCTTTCCGCTCAGATCGTCCACATCGCCCGCGGCTTTCGCGGCCAGAAGCGCGGCACCCCAGAGGGCGGCATCCTCCCGGTCCAGTCTCTCGAAGACCCGGCCGGTAACGTCCGCCAGCATCTGCGGCCAGATGGAGGAAGCAGCTCCGCCGCCGATCAGTATGACCGGCTTTCCGGCATATTCGGGATAGTGCTTTTCCAGGCCGCTGAGCGTCAGCGCCAGATCGTAGGAAAAGCTTTCCAGTAACGCCTTGTAGAAATGCCCCTTGTGGTGCTGCCAGCTGTGCCCCATAAAGAGCCCCTTAAGATCGCTGTCGAAGGGAATGGCGCTGCCGCCGAGCAGGCCGACGGCCATCATATGGCCGCTGCCGGCGGGCACCGTTTTCGCCAGCTCTTCCGCCCGGCGGAACGCGGCTTTCGAATCGTCGCCGGTCTCGGCGACAAAGCGGTCCACGAACCAGTCGATGGCAATGCCGGAGCCCTGCAGATACTTGTGGACGTAAAAGTGCTCCGGGTCCACGGCGCCGATGATATCGTAGCTTCGGTTTTCCTTATCCAGCCTCGCGTCGCGGACCAGGCAGCTGACGGCGCCGTAGGAAGCCGCCTCAAAGATGGTATCGCCCTCCTTAAGGATGCCAGCCCCCACGCAGCCGCTGACTTTGTCGCCCGCACCGACGATGAGGGGAATGCCGGCGGGAAGCCCGAGCCCGGCCGCCGTATCAGCCCTCAGGTACCCGCCCACGTCGGTGCATTCCACGATCTTCGGCAGAAACTCCGGCCCGATCCCGACCGCATCGCAAAGCTCCGGAGACCATCTCCGTCTCCGGATGTCGGAAAGCCCCGTCCAAGTGATGAGGGAGGCGTCGATCCCGGCCTCCTCCACCGGCGCGCCGGAAAGCCGGCCGATCACGAAGGCGGTCAGCATCACGTATTTCCGGATCTTTTTATGTTCTTCGGGAAAGCTCTCCCGGAACCATTCGTATTTGGAGCACAGGACCGGCGCGTTGGTCCCGCCGATCTCATAAAGCTCCCGGCTGAGTCTCTCCCGCTGCCGGTCGGCGTAAGGGAGGTATCGGCTGTCCAGGCTGCAGGACCAGGAAGTGATGTCGTTCCAGTATTCATCCACGCCCATGCAGCCGGCCATCTGCCCGGTGAAGGCCATAGCGCGGATATCGCGCGCCCGGTCTCCGAGCGTCTGCGCCGTTTTCCTCAGACAGGCCAGAACAGAGCCGTACAGGCTCTCACCTCTCTGGATGAACTGTCCGGGGGCGGGCTGCTCCGCGTGCACCGGCTCGCTCGCTCCGGCGAGCAGTGTCCCGTCCGGGGCATAGACCCCCGTCTTGATAAAGCTGGTCCCCAGATCCACCGCCATATAGAGATTCTGTTTCATCCGGAAAGCCTCCTTTCGGACCTTTCAAAGCCCCCTATTTCAGGAGATACGGGCAAGGCTCGCCTTTCAGCACGGCGATGGCGTTCCTTACGGACATGAGCCCCATCTTTTCCACCGCCTCCCCGGTCTGCGCGCCGGTGTGCGGCGTCAGGATGACCCTGGGAAGCCCCGTCAGGGGAGAAGAAGTGAGCGGCTCCTCTTCAAAAGCATCGAGGCCCAGCCCGCCGATCCGGCCCTCCTTCACGGCCTTTGCTGCGGCGGCTTCGTCGATGAGCCCGCCCCTCGCTGTATTGATGAGGATGACGCCCGGTTTCATTTTCCGGATGGCCGCCTCGTCGATCATATGCCTTGTCTGATCGGTCAGGGGCACATGGAGAGAGATGACGTCGGCTTCGGCAAACAGCTGGTCCAGTTCCCGCCGCACGATCCCGTGCGCGGCCCCAAACGCCCCGTCGAACCACGGATCGTAGGCTTCCACGTTCATCTCGAACGCCTTCGCCCGCACCGCCAGACGTTTTCCTATAGCGCCCATCCCCACGATGCCCAAGGTCTTGCCGGCCAGCTCCGTTCCGACGCTGCGGGGCCATTCCCCTGCGGAGACGCCTTCGTGGAGCTTGGGAATGTTCCGGGCGGCGCAGAGCATCATGGCAAAGGCCAGTTCGCAGACGGCGGTGGAATTCGCGCCGGGCGTATTGGTCACCGCGATGCCCCTTTTCCGGGCGGCGGCAAGGTCTACCCGGTCCACTCCCACTCCGTAGCGGGAAATGACCTTCACGGACGCGGGGATCTTTTCGATGACCTCCGCATCGATATAGTCCACGCCGGCGATGTAGGCGTCGCAGCCTTCAAGCCGGGTGAGGATCTCGTCTCCTTTTAACGGAACGCCCAGATCGTTGTAGACGATCTCGTCAAAGAACTGCTCCAGCAGGGCTCTGGCGGGCGCGTTCACGGGTTTGCCAAAGGAAGTGGGAGTTACCAGAACTTTCATCTCTTCCCCTTATTTCCAGTTCGGATTGTCGATGACGGCCGGCTGCCCGCCCCGCTCCACCAGGAGCTTGCGGTAGCCTTTGGTCTCGATGGTCCCGTAGTCGTGGCCGGCGTCGGCGCGGTATACGTAGAAGGTGATGAGCTGCTCGTCACAGCCGACGTTGATGCTCCGGTGCGCGTAGCGCGGAGGCACGTACACGGCGGTGCCGGGCGTCATCTCCTGGGCGGACCAGTCTCCTTCCGGGTTCTCGAGCAGCATATATCCGTGGCCCTTCAGGCAGTAGTAGACCTCTCCCGTCTCCAGGATGGTGTGGAAATGCCCTTTGGTGAACCAGTATTCGTCGCCGACCTTTCCGGGATTCAGGATGGAGCAGCCGAAAGCCAGATCCCCGGCGGTTTCGGGAAGCGGGAGGCTGTGGAACTCATAGACCACCGGATCGCCCTCCGAAAGCATTGCCTCGTAGGCCGTCTGGTCAGAGAACATGCCCTTCATCTGGCTGAGATAGCGCTTGCCGGTATCCGCCGCCTTCGAAAGCCCGGTCGAGGGATCGAAATCCAGCGTGCAGCCCCGGAGGAAATCCAGCGCCTTTTCGGAAACATTGAAACCTGCCATGACTATTCTCCCCCTTACCGCCTTGTGACCCTGGCGGCGATCTCGTCCAGTTCCTGCAGTCTCTCGCCGAGGATCTCCGTATGGAACACTTCGGCCATGACCTGCGTCCAGCCATAAATGAAATATCTCCAGCCGTCGTTCACCTTCACGCCCCGGTCCGCCTGCGCCTCCGCCTGGTGCTTAAAGAGCAGGTCTCCGCGATAGTTGATCTCCCACGCGATAGAATCCCGGGGGAACACGGCCCTGTCAGTGAGAGGAGAACCGGGACGGTCCTTCCCCAGACCGGTCGCGTTGACGATGAGCGAACCCCGGTCCATCGTTTTCAGGACCTCGTCGTTCTGCCCGGGCTCGGGAGTCAGATAGAACTCCGTGTGGATCCCGGCTGAGTTCATCCCATCGCAGATGCGCCGGATCTCGTTCAGTCTCGGCAGACTGCGGTTCGCCACGACGATCTTCGCCGGGTCGTTGCCTCTTCCTGCGTTCCGCATGAAATACGAACACATGGAAATGGCGGCCCCGCCGGCGCCGATGATGAAGACGCCCGCGCCGGGGTTCTGCTCCCAGTGATCAGGGGGAAGGAAGTCTTCGATCGCCATGCCGCAGGTGATCGGATCCTTCGCGTGGCCGCAGAGCTTACCGTCCCGTTTGGAAATGGACGACAGCTCCTCGAACTGCATGGCGAAAGGATCGAACCAGTCGAACAGATCGTTTGCAGCAGCGTAAAGATCCAGTTTGTGCGTGGTGACCAGAGCGCCCAGAGACAGAGGGTCATTCCTTATGAAGTTCACCACCCGCCGGTAGACCTCAGCCCGCTCATGGATAGCGATGTCGATGCCTTTAATGACCGTATCGCTCCGTCCGAGAGCCTTCACCCACTCGGGAAAGATCTTCATGATGGAAGACGAACCGGTGGTGACCCCGATGAAATACATCGTGGGCCGGTCAGCTTTTTCCAGGATCATTGTGATTCACCTCCGCACTTGGATCTGCAGCACATTAGCCGCATTTTCTGCCGTCATCCGGCGAATCTCCCGCTCCGAGAACCCACTGCGCTTCAGCTTTTCTCTGAACACGGTGAGGATGTAGTCAAGGCCCATATCCGGGCTGAAGTAGCTTCTTAGCCGCAGGTTCGTGGTATCGAGACTCAGCACCACCCGGTCTGAAAAACCCGCGCCGCAGACGGCCCTAAGGAGACTCAGCTCCTCTTCTTCCGAAATGTATTTCTCCCGGCGGATGCTGTCGTAGCAGAGCGTGCAGCCGGCAGAAAGGACTTTCATGTGATACGCCGCGTCGGGCCATGTCCGGTCCAGGTGACAAAGGATCATCCGCTCCGGCGCCACTTGGTACCTTCCGAAAAAGTCCATGAGGGGCAGCACGTCCGCGCCCTTTTCCGTGTGGATCATCACGGGAGCGCCGGTTTTGGCAGCCGCCCGGGCCGCAGCCGTAAAGAGGCGCCGGCAGGACCGGTCGTTTTCCCAGCCCGGCACTAGGGCGCCTTTGATCAGCCCCGCGGGCACCGGAGAATCCGTCACGTCCCGGACAAACCGCTCCGTCAGGGCATCTTCATCAAGGAGCAGCAAAGGATCCTCCGGCTCCAGGAAGCAGAGCTTGTGAAAGCCCGTGACCGATACGATGAGAACGCCGCTCTCCTCAGACAGCTGACGAAGCATGGCGCTGTCCCGGCCGAAGCCCCCCGGCTGGGCATCGACGATCGTGCCTCCGCCCGCCTCCCGGTACGTTTTCAGTTCCGCGAGCGACCGGTCATGATCCTCCATGCAGAGCGCCGGATTTACCAGGAAAGACGGTCCTTTCCGGAGCCAGATATGCTCGTGGCACTGGGTATGGCCGAGGGCCTTTGGCCTTACATCGCCGGTAACGGTCCGTATGAATCCTTCAGAAGTCGATGACATGCTTGATGCCCTTTGCCGCCGCCGCGTTTTCAAAGGCAGTCAGGATATCCGCCAGGGCGTAGCGGTCAGTGATCATGGCTTTTACGTTCAGAAGCCCCAGCGATACGAATTCCATCGTTTTGCGGAACTGGGCGATGGACGAGCGGGTGGAACCGGTCACATAGAGCTCCCTGTAATGGATCAGGTTCGTATCGATCGGCACCGGCTCCTTGTGTGCGGGAATGCCTCCGAAGAAGTTGACGCGTCCGCCGTAGTTCATCATGGGGAGGACCGCCGCCTGCACGCTCGGAACAGGGCAGGCTGTGACCGCGACGTCCAGTCCCCTGCCGCGGGTCCATTCCTTCACGAAGCCCGCAAGATCGCCGCCGCAGTACGTGGTGACAAACGGCAGCTTTTCCTTCATGCTGGCCAGGCGCTCCGCGGAGAGATCGTTCATCAGGACGACTGCGCCGGCCATATGGAGCAGCATGGCGTGGCAGAAGCCGATCGGGCCGGCGCCTACGACCATCGCGTACTCGCCCGGTTTTACCATCAATTTCGTGAAACCGTTGTAGGCGCAGGAAAGGGGCTCCGTCTCAGCGGCCTCAGCGGGGGTGACGCCCGCGGGGAGCACCATAAGGTTCCCCCTCGTCACGGCTTCGGCGGGGATCTTCACGTACTCGGCGAAGGCGCCGTCCATATAGATGCCGAATGCCCGGTAGTTCTCGCACAGGAGGAATTTCCCGTCTACGCAGCGGTCGCAGATGCCGCAGCCGATGTTCGGCTGCATGCCCACCTGCATGCCCTCTTTGTAGAAAGGAACGTTTTTGCCGGTCCGCACGATGGTGCCGGCGAATTCATGGCCGAGGACCAGCGGATGATCCGCGTCCACGCCGCTTGCGCCGTTTTGCCACATGCGCACGTCCGTTCCGCAGATCGCTGCGGCGTCGGTCTTCAGCAGGATCTCGTCGTCATTGATCTCGGGTACGGGGATCTCTTCCAGCCGGATGTCCCGGGGGCCGTAAAGGCGGAGAGCCAACATCGGGAATACCTCCTCTTTATCTGACAGTTACGATCGTTTTTTCTGTGATCGAGCGGTTTCCGGCTTCCACTGCGGCGACGGCCATGCGTCCGTCCACGCCGGAGACCTCCACGGGCAGGTCATGAAGGACGGCGTTCACGAACGAAGCGTCCTCCGCCAGGTAGGCGTCGGTAAACAGCGTCATCCAGCTGTTGATGAAGGGCGTCTGCGTCCCGCCTTCCACCGTCGTACAGCGGACGAATTCCTTGTCGGAACGGCCCACGCAGATCTTGCCCTTCGTTCCGATGATCTCCATCTTCGCGTCGTACCCGTACTGGACAAAAGCGGCCCCGTCGATGCAGAAGTGAACCCCGTTTTTCAGGGTCCCGGTCATCAGCACGCTGTCGTAGTAGCCCGGATACGCCTCGCGGGCCTCCGGGTTGCGGAAGTTGCCCGCCACCGCGTAAACGCTGTCGATATCGCTGCCGGCCATCCAGCGGACGGCGTCGATATCGTGGCTGTTTACCTCCGCCAGGATGCCGTTGGATTTCCGGATGTCATACATCCAGGGGCGGGGCTTGGAAGGCCCGCGCGTATTCGAATGGATCTGTACCAGCTCTCCGATGGAGCCCTCGTCAAGCAGGCGCTTCGCTTCCCGGAAACTGGCGTCAAAACGGCGCATGAATCCGATCTGCAGCTTCACACGGTGCTTTTCGCAGGCGGCGATCATTTCATCGCACTCTTCGACCGTCATGGCCATCGGCTTCTCGCAGAAAATGTGCTTGCCGGCGGCTGCGCAGTCGAGAACGATCTGTTTGTGCAGATCGGTGGGAGCCACCACGATGACGGCATTTACCGAATCGTCCGCCAGGACGTCATGGTAATCCACCATCCATCTCGTAATGCCCAGCTCGGCGGCGGCAGCTTCGGCGGCCTGGGGAAAAGCGTCCGCGCAGGCGACGATCTTCGCGTTTTCCAGTTTGTTCTTGTAATTCCGGGCGTGGATCATGCCGGCTCTTCCGCAGCCGATAAGACACGCTCGAACAGTTTCCATGGTCATTCCTAATACCCCTTTCCGGTGACGCACCAGTTCAGGCAATATATGCTGGTGTTTATACTATACCGCAGCCGACTTCCAATTTCAACACCTTTTCGGTGTCTTTGTTTTCGTTTTTTGTGTTTCATTGTCGTTTATCTTTCGTTTGTGTCAAAAAAGCAAAAATATCACTTGCCATACGCAGCTTTCTGCGCTAAAATCGATACAGAAGGAAAATGGTATCCCCTGCGCGGATAACAAAAAGGCTCCCGGCGAAACGCCGGAAAGAAAGAACGTATGGAGGGACTTTATGAAAGCACGTGTCGTACCCGTCCTATTTGCCGAACTCAACGAGCGGGAACTGCGTGAAACCGATGAACAGATGCTAAGGCTCAGGGAACACTACGGGGAAGTGGCGGAGTTTCTTGACCCCATCACCGTAGGCGATCCCCTTCCCGCGGACGCTTCCGCCATCATCTTCCCTAAGATGATCTACGCCGCCTTCCGGCACAACGAAGAGCTGAAGGCCTACGATCTTCCGATGATCGTTCTGACCTCGTCCTACGGCACGGTGGAGATGTGGGACTGGGAGATCGTCACCTACCTCCGGGACCTTGGATGCACCGTCTTCTCCCCCTATAGCGTGGAGCTGGGCCGGACCATTCTCCGTGCCATCGCCGCCAAGGATAAGCTTAACGGCGCCCGTTTCCTGATGTTCCAGGACAGCCCCGGGGAAGGCATGCAGGCCTATATCTTCAAGAAATTCTACTGGTGGGAAAAGCAGAGCACCGAGACCATGGAAAAGGTCTTCGGCATTCAGATGATCTACCGGAGCTGGAAAGAGGTGAGCGATGCCGCCAAGGCCATAAGCAACGAGGAGGCCCGCCGCATCAGCGCCGACTGGAACATCCATCAGGAAGGCGTCTGCGAGGAGGCGTTCCTCCGTGCGGTGAAGATCTACATCGCCGTCAAGGCCGTCATCGACGAGCTGGGCGGCGTCGAGGGCGTCGGCTCCAACTGCCTCAACGAGTCCTTCCTCTGCGATACGACTCCCTGCCTCGCCTGGAACATGCTCTTCGAGCGGGACAATATCATCTGGGCCTGCGAGGGCGATACACTGACGATGCTCTCCACCTACATCATCTACCGCTCTCTCGAAAAACCCATCATGATGACCAACCTCTATCCCTTCCTGGTGGGTATGGCGGCTCTGGCGCACGAAAAGATCTCCAGCTTCCCGGATATCGACGATCCGGACAACCATGCCCTGGGCGTGCACTGCGGCTATTTCGGCTTCGTGCCCCGTCAGTTCTGCGAAGAGTGGACCCTCCGGCCCAAGGTGCTCGCGATCGTGGACGAGAAAGCCATCGTCTGCGACTGCCGGCTGCCCAAGGGCCCTGTCACGCTGGCCAAAATCTACCCCGGCTTCAAAAAACTCAGCATCATCAAGGCTGAGATCGAGGACTACGTCCAGTATCCCGGCTCCGACTGCCGCAACGGCGCGCTGATCCGCTACCGTGACGGCCACGCGGTGATGGACCATCTGTGCTCGCACCACAGCCTGATCGTCTCCGGCGACGTGGTGCCGCAGTTGCTGCAGGTCGCGAAGATATTCGGCTTCACCCCCACCGTCCTGTAAGGACGCAGAAGAAAAGCGCTCACAAGGCGCATTCACCACTGGAAAAAGACAGCGCAATCTATTATAATTACGGAGGTTTTACCATGAAAATCGGTATCGACAGTTACTGTTACCACCGGCTTTTCGGCGAAGTGTACGACGTTCAGGAAAAGCCCGCCCGGTTCAAAACGGTGGATGAGTTCCTTGCGTTAGCCAGACGGCTGGAGGTAGACGGCGTTTCCCTGGAAACCTGTTTCCTGCCCACGCTGGATGACGGCTATCTGAAGGAACTGGGAGCCCGTCTGAAAGAATACGGTATGGACACCGTCTTCGCCTGGGGCCACCCGAACGGACTGGAACGGGGGCTTAACCCCGCCGCCTTCGAAGAAATGAAGGCCCTCATTCCCAAGACCCGCCTGCTCGGCACCGACGTGATGCGCATCACCGGCTCCGCCTTCGACTGGCGCCACGAGAATCACCGGGATCACATCGCCCGCCTGGTACCCATGTACAAGGAAGCGACCAGAATCGCCGAGGACAACGGCGTCCGGCTGGCCGCCGAGAACCACATCGACTTCACGGCGGACGAAATGCTGGAAATGATCCAGGCCGTGGATTCCCCGAACTTCGGGATCAACTTCGATACCGGCAACTTCCTGCGCCTCTTGGACGATCCTATCGCCGGGATGGAAAAACTGGCGCCTTATGTGTTCTCAACGCACATCAAGGACCTGAAGATGCACCCCACCGCCAGACCCACTGACTGGTACTTCTTCTGCGGAGTACCCGTAGGCTTCGGTCTGGTCGACAACGACAAACTTGCCGAGATCCTAAGCCGCCACCACTACAAGGGCTTCCTGGCCGTCGAGATCGACTGCCCTGCCCCCGAGTGGCTGAACATGGAAGACGAAGCCATCGCCGTCAGCGTTTTCAACCTGAAGAAGATCGGCGCCAAGTACGCCTGAGAAGAGACCGGGAGGAATCATCATGAAGAAAACCTTGAACGTTGCTGTGATCGGCGGCGGATTTATGGGCAAAGCCCACAGCAACGCCTGGAGCAAAGTCACCAAGTTCTTTGACACGGGCTGCGAGATCAACCTGAAGGTCCTGGTGGGCAACAAGGCCCCCGTGGAAAAGCTGGCCACCACCTGGGGCTACGATGAAGTCAGCTACGACTGGAAGTCCGTTGTGAACCGCGACGACATCGACATCGTGGACATCGTTACGCCCACCTTCATGCACAAGGAAATGGTCATCGGCGCCGCGAAAGCCGGCAAGGCCATCTTCTGCGAAAAGCCCTTCACTCTGACCTACACGGATGCCCTGGAAGCCCTGCAGGCTGTGAAGGAAGCCGGCGTGTTCCACTACCTCAACCACAACTACCGCCGCGTTCCCGCCGTGGCCCTGGCCAAGCAGCTGGTGGACGAGGGACGCCTGGGCACCATTTATCACTGGAGAGGCGCCTATCTGCAGGACTGGATCATGGATCCGAACTACCCCGTTTCCTGGCACCTGAAGAAAGAGTGCGCCGGCGGCGGGCCGCTTTATGACCTCTCCTCCCACGCGCTTGATCTCGCCCGTTTCATCATCGGCGAGCCCACGGCCGTCACTGCCGTGAACAGGACCTTCATCAAGGAACGTCCGGCCGCCGGCACCGGCGCCGCCGCATTCACAGCCGGGACCGGCGTTGATAAGAGCCGCATGCTCCCCGTCACTGTGGAAGATGCCTCCTTCGCCATCGTGGAATTCGAAAACGGCGCCCTCGGTTCCATCGAAAGTTCCCGTTTCGCCCAGGGCCGCAAAAACCACAACGATTTCGAGATCTACGGCAGCAAGGGCGCGATCCATTTCAACTTTGAACGGATGAACGAGCTGCAGTTTTTGGATGCCACGGAGCCGCTGCGCGAGCAGGGCTACCGCACCATCCTGGCGACGGAGAACGTACACCCCTATGAGAGCGCCTGGTGGCCGTCCGGCCATATCGTTGGCTACGAGCACACCTTCGTCAACGCCTTTGCCGACTGCCTCAAGGCTCTCATGTCCGGAGAAAGTGTCACGCCCAACTTTGAGGACGGCGTCCGGATCATCCGCCTCCTGCAGGCGATCCAGCTTTCCGACAGGGAACACCGCCGGGTCACCGTCGACGAGATCCAGTAATCTTTCCACCCTCGGGAGCCGCTTCGCGGCGGCTCCCCCTTAAACAAGAACCCGGAGGAAGCAGTATGTCAAAACGCCAGAGCAGTGTGTTTTCCGAAGAACGGCGCCAGGAGATCAACCGTCTGATCCAGGCCGAGGGCAGGGCCAACGTTCACGAGCTCTGCGAACGTTTTTCCGTATCCCTCGCCACGATCCGCACGGATCTGACCGAAATGGAAAAGATGGGGCTCCTCAAACGGACCCACGGCGGAGCCATCTCCGTCCGCAACGCCGGCTACGAGCTGACCTCCCGGGAAAAAGTGACGCGGAACGCTGCCGCCAAGGCGGCGATCGCCCGTGAAGCGGTTAAGTTCATCCACCCCGGCGACGCCATTGCCATCGATACCGGGTCCTCCGGCATGGAACTGGCCAAGCTGGTCGGCCAGATCGAGAACCTCACGGTCGTCACCAACGATATTGCCATCGCCCTGTATCTGGAGCAGAACACCGACGTGTCCGTTCTCCTGCTCGGCGGGATGGTCCGGAAGAATTTCCAGTGCACCTGCGGCGATTTCGTGACCGACGTCCTGGACCGCATCCATATCGATACCCTGTTCCTCGCGACGAACGGGATCAATCTTTCCCGTGGCCTCAGCACGCCCAACGTGGAGATCGCCCGTGTCAAGAAGAAACTCATCGAAGTCTCCGAGCGCGTGATCCTGATTGCGGACAAGAGCAAATTCGAGAACGATTCCCTGGCCTATTTCTCTCCCATCAGCAAGATTGATATCATCATCTCCGATGCCATGATCGGCGGCGAACTGCTGGCCGGCCTCGTGGAGGACGGGGTCGAGTTCATCCACGCCCCGCTTCCGGGAGAAGATGCGGAGGCGCCAGAAGGCGATCAGGCCTGACCAAAACGCTCCGCAGCACAAGAAACGCCACCTGACCGAAGTCAGGTGGCGTTTTAGTTTCCCGGTTTTCTGGGCGAAGGCCTCCGCGGCAGGTCTTATTCGCTCTGCAGAGCCTTCAGCGTCTCTTCCTTCTTCACCTGCAGCTCTTCCACTTTCTTCTTGCTCAGCGGATAAAGGAAACGGAGAATAATGAAGACCAGCAGGAACAGCACGGCCGGGATCATGACTGAGGAATTGTACATGCTCTTCAGGGCGCTTTCGCTTAAGCCCTCGGTCTTCAGTTCGCTGCCGTTGTAGCCGATCCGCAGGAGCGGCACGTTGA
>JAEEGL015987206.1_pt1 | contig 12150 bp, 7 predicted proteins | sample 9134231 | NCBI WGS metagenome assembly JAEEGL01 (sample SAMN16246548, study PRJNA631951) | gut metagenome | biome: gut microbiome; feature: rumen; material: fiber-attached | host: Bos | place: Iran: Karaj | collected 2018-10
AATAAGAAGAACCATACTTTACAAGATCGGCAAGCTTATCCAGGGTTTCATAGGCGTTGGTGGAGTGAACGGTAAGGGCTGCGTTGCCTCCGGCATTCAGCAGCGTCATTACGTATCTCATTTCACCGCCCTTAACCTCACCGACGATGAATTCGTTACAGCCTTCCACCAAAGCCATCTTTCCAAGATCTTCCAACGTACAGACAGGTTCTCCGTCGAATCCATAGGAAGGATGCTTGAACATGAATCCTGACTGCTTGGTATTCAGCTCATCATTTTCCTGAATGATCAGGGTCTCACGGGTTTTTGGAATGTATTCGATCCAGGCATTCAGTGCCGTGGTCTTACCGGATCCGGGAGGGCCTGCAAATACGACTGCACGTGCAGCCTTCGCACGGTCGATCAGATACATCTTTACGTCTTCATTTAACATGCCCCTGCGGATCAGTTCATCAAAATCCGGTTTACTCTTGGGAACCTTTCTGATGTGCATCAGTGGATATCCAAAAGCCGTTACGTAAGGAGCGGAAATGGTAAAACGAAGGATGTAATTTTCATCATGCATGTCAGTGAACGTAAGACAGGGATGAGAAAGAATGTCCTTTTTGTTTCTAAGGCTAAGGCCTTCGATGAAAGCCGTAAGGTCATTGGCGTTAATGAAACTTGCGTCAGACTTATATGCCTTACCTTTTACGCGGACGCGGATGTCAAAAGGTCCACAAACCTTAATGTCAGACGTATCCGGATTATCAATGAGAGGCTGCAATACGTCATAACCAAACATTGCAGTATTGATTCGATCCATCATGACGTTAAAGTCATTTTGATTGGACATCTGTTCAGGATATTCCTTACGAAGTCTTGCCATGCATTCTGCATAGAATTCTTCCTTTTTCAGTTCTCCGCGTTGATAACGCTGATAAGCGAGACGTTCCGTTTCACGGTAGAAGGTCATGATCGACATGTAAATCCTGTCAAATTCATTGTCTGACATTTTGGTTCTTGCCTTTTTCAGCTTACTTGCTGCCTCCCATACCAAAGGAAAATCATCTTCCCTGGTACGTCCGGCATCCGGTACGTATGGGATTCCTTGGTTTAATAAAGGTCGTTCCTTGGTTGCTAATGATCTGTCCATCTGTTAAGCGTCCTCCTTTGCGATTTTTAATGCTCTCTGATAAGCGTTTTCATAAGCATCATTGGTTTCTTCAATGCTTTCAATGAAAAGCGGTCTTGTTTTCTCTATGGATTTCCCCCAGAGGTTTAACCCCTTCTGATCCCCGATCAAGCAAATGCGGATCATTTCCAGCATGCGACAGTCTTCCTGGTCAATGATCACTTTGTTCTTGAGGGAATACAGGAGTTTTGTCGCCTCATTTTTTGTGATGTAGTTTTTTCTTACTCCCATTCTTTATCCATTTCCCCTTCCTTTATATTTATATTATGATTCGTTCTGATTTCTTCTTTGTTTTCATCCGGAAGTTCTTTTGAGAATTCATTTTGGAATAAAATCTCTTTTGCCAGTTCCTCCTTTTTTATTTGATAATCCATGTCCAAAGCTTTAAGGTTTTTCATTGTCATTGCTTTTCCTTCCTTATTTCATAAGCTTTCTCCTTAATTCACTTCTATATGTTTTAAAGTTTTTATTTTATAAAGAAATTTGATTGAATTTTGAAAAAATAATTTTTTTTGAAAAAAACGGCATTTTTTAAGCGAAAAAATTTTTTTTCTGACATAAGGGAATGGAAGTCGAAATGAAACGATTTTCGGAAAACAAAAAAAATGGATTAGAGACAAAAAGTCTCGGAAGGAGAAAAGAAATGAAAATTCTTAAGACACTCGGTAACAAGTTGGCTCAGCACAAGAATGAGGCCGCTATGGCTCTCGCAGGCGTAGGCGTATCCCCCGTAATGGCATTCGCTACTTCCCCTGCATCCAAGAAGGATCCTGCATCGACCGTTAGAAGCATTGCAGACGTTCTTGTAAAGATCTTCCCCCTGATCGGTATCTTCTTCGTGCTGGTAGGTGCTTTCAAGTGGGTAATGGCATATCGTCAGGATAACCCCGAGGCACAGGCAGGTGCAGTTAAGGATCTGGTTGTAGGCGTTGTGTTCCTTGTGTTCGACGCTTTCATCTGGGTAGCACTGAAGGCAATCGTGTAATCAACGAGCTAAAGGCATAGAGGAATCCTTCGCCGCCTAATCGGCGACGGAGGATTTTTCTGTTTGAGGAAAGTGGGGTGGAACCTTGGAAGATAAAGTTGCAAGAACAATATTTAATCTCTTCATGGGTGCCTTCAAAATGATCGCCGAAGCTTGTTCCGTTACGGCAACGCTTTTCAACACGCCCGGAACTGCCGGTACGCATGACGGCGGCGGAGTAATGGCAAGTGCAGAAGCTCAAATGCATACGATCATTACAAACGGCATGAATGCCATGCAGGGCGTAGGACTTGCCATAGCCTTACTGTTTTTTATCATTTCCATGATTGAACTTGCACAGTCGGAACGTTTTACCTTGGAAGTATTCATTAAGTTTTTTGCAAAGCTTGTCATTGCCATTGCTTTGATTTTCTATTGTGATGAACTTATCACTGGAATTCATAATTTTGGCGGGGTTTTAACGGACTGGGTAGCAGGCATCAATCTTGCCGGAGTAAATGGAAACGTAACGACAATTATTGACGGTTATACATTCGACGGAAGTGCCAAAGAATATTTTATAACGGCGACCAAAGGCGTAGGTTGGATCATGATGATCTTTGAAGGCATTTTGATTACGCTGATCATGAGCATTGTATGTCTGGTAGTTTACATCATCAGTTACATCATTGCTTTAACAAGACTTCTTGAGATGGGCGTACGTGGCGTATTTCTTCCCGTTGCATTCGGACTTATCGCGGATGACGGATGGAGGGGTGCCGGCGGACGATACATCAGAAAATACCTGGCCGTCGTCTGTCAGAGTGCGGTTCTCGTACTGATCGGTAAGATTATGGGAACCATTATTTATAAGACGGCAAATGAAAAAATGGCAGACGCAATGACTTATAAAAGCGATCAGGGCGTTATGGGAACGCTTACGGACATGGGAACGCCTTTTGGACTGTTATTTTTCTGTCTTGGCGTAGCCATTGCAGGCGTATCCGTCATGTTTAAGTCCATTGGAATCATTAACGACGTTTTTGGTGCATAATGCACGGGATTAGGGAAATGATGCAAACGCATTCGCGTTTGCATTGGATCCCAAGAGGAAAGAAAAAAGGGGGTATTCCACATGATTGAGTGTCCTATTCCTCAGGATATTTTGAAATATCAGGCAAAAGTCATTGGCGGTTTTTCCGCAAGGGAAGCCGTTTGTCTGTTCATTGGAGGCGTATGCGGAATCGCGGCATTTTTTACCATTGGCAGTACGATCAGTGACATTACCGTAAAGATTATCATTACGGCAATTTTTGCACTCCCGGGATTTATTTTTGGGTTTGTAAAGCCGCTTGGACAGCCGTTTGAGAAGATCGTCGGCGTCATCATTCAGGATAACTTTTTAACTCCCACGAAGCTTGTAAAGGAGATCAGACATCCGGAGCTGGAAAAGTATGAGAGAACCAGACAATGGATGTTATCAGAAGAGTATCTTTCCGAGGAAGCAAAAGCGGAAGGAAAAGGGAAGAAAAAGAAATCCAATCAGAAATCGGAAATTAAGATCAAGCCATCGAAGCAATTTAAAGCTATGCGATAGGAGGGTATCAATAAGATGGGAAATCAAAAAAATGCGACAGCAACAAAGAAAGCTACTGCTTCTAAAGGGGAGATGAAGCGGTATGGCGGAGTAAAACCTACGCCAAAGACGGCTCAACAGGTCATTCCATACATTGAGGCGTATGAGAACGGCGTATTCCAGGTAGCTCCGGGAGTTTTTAGTAAGACGTTTGAATTTAAGGATATTTCCTTTAAGACAAAGTCTGATGAAGAGCAGCAGGAAGTTTACAGTGCCTACATGAGATTTTTAAATACCTTACGTGAGAAGGAAGACGTTTACTTTTCCTTTGTCAATAGGATTGAGGATGCAAACCTGAAGATGGAGAAGATCATTCCCATCATGAAGGGTGATCAGTATGACGTTTACCGTAAGGAAATGAGTGAAATGATCAGGCAGAAGATGGTTACCATGCGTAATTCCATCGAGACTCGTCGTTACATTACCGTAACGGTAGAAGAGGATTCCGTGGATAAGGCAATGGCCAGACTGGAAACCATCAGCGTATCTCAGGAGTTCAAGAAGGTTACGAAGGATAGCATTAAGCCTTTGAACCTTGCTGAAAGACTGGAAGTTTTATATGAGATCATGAACAGTGCGGCCAATAAGAATTATTGGTTTGAGCATGACGTAAACGGTGAGACGCACGTTGACTTTTCAAGAATGGCAAAACAGAATCTTACGACGAAGGATCTGATTTCGCCTGAAGCATTTAAGTTTGGCGGCGTTGATTTCGAGATCGGCGAGCGTATGGGCCAGGCAATGTATCTTGCCGGCGTAGCAAACTGGATGAATACGAACTTTGTGGCGGACATGTGTTCCACGAACTTTGAGGGCGTGGTAACCATGCATATCGAGGCTCTTCCCCAGGAGAAGGCAGTAAAACTGGTACATAATCAGTCCGTAAACATTACCGCAGAAGTAATGGATAAGCAGAAGAATGCACTTCGTAACGGATATTCACCGGAATTCATTTCCGCGGATCTGAAGAGAGCGAAGGAGCAGATTGATCAGCTGCAGGAAGACTTAATGAATCGTGACCAGAGACTTTTCTACATGAGCATGTGTCTGATGCATTTTGCTGAGGATAAGGAGACTTTAAAGGCTCAGAGAGAGATCATTAAGAATCTGGCTTCCAAGTACATGTGTACGATGCAGCCCCTTACCTGGCAGCAACAGCGTGGATTTGCATCCGCACTTCCCGTAGGCGTTGACAGATGTTTTACGAAGAAGCTGTTTACGACGGAAAGTCTTGGCGTATTCATTCCTTTCGACGAGATGAATCAGTTTGACGCAGGCGGTAACTATTACGGCGTCAATGCAGTAAATAAGTCCCTGATCGTTTATAACAGATGTAAGGGACAGAACTATAACGGACTGGTACTTGGTAGTTCCGGTTCCGGTAAGTCCTTCTCCTCCAAGAGAGAGATGGTCAGCGTCATCTTAAATACGGATGCTGACGTAAACATCATTGATCCCGATGGTGAGTACACTCCTTTGGCACAGGCCTTTGGCGGATCAGTCATCAGGATTGCACCCGGTAACCACGTATTCTTAAATCCTTTTGATTTGGACGTGGATACCTCACATGACTCTGACATGAACCCGATCACGATGAAGACGGACTTTGTCTGTGGTATGCTTGAGACCATGCTTGGTAACGGAGCGTCCCTGACTCCCGTACAGAAATCCATCGTTGACCGTTGCATCCAGCAGATCTATGCACCATACCTTGAGTACCTGCAGAGTGCTCCGGTGGATGCCAATGGAAAGAGAAAGACGATTGACCGTGACAGATGTCCTACCATGCAGACCTTGTATCAGATGCTTTTAAGTCAGTCTCAGCCGGAGGCCCAGAACCTTGCACTGGTAATGGAGACCTACACGACCGGTACCTTTGATACCTTTGCACACCGTACCAACGTTGACGTAAACAATAAGCTGATCATTTATGACATTAAGAACATTGGTACGAACCTGAAGGAACTTGCATTGAAGGTATGTATGAATGATATCTGGAATAAGATCGTGGAGAATAGAAAATATGGTAAGTGGACCTGGTTCTACATTGATGAGTTCCACCTGCTGCTTTCCAATAACTCCACGGCAGAGTTCCTTAAGAGCATCTGGAAGCGTGCCCGTAAATGGCAGGGCGTTCCTACGGGAATTACGCAGAACGTGGAAGACCTTCTGCAGTCACCTGCGGCACGTGCCATCATCAATAACTCCAGTTTCGTATATATGCTCAATCAGTCCTCTATGGATAGGGCAATGCTTGCAGAGATCCTGCACTTGTCCGCAAATGACATTGAGTACGTAACGAACGTGGAACCCGGTCATGGCCTCATTTATACCGGTAAGCAGGCAATTCCTTTCGTGGATAACTTCCCGAAGGATACGCAGTTGTATAAGGTTATGAGTACCAGGGCCGCCGAGTAAGGTGTAAAACTTGCACTTTACTCAATGAATGGATGATAACAAAAATGGTTTGCGGATGAATTTTGAATAAGATTATTCATTATTATTTATTCATTATTCATTCGCAACGTCTTCGACGTTGCTTAGCCCCCCATTTTTTTGTTTTCCATATATATAAAAAGCATTAAGAAAGGGAAGGGTTATGAGAGATCATAATCCTTTCTTTTCTTCTTCCTGGGGAAATTCTTTTTTCTTCTATCTAAAGTTTTTATGGAAAATAAAAGGAATTGAGGGAGGAATAAAAACTTTTTTTGCATATAGAAGAGGAGAACAAAAAGGGAAAGGCGTAAGCCAAACATCTTAAAACTGGGGGATTTTTGAAGAAATCCTTCGCATAAAAAGAGAAGGAGAGTTTTATGAATACTGATTACTTCATGCAGGAAAATAACATGGAAACGGAAAAAACGGAGAACGTATTTGGCATCTCTGAGGAAGTAACCATGTTAGATGAAACTGGGCTTGGAAGATTTACCGGAGCCCTTTCCGGAAGAAATGAAAATGGAGAGAGTAAGGTACAGGTATCCTATCAGTCTTATGCTTTGGAAGAACCGGAAGACAGTCCGGATAAGACGAGGATCTATACGGTTTCCAATGCGGCCTGTGAATTGTCCATTGATAAGAAGAACCCCGGATTTTTTGTTTTGGACATTATTTTCCAGAGTTATAACGATCCGGAATTGAAACTGTTATGGGCAAGATTGCAGAGACATAAGGCAAACATTGCAAAGGATCCTGCGAAAACCTGGATTTTTTACATCAATCTTTTGGAAAAGGCGAGCGTATCCGTACGTACGGAAGAGCGTGACGTACTTGTCATGGGGAACGTTTTCAATCCACTCATTTATTATCTGACAAGGGAAGTACCGAATCAGGTGATTGAAGAGGATCAGGAAAGAAGAATTACGGAAAAGGATGAATTAACCGGAACGAGAAAGACCGTAGACATCCAGGGAGGAAACATCATCAGAATGTTGATTGCGGATAATCTCGTACAGTTCCAGATCCGTAGTGACGTGGACACGCAGGAGATCAAGGGCGAAGTGGAACGTGAGCAGGAAGAAAACCGTTACGTAAACTCTCAGGGACAGGGCGGTTATTTTGGAGGAATTGATTAAGAAATGACTGCTAAAAAAGAAAGAAGGAGGTTTTCAGATGACGTTCAAAGAAACCCGGTTTTTTAAGGCTGATGATGGAACTGAAAACGGCGGAGCACCCACTCCTCCGGTACCAACGCCAAATGGAATGAATTCGGGCGATCCAAAAGATCAGTCGAACGTAAGTAAGCCAGACAATGAATCCGCACCTGCCGGCGGATCATCCCCAGGAGGACAAAACAATGCGTCCCAGGGGAAACAGAACAAGCATTTTTCCTATGGTAACAGTGGAGCGGGTTCTACTTCCAACATGATCTATCAGTTTACCAACGGAAACATTAACGTTCAGGGAGTAAAGGCAGAGAATAGTGCAGCAGAGAACATCATGGAAGCAGGAGTGGAATATGCAAAACACCCCTGGAGAACCAGTGAAAATACCTTTTATGAGAATGCTCAGAGACTCAGAAAGGTACAGGCCGTAACGGCATTTGTCATGGGCGATTTTCATAAGGCAGATAAAGCGAATGCGTATGATTCGCTTGATCTTTCAGGAGCAAAGTCCGGAACGGATGCATATAGCCGTGTCGGACTTGGTTATGCTGCAGAGAATCGCATGAATGAGAGTCTTATGAGTTCTCAGTTGATGATGACCGGAGATGACGGAAAGAAATTTGCCTTTGACTTTGGAAAGGATCATCTGACGGATTCTCAGCTTCATGCCCTGGCACAGGAAGGATGCGTGGAATTTGGCGGACGCATGGTAACCTTTGATAATGAGACTGCCGCAAAGACTTTTGCAAAAAATTATGCAGATGCCATGCAGGAGAGAGCAAGAAGGGAACCTTTCTTAAATGCAACGACGGCAAAAGAAAAGGCTGAGGCCTTGGCTACCGCAAGAGTGGCACTCATCAGTCATTTAAAACAGGACGATGATTTTATGGATTTTGCCGATCTGTCAAAGAAACCCGGAAACATGTCCAAGGAAGATTTCATTAAGACGGAATGCATGCAGCATACGCAGAGACTTGATAATGAAATGTTCGAGGAACTGCAGACGCAGGCGGCCTTCTTAAATCAAAATGGTTATGCAGAGTGTCAAAGTGGCATGTTTGGCTTTAGTGCCATTAACATGGAGACAAAGCAGGACCGTGATCAGATGATGCAGAATTTTAGTGATACGGTTGCCAAGATTGGTGATGACGTAAATAAACTGGAATCCTCCATTCAGTCATTAAACGGACAGCAGATCCGACTGCAGAGTAAGATTTCCGAGAAACAGAGACAGATTGCCGACTTAAAATCGGGAAAGGCTTTAATTCCCGAGGGAATGACAAAAGAGGATTATCTGGCAAGACTTACTTCTTCCAGGGATGCCCTTATGATCAAGAGTCAGAATTTGGACGCAAAGATCAATCATCTGACAAGCGTAAGGGATAAGAAGGGTACCTTAAAGAGTCAGATGGATACCATTGAAGAGAAGCTGAAAAAGAAACTGCAGCAAAGGGAAACCTTAACGGAGATTGATAAGGCATCCAAATGGGCAGGAGATGAAGCTTATCAGAATAAGAGAAGTTATGGTGCAAGAATCGTAGGAAATAAGGTTTTTGGCCAGGACATGATGTTTGGTTCCGAGACTTATAAGCGTATGTATAAGATGGCGGACATGGGCGTACGTACCATTCACAGAGTAAGCGTTGGAATGGAACTGAAGTTCATTGAAAGCCATAAAACCTTAAATAATGCATCTTTCCTGCAGAGTTATAAGGAACAGCTTCAGTTTACGCATGCGGAAGATAAGTTATATCTGGAAGCAAAGAAAAACGGGAATAAGAATTATCGTAATGAAAGACAGATGAGAATCGAATCCCGTAAGATGTTAAAGACCCAGGAACAGCTGGTGAATGCCCGCGGCCGTGTAGAACAGGTACAGAATCGTAAGAGTCCATTAACCAAGGATGAATTAAGTGAATTAAAATCCCTGGAGCGTCAGATCAGGAGAAGTGAGAAGCATCAGAAGCAGATGACTTCCAGACAGGATGCCATCTCGGCAAGAAAACAAAAACGAGACGCAAGAAGACAAAAAGCAGCAACGAAAAAAGCAGCCAGAATTGAAAAATACAAAAAATCAATGCTGGGCAAATTTACGGATAGGGTAAGTAAGTTCTGGAGTAAGTATTCTCCAAACGCCTTAAAACAAAAAGTCGTTGGAGCCCTCTCGAAAAAACTCATTGCCGCATTTGGTGGCAAAACCTTAATTGGTGCTTTATTGGCCGGAGGCGGAGCTTTTCTTCTTCTCATCTTAAAGATGGCAGTCATGGGGGCAGCCATTATTGTCATTATCTTTTACCTGTCAGATTTAATTCCCAAGGGAACAAATTTGGCAGAGAAACTGGACATGGGCGTGGATGGCATGAATTATATTCAGGTCATTGTCAATGAGGCCTCCACGAAGCTCGCAAGGAGCTTTAAGTCCGTGGCGGAAAGAGACGCCTATACGCATTATTCCGAGATGGATGCCAGTGCCCTGGCGGCAGCCAGTGCCAATGGAGAAGCAGTCATGAGCCCGAAATATGACTGGTATCGAGGAATTAACATGGGTAAGATCGGAAACATTTATTATGCGGAAGATCGAAGTCAGAAAGCCTTTGGCGTAAATGATAACCTGGTACCCATTACCAGCATGATGCATTTCAGATTCCTGGATGAGATTGGATACTTAAACTGGAATACGGCAAGAGGATACGTTTATTACATGTATTCCCAGAGCCATGACACGGATGGATATTATGCAAAGCCGGAAGATGACTGTAATTCGGCAAACCTGTATAGCGTTAGTTTTGATCCTAAGACGGCTTTAAGTCAGGTTTTAAAATCCAATAATAAGGTTGTATATTCCTTATCAAGACCAACGACCATTCAGGCAAAATGTTCCAACATTTACGTACATGGATATGATAAGGCAGATCAGTTAAAGCTTAGACAGGAAGCAGCTCATGCCCATCAGGATGGATTAAGTGCTTTCTATGATAACCTTGTAAGTAATTTTTCTTCTCTCTGGGGAGATCTCTTAAATTCCGAATCTGAGGAAACGAAGATGAAGAAAAACGGAATTGTAGTGGATGACTGGAGTGGATCAGGAGCTTATAAGAAACCAAGTGACAGTAAAGGAACCTGTAATGATGCAGTAGCCATTGCAAGCCTTGCACTTACGGAAACCCGTAAGAAGACCGGAAATGATTATAATGAGGCAAGGAACCTTTTAGTTTCCTCAACCGGTACTTATGGAGCGGAACAGTGTCCTCATTATGAACACATGCATAATCCGGTAGGATGTAAGGATGCTGATTGTTGGAAGCTTGACGTTTCAACGGGAGTCTTCGTGACAACCAAGGAAGTTCACGTTCACAGAAATACGGCCGCAAGCGTACATGCCTGTGATTGGAGTAACTGTTCAAATCTTGATAAACTTGGAAATGAACAGCATTATGAACATACGCATGGATCCGGATGTAATAATACGTATTGCGGACTTAATGAACATACGCATGGCATAACCTGTTGTAATAAGGAGACACATACGCATGGAGCGTCCTGTTCAAAGACAACTTATGGAGTCTGTGGTAATTGTGGAGCAATGGGATTAACTCCCGGAGCTGCAGGAACGGCCGCTCATGCTTGTCCCAATGGTGGAAATGGGTATGAACAATATCAGTATGACGTATGGAGTTGCGGAAAAACGGAACACTCTCATACAAATGCGGATGGATCCAGAAGTTCTGATTGTAACAATGATGCTTGTACAAATAAAGACGCAGACGGAAATCCTTATGAACATACTCATGGAGCTGATTGCTGTTCCTTAAATGAGCATACGCATGGTGCAAGCTGCTGTATCTATGAGGAACATAAGCATTCTCCTTCCATCTGTTATTACTTCCCTGGATCCTCCGATACCGGATGTGCCCATACTGGACTTAACGGCGTTGAGACCTATGGAAAGGTACAGCATAAACACCTTGCATGGAAGGGAGCTGCTTCTCCCGGATGTTATCAGACCGTATGGGTATGTCCCGGACATTGTGGAAGCCACATGACGCCTCAGGTTGACGTGGTACAGGACATGACTTATGAAAGTCTTGTAACTTATGATAACTTTAAGGTACACAGAAACCTGCAGGATGCAGATTTTGATACCAATAGCTTATTTAATAAGCATGGATCGGAAGATGGTCTTTCCGATAACTTTGTAACGGTAGGAGCATGGAAGGGATTCTGGAATACGAAAGCCCTGGAATGGTTCCGTATCTTTAATACTTCCCCTGCAGTATTCTTCCAGAGTTTTGGAAAGAACCTGGTTTACTTTGGAGCATCTGCCGTGGATAAGGTAACGGGAGCCGTAAGTAACTTCTTTAACTGGATCGTAGGAAAGATTGGCGGATTCGATACGCAGGAAACTGCGGAAGCAGCCGCACAGGATGCCGTTGTAGGAGATGACGTCCAGGATATCTTCCAGTTTGAAGGCTGGTATAAGAAGGATGACCGTGGAAACATTGTCTTAAATACTTCTCAGATTGAAGACGTGGATTCCTTATATCCTTCCGATGAGAATTATAAGACGGCCATTGAAAACTGGAGGGACATTGGAGACGTAAGATTCCCGACCGGAGCCATTACGACCATGTATGATCAAAAGATTACGGAGATCATGGAAGCTCTTCCTTCTGATCTGGAAGGATACAGAAGAGAGGTTATTCAGACGGCTTTGGAAAGCGTCGGAAGATATACCTTTGTAACAGATAAGAGTAGCTTTAAGTTTGATGAAGCT
>JAEEGL016587506.1_pt1 | contig 12150 bp, 7 predicted proteins | sample 9134231 | NCBI WGS metagenome assembly JAEEGL01 (sample SAMN16246548, study PRJNA631951) | gut metagenome | biome: gut microbiome; feature: rumen; material: fiber-attached | host: Bos | place: Iran: Karaj | collected 2018-10
CTACTGATACGGCGCCCGCGGAGATCCCCTCTCTTGCCGCGGCCGCCGCGGTTCCGCTCCCCCAACAGAACGCGGCACCCGCCGCAGTACAGACGACGGCGAAAGAAACCCACCCGGCGCCGGACACGGCACAGCCCACGGCGACCGCCAAAACCACGGCACCGGAAACCGACGCGCAGATTGAAATAACAGCACAGAAGGCCGCGGAGGCGGCACCTTTATCCACCGCCATCCCCTCGGAAGCGGCAGCAGAAGAAACCCGCTCCGCGGAGATCGTCTACCGCGAGGCGGAGACCTCGGAGCCGCCCGTACCGCAACATACTCAGCCCGCCGCGGCACAGACGACGTCGAAAGAAACCCACACGGCGCCGGACACGGCACAGCCCACGGCAACCGCCAAGACCACGGCACCGGAAACCGCCGCAAAGAGTGAGATAAACAAGCAGAAAGCAGCCGAGGCGGCAGCCCTGCCCGCCGCAATTCCGACGGAAGCGGCAGCAGAAGAAACCCGCCCCGCGGAGATCGTCTACCGCGAGGCGGAGACCTCGGAGCCGCCCGCGCCGCAGCGCGCCGCACGGCCGGAAAGAACGGAAACGCAGCGCACCGCAGCAAAGACGCGCGCCGCCGCTCCCGCGCCGCCGGTCCGAGCGGCCGGAGTGGCAGCACGGGATATCCGCGTGGCAGCAGAGCACGGCGCGCCCAGACAGGCCGGCAACGCACTTCGAACTGCCGGAAAAGCGCGGCGGGCGGCGGATACGGTCGTGCCGGAGTCCGCCGAGACCGCTTACCTGTCCGCCGCGGCGGAGCCGGATGCGAATGGCCGTCCGCTGTCCGCAGCGGTCCCCGCGGCGCAATCGCCGACTGTGCCCGCCCCGCCGGAGCTGATTTTCGCGCCGACCGCGCCGATGCCGGACGCTGAGCCTCCGGCGGGAGAGGCGCCGGCAAGCTCCGAAGAGCCGCCGCGCTTCGACGCATCGGAGCTGCCCGCCTGGGCAAGAGAGCTGCTGGAGCAGTCCGGCGTGACGGACACGGTTCGGGTCTCCGACGTGTTTTCGGGCCGGTCCGGCGCGCAGCAGGTCCACTGGAGTATGCCAGGCGCGACGCCCGCGGCACCCGCGGCGCGCAGTACGGTGCACCACGGTCCCGCGGACCTGGCCTTCCGGGAGCGCCCGGAGAGCGAGCCGCCTTCCCAGGCGCCGATCAGCGACGCGGAGCTCCAGCGCACGGCAGACAGGGTTTACAAGATCATCGAGGAGCGCCTGCGGCGGGAGCTGCGGCGCAGCGGAAGATAAAGAACAGGGGGCGTTAGCGTGTTTGTCGGAATCCCCAATCCCAATATCCTGATTCCTGTGGAAAAGATGCGGATCACCGATCTGGACAACAACGATAGCTTCGAGGTGCTCTACAATCCACAGAGCTATTCACGCCGTAAGTCCGTCAATTACAGATCGATCCCGCTGCTGGGTGCGGACGCCCCCGTCGTGCAGTTTCAGAGCGGCGGGGCGGAGGTGCTCTCCTCTGAGCTGTTCTTTGACAGCGTTTACGCCGGCGGCGAGGTTGGCGGCAGCTTCGGCGACCGCCTGAAGTTCACGGGCAACAGTCTTTTGCCCACCATTGCCGGGCTCATCGACGTACGGGATTACACCAAGAAGGTCACGGAACTCATGTATCTCGACGATGACCTGCACCGTCCGCCGGAGCTGAAGGTGGAGTGGGCGTCGCTGCAGTTCAAGGGCTTCCTTGCCAAGTGTGAGGAGCGCTTTGTGCGCTTTGACGAGCGGGGGCGCCCGGTGCGGGCGTTCCTGACCTGCGAGTTCGTCGAGCACCGGGACATCAACAAGCTCTATGTGGCAAATCCGCTGAACTCGCCCGATACGACCAAGTATCACACCGTCCGACAGGGAGATTCTCTCTGGTCGCTGGCCGCGCAGGAATACGGCGACGCCGGACAGTGGCGCGACATCGCGGCAGCCAACGACCTGGCGAATCCCCGGACCCTCCGGACCGGAGAGACTCTGATCGTCCCGGCGAAGGTATAAGTCATGGATCAGGGAAGCTATACCTATGCCTCACTGGCAAAAAAATACGACAATTTCACCGCGCCGGGCTTTACCATCGAAGTGGGCGGCAAGGAGTTGGCGCTGGGGAAGTACCACATTCCGGGCGTCGAGGTGGAGATCAGCGCCGCCGGCACGGCGGGGGGCTGCAATTTCCAAATCGAGGGACAGTACGATTTCAAGAACAGCAAATGGGTGAACGACGCGGCAAAGCTCATCAAGCCCGGCGCCAAACTGATCGTCAAAGGCGGCTATCAGGAGCGCAAGGAGCTGTTCTACGGGTATGTGGACGATTTTTCAATCGACTTCAACAGCGACAAGACGCCCTTCATCCAGGTGAACGGTATCGACGGGCTGGGTTACCTGATGAATATGTATACCCCGCTCTACGCCGGCGAAAAGAAGCCGAAGGAGATCGTTGAAACGATCCTGAAAAAGAGCCAGTCCGCGGGCTTCGCGAAAAAGGTGCAGGTTGGGGCGCTCGACGGCTTTGAGACGCCGATCATCAAGGAGCTGACCGACGACTGGAAGTTCCTGTGCACTTTGGCGGAGCGCTACGGCACGATGCTGTTCGCCGTGGACGGAGAACTGATTTTCGACAATGTGCTGACCAAGACCTCGCCGATTTTGACGCTGACTGTGGGCAAGAGCGTGCGGCACTTTTCCAGACGGGTCTCCTTAAGCCATCAGGTGGGCAAGGTGGAGGTCATGGGCCGCGACGTCAACCAGGTGGCCGTCATGGGCTCGGCCTCCAGCGTGACAGCCGGCGGAGAGGGCAAGACAGCCGCGGAATGGGTCAGCGGGCTCAAGGAGTCGACGCTGCGGGAGCGCAGCGAGTACGCCCGCACCCAGAAGGAGTGCGAGACCCTGGCGCAAAACCGCCTCAACTCCATCGCGATGGGCTTTGTTTCCGGCGAGGGCGAGTGTGTCGGGATCCCGGAGCTGATCCCGGGCCGCTATCTCAAGATCGACGGCGGGGACGAGCTGACCAACGGAACATATTTTCTCTCAAAGGTGATCCACCGTTTCCGGACAGACGAGTATATCACCGCCTTTGAGATCAAAGGAGCAAAAGCATGAGCCTTTCCGGACTGACAGGGCAGATGGGCGCCCTGATGTCACCTTACAGCGGCCCGCCCGGCGTTTTCAGCCTGACGCTGGCGACGGTCAAGGACATCAAAGACGATAAGAAGCTCAACCGCGTCAAGTGTCTCCCCATCGGCGCGCCGGACGACGAAATGACGGACTGGTGCTATGTGATGACGCCCATGGGAGGCAAGGAGCGGGGACTGTTCCTGTTTCCGCAGGTGGACGATCTGGTCGTGCTGGGCTATCTGGAAAACGACCCGCACCGTCCCATCGTTCTGGGCGGCTTCTGGAACACGGAGACCACGCCGCCCTTGACCGTGGCGGACGGAAAGGCGGAGGATTACTGCCTGAAAACGCCCCAGAAGGTGGAATTCACGCTCCACGACGAGGACAAAAAGCAGAAGCTCACGGTCACGATGCCCTCCGGGACCGTGATCGAGATCGATGATGAACAGCAGACGGTGACGACGAAAAACAAAGGCGGCGACACCGCGCTGACGATGAAAATGAAGGACGGCGAGATCGAGCTCACTGCGAAAAGCAAGCTGACGCTGACCGCGGGAAGCGCGTCCGTCACCCTGGAGAAAAACGGGAACATCACGGTCAAAGGCAGCGGAGACATCACCCTGGACGGCAAGGCCGTCAGCGCCAAGGCAAAGGGACAGCTTTCGCTGCAGGGCATGGATGTGTCCGCTACGGCGAACAAGGACCTCAATCTGAAGGCCACCGCGACGGCCAACGTGAAAGGTATGCTCCTGAAGCTCAACTGACTTCGGGGCCCCAGAAAAAGACCACGGCAAGGAGGCGAAGATATTGGACGGAAAAGAATTTATGGGGAAGGGACTGAAGTTCCCCCTTCAGATCGACCCGAAAACCGGAAAGATCGCCATGGTGAGCGAGGAAGAGGATATCGCCGAGGCCATAGGCATCATCATCAACACGGTCCAGGGCGAGCGCGTCATGCGGCCGGATTTCGGCTCCAACGTGCTGGACTATACCTTCTCCGCCGCCTCCGATTCCCTGCGCCAGAGCCTTGCCTTCGACCTGCGCGAGCAGCTCGGCTTTTTGGAGCCGCGCATCGACGACATCGACGTGCGATGCAGCGACACCGACGAGCTGGAGGGCGCCATCGTCGTTGAGGTCGACTACCGCGTGCGCAGCACCAACAACCGCTATAACCGCGTTTATCCCTTCTACAGGACAGAAGGCTCGGAGGGAGGCGACGTGATATGAACCGCCCGCTTCTTGACCCGAGAGAACCGGAGGAGATCCGGGAGCAGCTCCGCGCGCTTGCACAAAGCTATACGCCGGAGTGGCGCTATGAGGGCACGGAAAACGACCCCGGCGCCGCGCTGGCTGAGCTGTTCCATGATATGTACAGCCAGAGCGTGAACCGCCTCAACGCGCTGCCGGAAAAGCTGTTTGTCGAATTTCTGAACCTGATCGGCTACCGGGAGCCGGGTCCCATGCCCGCCACCGGGACGGTCTGCTTTGAGGCGCAGGAGAACGCGGAGAATCCCTTCACCGTTTCCGCGGGGACCCAGCTGTTCACGCCGGACGCGGAGGGGGACAACATCGTCTATGAGACGGAGCGGACGATCCAGGTCTCTCCGGCCAGACTGACGGACATCTTTTTCGTGGACGCCCAGGCCGACAGCGTCACCCGCGTGGACCTCTCCGAGCGGGCACAGCGCTTCTTTGAGCCGGCCGGCGAGGAGCTGCAGCGTCACCGCTTCCTGATCGCGGAAAACGATGTGCTGCGCCTGGACTGCCCCGCGCGCATCTCCGCCGTATTCCGTCCGGGTGGCGGACAGAGCGAGGAGGCGGCGCAGGCGCTGGCAGGCGAAAACCTGCGGTGGACCTTCCCCTATGGGGGGGAGGCGATCCCCTTTGATGAAGCCCGCGCGGAAAACGGCACGCTGATCCTTGAAAAACGCAACAGTCTCACCCCGGAGGCCGATGAAGAGGGCCGAATCTGCATCCGGTGCGAGGGCCATCCCGAAGCGGAGCTCTTCGTCAACGAAATCGAGCTGTCCAGCGAGCCGATCTCTCCCTGCCCGGCTCAAAGCCTTTACAACAGCGACCTTCCGATCGCCCTGCCGGAGGGCGGCTACTGCTTCGGCCGCCGCCCCGGGGTGTATGATATGTTTTTCCTCCGCTGCGACACTGCGCTGACCAAGCGGGGCGCGGAGGCCCTGCTGCATCTGGACCTCGTCTTCATTGTGGACGAGCCGGAAAAGCAGAGGGAGCGCTACGACTTTACCCAGCTTGTGATCAACAAGCAGACCGCCGTGGAGCAAAAGCCGGACGACGTGGCGATCACGCAGGTCATCTGGGAATACTTCAACGGCATCGGTTGGAAGCATCTCCCGGTCACCGGCGATAAAAACCCCTTTAACGGCGCGCGCGAAGGCGCGCTGGAGCTGCGCTTCCGGGTGCCGGACGACATTGAGGCCGCAGAGGTCAACGCGGACATCGGCTACTTCATCCGGGCGCGGGCGGTGGAGGTGAGCAACGCCTTTTCCTCCTACCAGCGTTGGATCGTGCCCTATGTGAAGGACGTGTCCTTCCGGTGGCAGTACGACACGCCCCGGAGACCCACGTACTGTTTCTCCGAAAACAACGGGCGGCAGTACGAATGTCCGGACGCCGACCGCTACACCCAGCTCATGTTCCCCGCACTGACGCCGATGGCGCCCGAGCGCGCCGCGATGTATTTCCGATTCAACGCATCACCCAACGCCATGCCGCTCTCCCTGCGATTTCAGGTCGAGGGGCGCGCCCATCTGACGGGGCAGCTGCTCTGGGAATATTGGAACGGGAAAACCTTTGAGCCCATCCGGACGGTGGACCAGACGGAGCGCCTGCTGCACAGCGGCGAGATCTTCCTCTTCCTGCCGGAAAAGCTCCCGGAGGCGGAAAAGCTCGGCGAGACGGGCTGGTGGCTGCGCCTGAGCCGCAGCGCGCTGGAGACCGGAATCATGCCGACGGTCGCGTCGGTGACGGTGAACGCGGTGTCCGCGGTCCAGTGCCGGCGGGAGGCGGACCAGTATTTTGATACAGAGATCTACGAGGCCGGCAAGCGCGTCCAGCTGCTCAGCCTGCCGGTGCTGGCATGCCGGGTGTGGGTCGACGAGGTCGCCTCGATCCCGGACGCGGAGCTGGAGCAGTTAAAGCGGGAAACGCCCGAACGGGTGCGCCTGGAATGGGAGGACCACATCCTCCGGCACTGCTGGATAGAGTGGGAGCGAGTCGACGACCTCGCCATGGCCGCGGCGGACGCACGGGCCTATATGCTCGATCCCTTCCAGGGGACGATCGCCTTCGGGGACGGCCATCAGGGGCGCGTCCCGCCGACGGGGGACCGCAATATCTGCGTGTCCTATTCCAGCGGCGGCGGCGAGCGGGGAAACGTTCCCGCAGGCGCGATCCGCTCGCTTTTGACGGCGCTGCCGCAGGTGAGCGCCGTGCGCAACCTCACCGCGATGAGCGGCGGGACGGGCCGTTTCCCGATCGAAGACATCGAGGCGCGAGGCAGCCGTTTCCTGCACAACCGTGGCCGCGCCGCGGGACGCAGCGATTATGAGGAGCTTGTGCGCGAGGCGTTCCCGCAGGTGAACCATGTCCGCTGCTTCTCCGGACGCAACGAACGGGGCGAGCGGGCGCCGGGTCACATCGCGGTGGTGATCGCGGGCTTCGGCCGCGGCGGCGAGGGGACGGAGGCGCTTTGCGCCAAGGTCTACCGCTTCCTGTCGGAGTACAGCTCCTGCTGTCTCACGGCGGAAAACCGCCTGCACGTCTGCCCCGCCACGGTGCTGACGGTCAGCACCTCCGTCACCGTCCAGACGGAGCGCCCGGAGCTGGCGGCGGAGACGCAGCAGCTCATTGTGCGCCGCCTGGAGACGCTGATCGGAGAGACCTGGAAGGCCCGTCCCATCGGCGAGCAGATTCGGCTGAGCGAGGTATGGAGCGTCGTGCGCGACACGCCGAACGTCCGCGTGATCGAGCGGATATTGGTGGAGGCGTCCTACGACCAGGAGGGACAGCAGAAGCTGGCGCCCCTCGAGGCGGACACCGAGTTCCCCTACGGCGTCGCGGAAAGCGGAATGCACCTGGTGCGACTGAGTTGAGCAGCCGTCGGACAAATCGCCATGCACATCCAGCCGGCTGCTTTTCCACCTGATCTCGTCTTAAAAACTTGAAATACACAAAGTATTCCTGCGTTTTTTCGCCATTATCAGACGAAAAAACAGCTTGCCAATCTGCGCACGTCGATCTGTTCGACGGCTGCTGAGTGAGATAGAAGGGACATTGATTCTATGCTGCAATCGCGCAATCTGGACGATCAGCGTTTTGAAGATATCGTGAGGGAGGCGGCGGGCCGCCTGCCCTGGCTTTGCCCTGTCTGGACGGACCACAACTCCCACGACCCCGGCATCACGATCATGGAGCTGATGGCCTGGTTCAAGGAGTCCCAGCAATATGAGATGAACCGGATCGGACCGGAACAGACCCGCAAGCTGCTGGAGCTCACCGGGATCCATGTCCACGCGGAGAAGGCGGCGGTCTGCGCGCTGCTGGTCCCGCCGGAGGCGTCGGCGCGGACGGTCTATTCTGCGCTGGAAACGCCGGAGGGCGTCGTTTTCGAGCTGGACGAGGAGATCCCGGAGACCCGCTGCGAGCTGCTCCGGGCGATGATCTCCCGCCCCCGCGGAAAAGCGGCCGTGGACGTCACGGGGATGCTGTCAGACGCCTCCGTGTTCCAGCCCTTTGAGTTCGGCGGCGAGGCCGGCAGCGCGCTGGTGCTGGAATTCCGGCCGCGGCCGGAGAAAACCCTGCGTATATGGTTCGAGGTAGAGACGCCTGACGGCGTGGAGCGCAACGCCCCGGACGCGGATTCCGAGCTGCCCAGGACGCTGGTGTGGGAGCTGCCCGGCTGCGGCGAAGTGACGCCGCTGGCAGACGAGACCTTTGCCCTGAGCCGCAGCGGCTATGTGACCCTGCCGGCACCGGAGGCCTGGCGGGCGGATGCCGACGGCATTTATCGCCTGACCCTGCGGCAGACAGAGGGAGGCTGCGAGGAAAAGGTACGGCTGAACTCTCTGAGCGTCTGCCGCTATCGTGCCGTGCAGACCTCCAGCCGCGCCAGGGCCTACCGCTTTACCGTGAGACCTCTGAAAAAATGCGCCGTGGATGTGCGCAGCGCGCAGGCGCGCAGCGCGGATACCGCGGTATTCCTGCGGACGAAGGAGGGCTGGCAGCAGATCGCCGACTATGCCCTCCAGCGCAAGCCGGACGGCCTGCGCGTCACCTTGGACGCCGCCGCCGCGGCGAAGGACGAGGAAGAGAATCTGCTGATCGCCTGCCTGGACCCCGTCCGGCTGCGCGACCTGCTCTTTGACGCCACGGGCCGCCCCGGCGAGAGCTTTCGCCTGAACCTGGACGGCAAGGGCGTACTGACGAAGCGCCTGACTCTCATGTGCCAGACGCTCTGCGCCGACGGCGTGGTCCGCCCGGCGCTCTGGCACTGTGTGGACGACCTGTCCGTCTGTTCTCCGCGGGACCGGGTGTTCGTCTATGACCGGAAACGGGAATGCGTAACGGTGGGCGACGGCGCCCACGGCGCCCTGATCGCCCCGGGCAAGGGCGCGGTCATGGTGGTCGAGGAGCTGATGAGCCTGTGCGGAGAAGGCAACATCCCCGCGGGCGCGGGACTGCGCTTCGTCGACGGCGGCGAGGCGGTAGGCAATGCCGCCGCCCACTCCGGGCACGACGCGGAGACCCTGGCCGAGGCCAGGGGGCGGCTGCTGCGCCGGCTGCGTGACACCCGCAAGTGCGTTTCCGCGGCGGACTATGAGTTCCAGGCGCTGCATACCCCGGGGCTGCGCGTGGCGGGCGCCCGGGCCCTGCCCGATTTCGACGCCCGGAAAAAGCATCAGAAGACCCCGGGCTGCGTGTCCGTGGTGGTCCTGCCCGCCGGCGACGACGAGAAGCCCATGCCGGACGCCCGCTTTCTTGCGGCGGTCTCGCGGCAGATGGAGCGCTGCCGATCTATATGCGTCCGAACGGAGGCCATCGGCGTGCGCTATGCCGACGTCACGGTCAACGTTCGCCTCTGGTGCGAAAAGGGCCTCCGAGAGGAGACGCTGGAGGAGGCGCTCAGAGACTTTTTCGCGCCGCGGGGCGCGCGCATCGGCGCCGGCGTCAGCCGGGACGAGATCGCCGCGCTGCTGCAAAAGGTGCCCGGCGTGCTCCAGCTCGACCGGGTCGAGCTGCGCGGATTGGATCAGAACAGTTATCAGACCGCCGGTGGCGACCTGACCGTGATGCCGGACACGATCCTGCATCTGGCGGGCGCGACGGTCAGCTTGTCAAAGGATAGAAGGTGAGGGAACTGGAAGCCCAGGCCTATTGGCATTTATACGGAGCGGAGCGCTGGAACGGCGGGATCTACCGGGCGGTGGAGCGCTGCGGCGACAGCCTGAAGCTCAGCGACGACGCCTTTGAGGGCGTGGCGTTCCTGCCGCCGCTGGACAGCGGGGAAGACGCCTTCCGCTGGGGCAGGGTCAAGCTGGACCTCTTCCTTCCGAAGGACACCTCGGTGCAGATCTTCGCCAGAGCCTCCGACAACCCGGAATGGGCGGCGTGGCAGGGCGCTTCCGGGGAGGAGACGCGGGCCGCGGAGGCCGCGCGGAGCCTCTTCGGGGACCCCAGGGCCAACTGCGGCGATGCATGGCTTTCCGATACGGGGCGCTGGCTCTGGCTGGCCATCGGCTTTGCCAGCGGCGGAGCGGAAAAGCCGCGCCTGGACGCGGTCAGCATCCTGGCGGAGAGCGACCACATGATCGACTACATGCCCGCCATCTACCAGAAGAGCGATTTCACCTACCGCTACCTGTCCATCTTCACCGCCATGTTCCAGGACCTGGAGGAGAAGATCGGCGGAGTACGCCGCCAGCTGGACCCCGCCTCCGCGGACCCGGAGATGCTGCGGTATCTGGCCCATTGGCTCTGCGCGGACGGCGGTATGCCGGAGCAGGAGCTTCGAGGCGCGCTCCCCCATGTCATCGACGAGTACGAGACGATGTATACTGTCGATGGGATCCGGCGGAGCGTGGAGCGCCTGACGGGGGAGACCCCGATCATCATCGAGCATTTTCAGGTGGACCCGAACGACCCGACGTGCAGCAACCCGGAGCTCTACCGTAAGCTGTACGGAGACGACCCCTACCGTTTCTTCCTGCTGCTGCCCCAGGGGACCTTTTCCGACCAGCGGCAGATGGAACGCTTCCTGGAGCAGATGGAGGAGCTCGTCCCGGCGGAGACCACGCCGGAGCTGGTGTTATTAAAACCCTGCGTCCAGCTGGACTGGCACACCTACCTCGGCGTCAACACCAACATCAAAGAGTATGTCACGGCGGTCATCAACGAAAAGATGACCATCCATTACGATATGACAATAGGAGGAGAAGAGCATGAGCGGTAACACGGATTTCTTCCCACTGGAGCGAAACCGCTATTTTTACGGAAAGCTGCTGACCGTCCGGGACTTCGAGATTGAGCAGAAGTACACGCGCACTTCGGCGCAGCTGATGCACCGGCTGGCTTTCGGCGCGGGCGTGGTCTGCGGCCTGGGGGTGAGCGCCAGCGATGATTCCACCCTGCTGATCGAAAGCGGCATGGCCATCGACTATCAGGGCCGTATGGTCGTCATCGAAGAGCCGCTGCTGCGGAAACTGCAGATGATCGAGGGGCAGGAGACGGTCAAGGGCAAGGAGAGCGCCTATCTCTGCATGGACTATCTGGAGACGGCTGCCGAGCCCGTGAACGCCGTCGGCGCCGCCTCGGGTGAGAGCCGGCAGTACAACATCACGCGGGAGGGCGCGCGGCTGTTTCTGACGGCGCAGGAGCCGGACTATCGCGCGCTGCTGGAGGCCTCCGGCAAGGAAAACGTGTCCGTGCTCTACTCCAGCGACGAGCTTTCCCTCGTGATTTCTGTTCCGAAATCCGTGTGCGCCGGCCAGGAATTCACGGTCGAGATGCTGGTGGTGAAAAACGAGAAAACACCGCCGGTCTACTTTGAACTCAGCGGCACCAGCGGCTTCGTCGACAGCGAGGACGGCAAGATCCATCTGAAGTTCCGCGAAAATCCCGATGAGACGCGCCGGGTGTATCCGGTGAGCTTCCGCCTGAAGGCGCGGGAGATGAGCGAGCTGGAAAGCGGCTTTTTGCCCTCCGGCGGCGAGATCGACCTGGAGCTGGGCAGCCACCGCTACAAGAACTATGTGGAGGTGGGGGCGAAGTGCTTCCTCTGCAAGGACAGCTATCAGCTCTCCGAGCGGCTGCGCCTCACCGACAATCTGGAGCAGCGGCTCAAGGGACGGGATATTCCCATTTACCTGGCCAAGCTGGAGCTGCTGCACTCGGCGGGCAGCATGTTCATCGTCTCCGTGACGAACCTGCCCTTCGGGCAGCGCATCACCCAGGAGAGCAGCAGCGTCGGCGACGGCGGTCCCCGGACCGTGACGACCTCGGTGCGCTCCCTGGAATACTGGCAGAAGCCGGATGTGAAGGCCGCCTACCAGGCCTCCACGGGTTCCCTGCACTTTGATTTCGGCATTCCCTCTCCGGAGCAGTATGACTACGCCGTCAGCCACGGGACCGTCGATCTGGCACTGCCCGGCGGCGTGCGGGTGAACAGCAAGGTGTATTCTGACGAGATCCCCCACGGACTCGGGCCCGGCACGGTGGATGTGCGCCTGAGCGTGGAATTCGCCGACCACAGCGCGGAGGATGAGACGGCGCTGTGCTTCGGCAACAGCGAGATCTTCGTCAAGGGCAAGTCGAAGGACGGCGTGCCCTGGGTGGAGACCGCCGCGGTGGTCTATCCCCGGCGCGGCACCATGCGCATCGGCCTTTGGCTGCACGATATGGTCGAGGGCAACCGCCTGACCATCCACTATTTCGCCCAGAAGCCGGAGCGGGACACCAACCGCATCCTGGC
>JAEEGL010133827.1_pt1 | contig 12149 bp, 4 predicted proteins | sample 9134231 | NCBI WGS metagenome assembly JAEEGL01 (sample SAMN16246548, study PRJNA631951) | gut metagenome | biome: gut microbiome; feature: rumen; material: fiber-attached | host: Bos | place: Iran: Karaj | collected 2018-10
CAATAATCCCTCAACAACTCAATCAAATAATACTTTGCCCTTGTATAAGCGATGTAATTCTCATTATCGGAAGTATTGGAATCATGAATATATAAAACCATGTCCGCTTCCAATCCCTTCATCTCCCCGACAGAGAAAACAGGGATCTCGTTTTCCTGTTTAGCTTTATTTCTGGTAAACCGCCATTTAGCTATCCCCTCGGAGAAGTAATCAACAAACCTGTCTGCATCATCTGCTATTAAAACCAGTGACGAGTTTGGCAGTTTTTCATCCTCCATATATCGGCGAAAAAGATCTTCCAGATAATGTGTCATTTGATTCGGATCATGTACTATTTCCGTCCGGGGTGTAGGTCCTTCGACCGGATTTGCTACAACATCCATTCCCAATCTGGTTTTTTCCGCAGTCCATTTGTAGATATTGGATGTGTTACGTATGTTTTCCCTCAGCAGGAACGGCTTTGCGTTTATACCGAATCCGTCTCCAAAACTATCTTCACGTAAAACCTGTACGTCATCATAAAACACACCCAGCCGTGAAGAATCTGGATCCCGCAATAGACCCCGGACTAATTCAGCCCATTCATCTGTAAAATCCTGCGCTTCGTCAACAAAGATCGAGTCGTACTTCTCCGTATCTTTCTTAACAGCTTTTGAAATCCCGCAATACGCAGGCGGCACATAACTGCCAAATGACTCTACGATACCTGAAAAGAGTGTCGTGGTGTCCAGTACAGTTGCTGTATCCCCTATAGACTCTCTCACCTGTTTTGCCAGGTTTGGTGACTGACACAAAAAAAGTACTTTCCTGTTTCCGTTCTGCGAATCGGCTTTAGCCATTTTCATTGCGATCCAGGTTTTTCCGGTTCCAGCTCCTCCTCGAATATAGAACTGATCCATATTAGTCAGAAAATATACATAGTTGTCCTGTACGCGGTTGATAATGCTCAGCTGACGTTCTTTATACTGAACCAGAGCGCCTGCAGCCGCTTCTATTGCTACCCGCTCACGAATCAACTCAAGAAAGGCTGAATGCTGACTATTGGAATAGTACCTGTGGCCATAAGACGCCCCGCCCCACATACGGAACATTTTAATTATTCTATCGAGCAGCGAGTTCATATCACCGAAATCTATCGTACAGTCTTTCTGTCGATCGCTAAGATGTATACTCTCTGTTACAGAGTAAAACGGGAACACAACTCCGGATCCGTAAATGCCACCATAAGTGGTGTTATATCTGTTAGAAAAAGAGTCGCGGAAATAATACATGCTTTTTTCCGCCTGATCATACGGTGATTCATTAAGCTTTCGGTCTCCGTACTGATTGTCTTCCAGATACCAGTCAGTTCCATCTATCCGGATACCGCTCCCGCCCTTTACTTCCAGACAAAGGAATCCGTGATCAGGACTCTCAACGATGAAGTCAGCTTCTGACTTAACAAGACGTCCGTTCTTATAAGCAGACCACTTAACTGAATAGAAAACACTGAACGAGTCTGGAAGCTGTTGCTTCAAATCGTAATAAACGATACGTTCCGAATCAGTCGGTGTGTACTGAGACAGATCTCCAGGATACATTCTTGCCATTTTCACATCTCCCAGAATCCGATTTTAGGAGTTTTAACACCATTTACAGAATAAAGATATTTCCTGCCGAGCTGAGAGTTGAAAAAGTTGCAGGAAACCTCTGGAATAATAAGACATCCACTGCAAGCAGTATCATCTCTCTCAGTGCAAATCGGGTCAAATACACAGCTTTTATTATCTGAGTAAGCCTTCCTCAAAAAGCCTGTATAATTCGTCTCAATCATTCCGGATAATGATCCAAGAGTCAGTCCCTGTCCGGACTGAGCATAAATGAATATACTTGCAGTTTCCAAAATGATGATCTCTGATAGTGAGTTTCCCGACAAGCCGCTCAATTCCCCAGCGGTTTTTATAAACGCATGAGAAATCGAATGAAGAAGTGAAAATACAGCCTGTGTGATTCTTTCCTCTTTAGCTATATCTCCATACATAGTAATGGAATCACTGTGAACATATTCAGCAAACCATTTTTTAATTGAAAGCGAATCCCCCAGGTCCGGCAGTTGTTCTTCCGTAATGATTCCGTTCCTGTAGAGCCAGTTTATTATTTTCTTTTGATCGATCTCAAATAGAACACCTTCTGTATCCAGTTTTGAGCTGTAAACAAGATTTGCAACTCCTTCTCTATCCCGGCCGAAGGCACTAAGCTTTAGCCTGCAGTTTTTGTTAGATTGTTTATGCGGGTCATTCGTCCTTCTGGTGTAACCGTATGTACAATTGACTATCTGAACGTCACTAGTGACCTGCATATTTGAAATGCCCATCTGCTCGTTTAAAGCATTTACTTCTTCCGGACCGTCTATAAATTCCATTTCAAGTAATCGCTGAATTGTGTCATTAAGACTGATTATGTGCTTTGAGTCCTTAAGCGTATAGTATTGCATAAGTTTGAAAGCAATACTATTGATCCATCTCTCGTAAGCGTCCTTGTTTTCATTCTTCTTTTTGAGGAACAGATCATCGCATTCTGTGACATACTTTTCAACACTGTTCTGATCCATTGATGATGCCAGCATCTGCGCTACTACATCATCAAATTTCTCTTCATCAACTAAGCCCAGCTCTACAAGCGTTTTAACTTGAGATTCAACTTCCTTCCTCCGCGATTCAATACGTAGTTTGTCGCTGAAAGCAAATTCCAGATTTTCAAGGATATTGTTATACGCATCGGGTGATACTTTATCAAACCACTTTGCTACTACTACCTTTTGCGCCTCTATTCCTTTTTCATAGAATTTCCCGCTACGTTTATCGACAAGATTGATGATTCTAAGCGTAAATGGTCTGTAATTACGAGGTGCTGTTGCGTTGTCCGGGACAATTCTGCTGCCACAAGTCGGACATATCAGAGAAAACTCAGCTGCTTTTTCTGATTTTCCATCCCGGTAGAACATTTTGTAAGGCGATTCATTAGGTCTGTACCTAAACTCCGTAACGCCTCTGACATAAGGTATACGGATGGGTTCAGCATGTCCGCATTCACACGTATATACCATCTGAAGCTGTTTTACCGAATGATTGTGACACTTGGGACAGACCCAGGTATACCTATCAATCTGCGAAGCATTATTCTTGGCAAAGACATGCCCGCACGAACTGCAATAGAAAACCAGCGGCGAAACGGTTCCGAGCACATCTGATACCCCGTCCCTCTCAGCTGCTTCCACTATTCTGAGTGAATCTGTTCCCGATGTAATGTCATAGGATGTTATATCCCCTCCTCTGTCGGCGAACATCTGGATTTGACGCATGATCTCATTGATTATGAAGCGGCTATATATGCCGTCCATATCGCGCCAGTTCCAGTTTTCAATCAATCCGGTAACAGCCCTGTCAGAATCCGAGACCCACATGCCAGGAAGGTATCTGTATACTGCTTGATTCTTACTTCTTTCCATCGTCTCACCTTATCTCAATCTCTATCGTTTCTTCAGTGTCACGCAGGCTCCTCATCGGTTTTTTCTTTCCTTTAGAGTACTGTCCTATCGCTTCAGAGAAGAACACCTTCTTATCAAAGTCATTGTTTTTGATTCCATTCAGGATCGATCTGGTTTCTCTTTCTATTATTTCCCTGTATCTTTCTGATAGTTTTTCCTGTGAGTTGCATGCATACACACCAATGATTTTGCTTATAACATCATCGATATCAATGGAATTATCCATTAGAAACTTCTTAACTTTGTATGCGTGATAAAGGTCGTCTGAATTCGTCTTTACCGTGTAGTATTGCATTACTAGCCCAGAAATCATTCCTGGAAGCGTACTATATACAGCGCTTCTAGCCCAACGGTTGACTGGGACAGATTCGACTAGATCGTCTTTGTTCTGATGAAAGACCATAAAATTCTTTAAGTACGATCTGTCTCTTACACGCATAAGCCTGATAATATCAATGACTATCCCAGGATATCTCCTTCCGACACGCGAATATGCCTGAATGTACTCAGCGTTGTTATTTGGCATTCCAAAGAAATACATCAGATTAAATGCATCTTCATCCACACCGTGAGAAATAGTTTTAGTTGCAAGGATAAGGTTAGTGCTGTCTCTGTTTTTTCTGTTGGCCTGTATGTCGAACAGTGTCTTGCGTACGGTCTGAAAATCTTCATCGCTGGTCATTTGCTGCGCAACAAACAACGGGACTCCTTGCGCCTCCAGAAGGTTGTTTCCCTGGTTCTGGAACGCATTTGCAAGGTCTACAACATCCTGTTTTCGGTTGTTATAAACCAACTCAATCCAATAGTTGAATAACGCTTCCCTGTAATCATCTATTGTTCCTTCAAAACCTTGTAGACATAGTTTCTCGTAATGGTATTCAGCAAACTGATACAGACGATAGCAGATCAGCCTCATTAGATACACTGACTGCCACATTCCATCTATAATGGAACGTCCATATGGGGCATATCCAAGCAAGAGTCGAGAAACATCTTCAGTATCTGTATATGAATATAAGTCATTCCATGTTGCCGCGGATGCGTACTCACACGGGAAACGACAGCCGTTCATGTGGTAAAGCTCCCAGTTGTGAGCCTTATACATGGAGATAGTTGCCGTTGCTCCTATAAACCGTATCTGCTTCCTCTGAGGCTGAGGCAGGAGTTCTTTTGCATAGTAACTGATAAATGATTCATAATGAGAATCAAATGTTCCAAGGCTCTCAGTCATCAGGTGCATCTCATCTTGTATAAATAGAGTTGGAACAGGATCTTTCAGCAACTCTTTATCAGAAATGACTCGCCCCTTATTGCATCCATAGCAAGTACATGTCTTTTTAGTACTGAACCCATGGACAGGGCAGTGGCTTTTAACCTGACCGAACAGCATACGGAATTCGTTCGTTGTCCCCAACAGAGCCATTTTGTCTACAACGCTTACTACGATTGAAGGCAAGTACCTGTATATCTCACTATCCACTATAAATAATGGAAGTGCTCCAATCTGGCATTCAGGATTGTCGCAAACGTGTTCGAGTGTCCAGGAATCTTTATTGAACCGTACATTTACGGTTCTCTGTCCGCAGTATGGACATGTATCGATGAATCTGTAGTATTCATTGAGCGTATCCTGATCACTTTCCAGTATTTTATTCTGGGGACTGTTCTTCTGCCCGCGCCGGCTCAGCACTTCGTCATTATCTATTCTGTTCGGAGTGTTTTCTTTACCAACAAAGAATCCCACTCTGAATGGAGTCGTATCTTTCAGGACAGGTGTCGCTTCACGTACAGCATTTGCTTTCATTACAACAGTTAAGACTCTGTCCAGCTGTTGTACTGCGAGCAGACGGAGAGGATACTTTAAAAATGCAGTTATTCCTTCGTTTTTCCCTCTGAAGCGGTCGAAAAACATGTCAAAAACACATGCACCGAGGAACGCTTCTGTTTTTCCACCACCGGTCGGGAAATACAACAGATCAGCAGTATCCAGATCCGCTTCCGCAATAGTTACGTCATCAGGGTATTCACTCCGTATCATCTCCGGAATCAGTGATACTATAAATACGATCTGAAAAAGGCGCCAGCCTGTAATTGCCCATGAATCGGCAACTAGTTTTTTCTGAAAAGTCTTATTCGTTAAAACAAAAGCTTTCCGGACGAAGTCTTTGTACTTGATCTGATCGATACCCAGCTTAAATCGGTTGATTTCTTGCTTATAGCTGACCAATGCTTCAGAATACTTCTCCTCCGCAGCTCTTGTTTTAAACACAGTCTCAATCTTTTCTAATTCGCATTTTTTATAATCCTCAAGCATAGCATTATAGATATGCGTTAAGTTGCCAACCGGGTCATCGATCAGCCTCTCAAAAAGAATGTCTTCATTGAAATTGTCCTTTGTTTTAAGGCGGTATTGTGTAAACAAAGGGACGTTTATTGTGTCTATGGTTTTTGTTTCAGGATAGACATTAACAGACACGTTTTCTGATACAGCATAAACCGGCTCTCTTTTTTTGTAACTGGAATTAAAATAACTCAGTTCAATTTCTTCAAACTGAATTGCATCGTTTCCGATTACACGTAATCCTGCATCGAAAATTCTCGGAATATATCCGATCGCATTGCGACCGTCTATCGAAGTTTTATTCACCAGCTGCAAGGTAAAATGGTAATAATCATCAATCTCCCGGACTGTACAATATACGTCAATATCCCATCTCGGATTAGCCATTTCCGAGCTGATGCCGACTGCTGTATGGAATCGCGTTAAGTCAATAATGTCGTAAAAAGAAATTCTATTCGTCTTAACTATTCTTATTTCATTTGCTACCGAATCAACCAAGACTGAAAGGCTTTTTTTAATATCATCTTCAAGATGAAAATGTTCCTTATTAATCGAATTCAGCCGGATAATAACTCCGTCTGATAAAACATCTTCGATCCGGACTTTTTTATATGTTAATGGCAATTGGATTTTAGCTTCCGGATAAAGATCGCACAACTGTGAGACCTTTGTATAATGTGTGTTGTCTTTTTCAGAATACTTGTTCAGAATGTAATCAACAGTTTTTTCATAATCTGGTTCTACGGTATAAAACAGTAACCCTTTAGGAACGATTCTGAGGATTCCTTCAGGGGCTTTTTTTACATTGAAAGAGACGCTCATAGAAGGAACACTTTCAAACCTGGTTTTATTGTTCTCCACATAACCACCTGACAGGTTCTGTTCCATCTGGTCTTCTGCGAGCATTCCAACCATTACCCTGTTTTCAGGTGATTCTTCGACAAAAGTGTCGTCCAGATCAATTCCAGAAATACGATCAATGTATTTTTCAGCAATATACCGGGCGATAAGATTATAATTTTTTGCCATTAGACTTCTCCTAAAAGATCATTCAGTCTTTTTGATAACCTATTTTATCTCAAGGATCTTGTATTTGTTTTGTATTCCCGGAAAAACGAAAGTATCTCCGACAGTTTTTCCTAATATACTTTTTTGCATTGGGTACTTTACAGAATCAACAAGAAATGTTGTTTCTTTACTGGTCTCTAAAACGAGTGCTTTGATTGTTGTATTATTGGTAACACGACGCAACTCTTCAGTGTTCTTTTTGTTCACCGACTTAGCTATTCTATGTAATCCATCTCCACCCTTATTATCACTCTTATTTTGCTCAACAGTAACGTTAGCAACTTTAGCAGAGAAAGAGTTTTTGTAGTCTTTAGACTGATTTGCTTTACTGATTATCTCATCCATCGGAGAACCGGTTTTCAGATCGCTGAGCACATACAATATATCTCTTGCACGAGAACAAGCAGTATAAACAGAACGCATCTGGCTCTGAACCAGATTCTGTTCGTTCTCGCTCATCCTTTGTATGCCACTCCATGATTTTATTTCTTTTGATTTGTTTTCCTTTGAGAAAACATAGTTATACGGAAAAAGACCCGCCAGTACCACTGCTTTAAAATCAAGGCCCAGTGAAGATTCTATTGTTGAAATAACAACACCGCTGGTATTGCTGTACTTTGTTTTACTGTATTGAGCTTCGTCATTCGAAATAATCATCGAATATGGAATATCCGCTTCTTTAAGTGCCTCTTCAAGCCAGTACAAGAAATAGTATCTCAAATACTGCCTTCTTCTTACCGGAAATAGAACAGCTATATCTGAGTAACTCACATGATATTTATTAACGATCTCCTTTATTGTTTCTATCACTTCTTTTTTAATATCTACCCTGTTAATCCCAGTCTTAACCTTAAGTGCGATTGTTGGATTGTTACCCATAGTGAAAGAGTTATACTCGTACTCCATTGAATTAATTAACCCTAAAGCTGACAGTCGGTTATTCATTAACTGAAGCATGCCAAATAGATATTCGCCAATCTCTTTACTATTACGATAGTTTTTCTCTATGTAACGAACTCGTCCAGTAAAATCCAGTTTCACACCATTTATACGTTTCCAGGGAACATCGCCTCTCCTACTCTGCGCCCTTACAGCCTGATTTAAAACTCCTGCTAACAGGAAAGTAGCGTTTTCGTCTTTTTCGAGAAGCAGATAACAAAGCTCTAGATATAGAGGGTCAAAATTCTGGACCTCATCAATGAAAATAGCTCTAAATCTTAGATCAATAACACCATTACGAACTTTATCAATACAAAAACGTATTTCTTCTTCAGTTGCAATATTGGAGCTTGTTCTCATATGAAGAACTTCTTCATATATTTTTTTCACCAATCTATGAAAAGTCATAATGAACAAGTTGTTATTGTTCCCAAAATCAGCACAAGCTCTTTTAAAATTATATGAATCAGCTAAATTGTTGTTATAACAAGTGAGCAATACTTTAGAATCCTTATATAAACTTGCATATTTAAAAGCCTTTGATAAAAGAAGAACGCTTTTACCAGCACCAGGATTCGCCAGGATAACTCTATGCCCAGTACCCATATCATTTACTTGAGCAACTTGGTACTCATCGAGAAAGAATGTTTTGTACTCTACCTCTTTGCCAGTAATACGCATATCTTGCTCTGTAATTACATTCTTTTTTTCTTCAATGTGTACATTTTCGACCTCTGGCATAATCACTGTATACTCTGGAGCTAAACGTTCAAAAATAGCTCTACATTCAGAATCTGATAATTCTCTAAACGAGCCATCATACGGTTTGCGAATTCCATCGAATATTGCTAGTTCAGATAATGTTTTTTCTTTTCCGGTTGAAGTGATTGGCCTAAAAAAATCATAGGTTATATAATTCCTCAGACGATTACGTTGTTCCGACGATAATGCTGTTCTCCCAATTTTAGCATCAGGAAACATGATAATATGCTTATAGGGAAACTTTAGAGTCTTGTTGTCACCATTCCTAACAATTAAGATTTTTGAATCAAGAAGCCGAGTATATATTTTCTCCTCAACCATATCGACATAAAATCTATAAATATCTGCATTAGCCGATATTTGATCTGTATGTATAGAAAAAGTAATTAGGCCTTCAGTTGGAGAAATATACATGCCCATTTTGACACTAGCAGTGCTCATTCCGACAGGATCAATCCCTACTACAAAATGGCCACTTGTAAAGTTACGACTTGCGCGCCTTAACAAAGCCTTTTCACTCTTTGTAATATGATCTTTTCTTTCAAAATCTTGTGGCCACAAACGTACTGCCATGATAAAACTCCCCGCTTGAAAAGAGAACATATTTAACACTTTTATGTATCGATATTCTTGCCTAATACATTTATATAATCAATATAATCTTCATATCAGATTATTTACAATAGCCCTCTAAAACCGCATTTGATATTAATCGGCATACTGTTTATCTTTTGTTGTATTCGGTTTCCTAATCATGTTATTTGTATTAACGTCATTGGAAAAAATACTTCAGTTTTGTCATCACCTGCACAAGATGTAACTTGCTCACTGACTTCAAAGTAAAAAAACTTCATTTAGTGAATAACTACAGAAAAAGTATCCTGAAAGAAGCAGCGGTGTAGCCTAACTCGATCTACACCACTGCTTTCTTTTTCAGACTACATCTCTCATTGCATCTAAAAGAATAATCCTTAATTCACTATCATTCTGCAAACTGTAAATCAATCCAAGAAGATAAGAAGCATGCTCCTTAGATATATGACACATATACTGTTGTTTGCATTTCCCATTTTTATCAAATGCACTATCTTGATTATAGTTTTCTCTGAACCAATCTCTTGTAAGTGATAAACTAAACGGTCGATCCAGCACATAGTAATCACAATCTACTCTATATCCCTCATGATCCCACGCACCATCACTTGCGATAAATAACTCTTTAGGCTGTATTGAATCATAACAATTCGTTCTGGCAACGCTAATAGCATATATCTCACTATTATTGTTGTGTAATATGAAATCTCCTCTATGAATACTCTCCATATTGGTATAGCCTGCATTTCGATGCCCTGCCTTATCACGTTGCGGTGACCATAAATACCCGCCTGCTCTTTCTTGAGCAGCAGTCATTCCTTGATTAACAAAATAAACAGCCATTATACTACCTTTCACTAATAAAACACGATTAGCATATAAACTAGAATAACGAATAGAAATCTATACCCTGTCAAAACCTTCGTTCAGACTCTATCTTATCTCTTACGTATTTATGTAGTTATAACTTATGCATTAATGCTTCTTTCTAATAGTTTTTGTGATAATAAAGATCAATAATACTAGTATTACTAAGCCTATAACAGCATACGGAACATATGTGATCCACTCTGGTCTCTCATCAGAGACTTTGACTACAGTTTTGGTCTCATTGACCGTCTCTTCGCCTTCATCTCCATATGTAATAGCAGTTATCTTTACAGTTGTTTTTCCAGGCGCCAGAGCAGTGAGAACACCGTTTTCGCCTGTCGTCACTACCGATTCATCTTCTACTTCATATTCGTAACTGTCTATCCTTGCAGGATTAGGTACAGTACTGATGCTCAGCACGCTCTGCTCACCAGTAGTGATCTTTATCTCTTCATTATCAGGATAAACCGATGTAGGAATAGGCAAATCTCCGTCAGTAACGGTAAGCGTGAACTGTCTGGATTCACCGAATCTGAGTTTTGCAGTAAATGTAGCTGATCCTGGCCCATTGAAGGTGACCATACCCTCTTCATCTACGGTTGCCCAGTTCTCATCGGAAGAAGACCACTCCACTGCTCTATCCATGGCATCTTCCGGAATGACTGTAAAAGGGATCTGGTACATAAAGATATGCACATTATGCTTTAGGACATCGCTGCTCTTGCTGAACGCGATATCCTGGCCGTGAGTAGCCTCCTCGTCGGTCAGATACTTAGCGGTCAAAGTCATATCCCTAGTACCATAAATGTTCTGACTGACGATGTTTCCGTCCTCATCCTCCCATCCCAGGAAAACACGTCCCTTCTTTTCAGGATGAGGCTCTGTACCGTCTATGCATTCTTCTGTGGACTTATATATCGTGGAATATGTTTCACCGTCCACGATGAAGGTGAACTTGTGGATCATGTCATCCACGATACCGAGGTTCTTATCCACCCAGTTCATCCTGCCGATGATCCAGTTTCTCAGTTCCTCAATATCCTCCTCATAGGAGATCATCTCATCATCCGCGAAATGCAGTTCCCTGTCCTTTTCCGCGGACTTTCTGGTCTCTTCCCTGTACTGATCAATGATGCCGCCCTCTTCGGTAAGCCTGATGAGGGCTTCTTTCAATATAGGCCACTGCTTGTGGATCTCCTGCACGAAGCCGCCTTCTCCGCGGTCATAGAACATGGGTTTGTTCCACTCATGGCCATATACCAGTTCTTCCGTAAGCAACTGGTGATCCCATGCGAAGTCGAAGTCCCAAAGAGGTCCCCAGTAGATCTTTCCTGGTCCGTCTTCTGTATCTCTTGTTTTATAGAAGTAAGTGCTTCCTGTGGCGTATGCGTCGCCATTGAGTGAGAACTCCTGGATGAGCCAGTATTTGACTGCGGACTCTATGTCCATGAGATCTCTGTATTCTGTTCCACCCTCGAAGAGAACGTCTTCAAAGTACTGGATGTAGTCATGGATGTACTCCATCTGTACGGAGTTCTCATACCCGTCGCCCAGTTCAGTTCCGGCAAATGTTTCCTCTCCGTCGGATTCAAGCACTTCTCTTCCGAGGCTCGCTTCCTCCGTGTCGAAGGAAGGCGTATGTGTCGCCCACTCGGCGCCTCTGGAGGTCTTGAACCTGTCGGGAGAATCCTTGCTCACCTGATAGGAGTTCTGGATTAGGTATCCTCCTGTGATGACCTGGGGATCTGTATCGTCTTCCTTGAGCTCATCTATCTCGAGGCGGTTCTCGCTCACACGCACGTTCTCTCTGAGATAATAGCTTCCGAGATACTCCGTACCGTACTCTTCCCCGATGAGGACTACATCCACCGGCACTCCTCTAGGAGTGAACTCGAATCCCATCTCGTTGCCGAGCCATGCGGTGATCCTGTCCCTGATAAGTGTCTCATCGAAGTAGTTGGCAAGCAGTACCCAGTGCTTGTTCTCACCCAGTCCGAAGATATCGGCCTTCTTCTCCAGTTTGATCTTGAAGGGCTTCTTGGGAGCACG
>JAEEGL010394371.1_pt1 | contig 12149 bp, 13 predicted proteins | sample 9134231 | NCBI WGS metagenome assembly JAEEGL01 (sample SAMN16246548, study PRJNA631951) | gut metagenome | biome: gut microbiome; feature: rumen; material: fiber-attached | host: Bos | place: Iran: Karaj | collected 2018-10
CCGTTCCGTAACCAAGATTCTGATAACCGGCCATAATATCTCGCGCGTGCAGATAAAAAGTCTTTCGTCCATCGGGTTCATTTAATACATAACCGTACGCAAATCCAATTGCTTTTCCGTCGTCCACGGCAATATAACCGTATGCGTTCTTTTCATTCAAAAACGCTTTCAGCACGGTTTCATCGTATTTTGTGTTCACATCATCAATAAAGTCCAGCAGCAACGTATAATTTGATTCTGCTAACAGTTCACACTTCATATCATCCAACCTCAACCTCCGATCAGCCGGAATGCATTTTCATCCCCGCTGATGCATTTGCTTTCGATAAACTTCTGCAACATATTGTATCAATTTACAGGCCGCATCCCTTCGAAACGGATATACTCTGTCGATATACCTGTAATATATCAGCATGGACCAGAACACTTCATATCCCCCTGCATCATATTCATCCTCCGTCGGAAAATACAGCAGGCATCCGTTCGTATAACCGTTAAGATAAAAGAATTCATTCCCCAGTATCTTTTCTGTCTCCAGCGCAAATCCCACCATAAATTCATATGGTCCGCCGCATAGGCACCAAGCGCCGACAGAGAAATACTGCATCTCCACATCTTCTCTCTGTTCATGTACTCCTGCGGCATTTAATCCGGCCACTTTTTCCATCCAGCCGGTATCGATTATCCCGCAGATTTCTTTTGCATCCTTTGCAACCTTTGCAGCTTCATCAACCGTGGGTACATCCGATGTGAGCTCAATATGTTTCGAATACATCCGGGTATTGCAGTCATGATGAAGCTCAATCGTATCAAATACTTTCGAAACGCCTTCTGCGATCATATCCGCCATATCGTTCAATGCTGTTTTGCTTCTGACGCATTCTTCCATCCTTGCATCCACGGGCGTGTTTTCGGAGTAGAAAAAGAGCGGTGCCGTACTGCCTGCTGCACCCTGGATCATCATGACCGGGCAGCGATATTTCCTGCCGATGACTTCTCTGGTATCACCGAAATAATCCGGTGAGATCCGATCGTTGTCCGCTTTTAATACATTTCCGTGAGCCGTAACCCGCAAAATAAGTAGTACAGGCGTATCTCCGTCATTCCTATCCGTCCTGCAAATCTTTAACACTCCCACTCTGTCATCCGTGTCTTTTGAAACCGGTCTCCTGTTTACTCCGATATGCGCAAACGCGTTTTTCCAGCCGACAGCAACGGGTGTCATTTCTTTTACAGCCCGTAAAACGGCATTTCGGATTTTTTCACATGTCTCATTGTAATAATCCGGCTCCATATCGGCATCCGGTGCGGCATGTGTATGCGCGAAACAGAGCATAACCTTCTCTTTCGTCACGCCAAGTAACCCGCCGACCATAATCCTCAATCTGTCCGATAATTCCTTTGTGAATCCGATACTGTCAATCGTGATCAGACAGCATCTTTCCTCGTCTTCCCATACAGCTGCCTGAGCCAGCAGCGGCTTAAGCACTCCCTTTGATCTGTTGTCTTCTCTGTAAAAACCGACCAGTTCCGTCGGTCCGACAGGCGTGATATCCGCCTCTGCATATCCGAGTTTCAGCATATATATGATCCTTTTTTATTCTTCCCGGTTTTCTTCCGGTATCAGCAGTGCTTCTTTATAATCCTGCCCCAGTATTTCCTGCACCTTTTCTTGCCAGCTTGCCAAGGCGGTCCTTGATGCGGCGCATAGCTTCAATGTGCATGATCCAGTGACGTGAGAACGGCATTTGGATCAGTCCTTTTATATTCTTCCCGCACCAGTAATCGATCAGCCAGAATGCGTTTTCATCTTCACTGACGCATTTGCTTTCGATCAGCTTCTGCTTTGTATCATCAGTAAACTTTCTCTTTAGATCCTTGTAATGCAAACGGGAAAGGATCTGATCTGTTGATTCCTTAACAGCCTTTGCATAGAGATAGAGTTCTTTCACATTCAGTTTTTTCGAAAACTCAGCGATTCCATCGCCTTGCAGTTCATTCCCTGTTGTGATGATCGGAGATGCGGTCTTTTTAAGATACTTTTCACGAAACAGTACCTGCTCATCCTCTGCGATCATTTCATGAGCCACGATATCCTCGATCCGGAAAATGTGCCATATGGAATACGCCAGAGTCTTGCTGTGATATCCGTCAGCTCCCGCAAAGGGCATTTGATAAAACGCCTCATCCGGATAGCCTTCAACGATCCAGGTGACCTGTTGAAATAATTCTCCCCTGAATTCTATTAGTTTCTTAATCGCTTCGTCAAACGTTGCTTCTTTAGTCAGAAGCGTCTGTATTTCTTTATTCTTATCCGACCATTCCTTATTCATGGATAATATGCACCCTTCCCACAAAAGCCTTAATAAATTTTTTGTTTTCCCGTTATTCTTCTCCGAATCCCGCGTAAGGGATATCGTTGATCAAGCATTCTGCTGCATCTTTAATATCTTCATAGTCAAGCTCTTCACCTTCACGGGCAGCACATTCAAATTCATCCTCGATGTTTTCGATCAGCACCATGTCGATGAACAGCGGCAGCCTATCAAGCATCTCATCCGGAAGGTCTGTCTCGGTTTTGTAGCCCTGCAATTGCTGGTCAAAGCACTGCTGCATAAGCTTAAAGCGCTTGCCCGGATAAGTCTCCTGTCTTGTCCATCCTTCATTATGAAGCCAGAGATTGGCAAGGTCAAACATATACCAGCAATTTATACAGTTATCAAAGTCGAACACCGTGATCGCACCGGTATCCATATCGATATGGTAGTTGCCGTCGCTGTAATCAAAGTGAACCGGGCCATAGCAGCTTTTGTCTTTTGGCAAATTACTGAATAAATAAAGACGTTTGAGTATGGCTCTTTTCAATCTGCTGTATTCATCCGGAATCAGGCAGTCCAGATATAAATAATTATACTTGTCAGTATACTCCGGACTGCGATGAACGGGCGTATATACTTTAGACAATCTGTGAATCGCCCCCAGGGCTTTGCCGGTATTATAAAAATATTCACTCAGCGGAGCGCCTTCCCGGTAACGGTAGCCGTTATCCGCAAGAAGCATTCCTTTGGCATATAAAAATAAGCTGGCAAATACCTCTTTACCGTCTGCTTCCATGCTCTCCACCAGCCTGTCATTCACAGACGGGATTACATCCGCTACGGGCGCACCGTTCTCTGCCAGAAAGCGGACAAACTCTGTTTCGGCATAATAACGATTCTCGTTTCGGTCTCCGAGGTCAGAGATACGAATAACATACTGCTTTTCTCCGTTACGGCTGACAATAAAAATCCGGTTCCGGCCACCTTCATGGCCGGATACCGGAGTGAATATGCAACTTTCAAGTGCATAAAGCTGTTTTACCTGTTCAAGAATTTGATCCAATCAGAATCCTCCTTACTCCTGCGCCATACATGCGTATAGCGTTACCCACTTGTTTTCTTCGCCCACGTTCCCGGCCTTGAATGCCGGTACGCTTTTGGATGCTGTCAGCACGTATCTGCCGTTTTCCAGCCTGTGCTGATCCAGCACTTTGTATCCGGTCTGCATAGCCTTCGACTTCGGCTTGCATCCCAGTACACGCAGCGCGTAAACGATCTGATGCGCCCCGATCTTGATAGGATCCGGCGGATAGAATGTACCCAGCATCACGTCCACCATGGGCGTCTGCATATCGTCTGTACGGTAGAAAATGTTTCGCTTGGTGAAATAATGTACCAATGCGTCCTCGCATGCCGATCTTTGTCCCTGCAAATGCAGCTCTGCCACCAGCAACAGGTATTCCACCGTCAGCCTTGCGCAGCTCTTATGGGGCTTCTTGGGATCATTTATCTTTTTGTTGGTACTGATGCACCCAAAGCCACCGTCATCTTTGATAAGCTTAAGAACAGAATCTATCTCATTCTTAACTATATCTTCAGAATAATATCCCAGTTTAACAAGATTCCTGAGCAGAAGCGGCTCGCCGCACAGCATTTTAAAGCCAGTGCTTTCGATCAGGCCGAAGACCTCGCTGTCGATATCCCTTCCGATATCGTCTCTTGTCAGCCCCCATTCGGCAAAAGCCATGATCGCATCATACTTGTCCCAGGGTTTGTCCTTCTTTAATTTCTTAAGTCCCCTCTCATATACTTTGCTGTCAAGCAGTTCCCTTTTGCAGTTGACAACACTTTCGTCGTCTTCCGGCAGTTTTTTGTATTCCTTCAGGGTTCTGAGCCTTACTTCCGGAGTCTGTTCCTCCAGCAGCCATTCAAGAATTGTCTGTTCCATCCTACTCCTCCTTGCGTTTATTTCGTCCTGTCTTATCCCTCATCAGAGCTGAATTCTGTTGCACGGATCCATTCTTCCCGCGTGATAGCGAAAGCATAGGAGATTGTGTTCTTCGGATCCGGGTATTCCTTCACCTTTTTCATACCGTTAGCCATGGCCGTGTGCCGGGAACCCTCATTTGTATATTTCATGTAGGAATACAGTGCATTATACTTTGTATTAAGGAATGCCCAGTCCCGTACAGCTTTGGCAGCTTCCTTCGCAAAGCCCCGCCGCCAGTATTTCTTATGAATATGATACCCTATCTCCGGAAGCATTTCACCATCGATGTTCTGCAATGTGATGCCACAGTCCCCAATGAATTCTCCGGTCTCCTTCAGTACGACAGCCCAAAGCCCAAAGCCATATTTGGCGTAGTTTTCCAGATTCCACTCGATCCAGTGTCCGGTACGCTCTTCGTCAAAAGGCGCAGGATAATGCTGCATAGTTTCCGGATCAGACATTATCTCATAGAGAGCATTAAAATCATCTATTGTATACTCACGTAGTAGAAGTCTTTTTGTTTCTATCATCATTTTGAACCCCTTTGACCCTGGGGGACGGGGTTATGGGGTCAAAAATGCGAAGGCTTCAGGCAGTTTTGAAATGCTTTCCACCCCTTCCGGAACACTCTTTCCGAAGCGGTTTAGCCATAACGATCTGATCCCTGCCTTCGCTGCTCCCTGTACGTCGCTGCTGACGGAATCTCCGATACGGATCACTTCCTCCGGCATGAGCCCGGCAGATCTCAATGCCAGCTCAGATAATTCTATCCCGGGCTTATAGCTTTTTGCATCTTCCGATGTGAACACACCCGCCGGATGAAGATCATGATAAGCGATAGCCTGCAGAATATCCGAGGTGTCAATATTTGAAACCACATATACCGGCAACGGACTGTTTTCAAAAAACACCTTTGAGTCCTCAAAGATCGGCGGTTTTATCCAGTGCGCAAACATCATATTGCTCAGTTCTTTCGCATCGGCATTCGATCCAAAACGCTCCAAAGTATGTATCAAAGATTTTTCTTCAAGCTTCCTCTGTGTTTCGAATGTTTCGCCATAGGAATTCATAAACATGGTCTGAAAATCCTTCCACCAATAACTATCCACTTCGGAAGGATCTTCCACTTTTCCTGTATCACATATGATCTTTGTGATCTTTTTGATCACTTCCCCGTCTTCATGTACGATAGTTCCATAAAAGTCCACGAAAAAAGCTTTTATACTCATTTTCGGTTTTCTCCTTTGAAAACTGTATTATACCCATTACCTCTGAAACTGTTTGCCGAAGTTCTTCAGATAATATTCGTATTCCTCTTTTCGCGCAAAGATAAACGCATAATAAGCATTCTTCTTTTCTTTACGCAGCGTCAACAAACGGTCTCTCCCGCATATTACATGAAACCTATGATCTTCAAATAATATGATAAGCGGGACCTCCCTTAATTTCCCTTCATCTATGTCATCCGCCTCTTCATAGTCATCATCTATCAGGCGCAGCGGTATCCTCACAAGTTCAGAGAGAAAGTACCGTTCACCGTCTGGTACATCCACGCTCATGGATTCAAGATAGATACGTACCCATTCTTCACCAAGTCCGGCATTTGAATACTGTCCTGCGGAATAAACAGAGGGTGAGTACTCGGGAAGCGTAACTTTCTTTCCATACACTATCTTTTTTATTGTTTCCGGAGAAAGGAAGAATTCTTCTGCTATCTCCATTATAGAAGTCCCTGATGAATAGCGGTTTAAAATCGCAGCATTTCTCTTATTCAGTTTTTCACGATAACCGGATGCTTCTCCCCAGCCTTCCCTCTTGCTGCGCTTGGGAATGTATATAACCTTTCCTTCCGCATATTTCTGTATTTCTTCAAGAAGGCTTGCGGGGAGAATATCCTTGGCATTTTCATATTGCATATCAGTCCGCCAGTTTGTTCATTCGGTCTTCAAGTTCATTTATGGATCTGGTGATGGATTCGCAGGACACCAGATCATCAATGGACGCATGCCACATCAGCGTGTGTATTCCCTTGAAATACGCCATGCAAAGAAACCGCTCCCTGAAGTTCTTTATCGCGATATTTTTCCTCTTTGCATATTCATAGAGTTTCTCAGGGACAAGCAGATAAGGCTTGTTAAGATCCAGTATGGCAAAGTCCATCAGGAAATCCATGATCCCGGCGCGTCCCCAGTCTGCACAGTAGGTCTTTCCGGTGTCATCTACCAGCATGTTGCAGAAGAAGGTGTTATTGTTTGCCAGGAATCTCTGCCCTTCACAGAAATCCGCGTACTGCATGACCTTTGCATAGATTTTATCAAAATAATCCTTCTTAAGAAAGGTAGTTCCAAACATCTTAGTCCAGTTATGCCAGTAGCCTTCCTGTTTTTCATCAAAAGTCTCTTCTACAAACTCTTTAAAAGTCTTAAACGGTGCTTCGTTATTTTCATCAAATTCTCCGTATCCGCTTAAACCGCTGATATCCGTAGCCGCTATCTCGAAGATCATCTCAAAGAAGTTTTCGTAATTCTTTTCAAACTCCTCTACAGACAACTCGTCTGAATTTCTGCCCTTGGGGCTTAATTCGATCCTGTCTCCTGTCAGGTTTCTTATAAAAATATCTCTGTTCATGTTTTTGTCCTCAACTTTCATGTATACGTTTTATAGTTTCTGCAGGCGCCTTACATATAGGATCATAACAGAATATCATGCTGCTACAAATAGACAGAATATTTATAATCAAAGAATACCTATTTTTTCCCGGTCAGATAATATACGGCCAGCGCTGTTCTGTGCGAAAGACCTTCTTTTGATAAAATGTTGGTGATATAATTCTTCACTGTTCCTTCGGAAATATACAGCTTGGCGGCTATCTCTTTGTTTGACAGGCCCTCTGCCACGGCGCGCACTATATCTAACTCCCTCTCGGAATAACCGGAAGGGTCAAAGCCTCCCGCCGGTGCCGCTTTATCTTCTGTATTCTCCGCTCTGCCGGCCAGATTCTGCAATATACTCTCTTCCATCACTCCGGTCCCGTTATATACGGATTTGATCATCTGTTTCAAATGCTCCGGCTTATGGTTTTTTATAAGATAACCTTTGGCCCCGTTACGTAATGCCTGCTGCACCAGCTCATCATCATCAAAGGTGGTAAGTATCAGCACCTTTCCCAGATCCTTTTCCACGATATGCTTTGTCGCCTCTATACCGTCCATTTCCGGCATCTGTATATCCATAAGTATCACATCCGGCCTGTTTTTTTCTGCCAGTTTTATCAGTTCACGACCGTTAGCCGCCGTGCCCAGGACTTCAAAATCATCATCAACATCAAGGATGATCTTCATACCATCCCTTACGAAATCGCTGTCATCGGCTATCATCACCTTTATCTTATCCATCTTTTCTCCCTTCCTCCGGGCAGCATCCTAAGCATTCTGCATAGGCAACAGCATATTTACGCGAAAACCCGCCTCTGTCTCAAAATTAATGGTGCCGCCGGCGTTACGGATCCTCTGCCGCATACCGGATATCCCCATTCCGTCTTTCACCGTATCGCAGCCCACTCCGTCATCCGACACCGTGCAGCGTAACATCTCATTCATCACCAGTATGCTTATATCGATCCGTCTGCATCTGGAATACTTCATCGAATTCGTCACCGCCTCAAAGGTATTATCGAGTATGACCTCCCAAAGCTGGTCCGGGATCGCCGACAGATTTCCCTCTGTATTAAGCTCGGCCTCCACGCCCTTTTTATTACAGTCGGCACAGAGTTCATACAATTGCAGCAGCGCCATCTTTTTCTTTTCCGGCCGCTCTTTGCGGAGGATCACACGTATCTCGTCCATCCCTCCCCGCAGCTGGTCGATCACCGACTGCACCATACCTCCGGCTTTTCCGGGGTCCTTATCTATCAGCAATTTGACCGCTTCAAGCTGGTATATCGAACCGTTGATATTGTGTCCCAGCTTATCATGCAGAGTCTGTGACAGGGCCGCTCTTTCCGCAAGCACCTTATTCTCAGCCTCAAGCATATTCCTTTTAAGTTCGGCTTGTACCTCATACTCACGATCCTGATACTCACGTTTTAATCCCTGCTGCAGAACGGTATCCTCATACATCCGCTTCTCATAGCCGGCCACCACATATTCATGCTGGACGTAAAACACTATCAGCATGGTAACTATCATGAATTCCGTGATATTCCCCAGAGGACTGTCAACGAACACAGCCAGATACATAAGAAAATACAGAGGAACCCTTCCTTTAAAGAAGCTTATGATCTCAAAACACGTAAAACATGTAAGCGGCATAAAGCAGCTTCCGCCGAAATAAAACAGAGCAATATTAAGCAACAGCGCCCCTGCAAGAAAGAACAGCTTCCATTTACCTTCCGCAAGTTCTTTTATCGTCATCGCAGATATAAATAACGCCAGAAGCAGGAGTATCCTTAACGGTACTCCTGCACTGCCTACATTACCAGATAATCCATACATGCCATATACCAGCATCAGAAGCATGCGGACAAGTATATAATAGTTTTCCTTTAAGAATTTCCCCATTCGCTTATCCTTCGGAGTCTGATCCCCAGACTGCCCGTACTGATCACCACACACAGGTAGATCGCTGTTATACATAATACCATACCGAAGGCCGAATTGTCGCCTGTAATTATCATCTCGGAAGCATTTAAGAACCATTTCTGGGGCATGAGCGATGCCAGCATTCTGATCATATCCGAAACATCATCCAGTGGAAAATACAGCCCGCTTAATAATGCCGACAGGCACCATACGGAAAACGCTGCAACATTTGCCCCCATAACGTCCCCGATGAGTATTCCCAGAAGCATGCTCACTGAACTGAAGATCAGCCCCAGCAGGAATATCATCAAAAGATATTTGCCTCTGCTCATGCCCAGGTCCTCCGTGCTTATGATCACGCTGCATACCCCCATCACCGCGGTGGACATAAGAGATATGATCGCTGCCGTGACCAGCTTTGATGCAAAGTACTGTACGGGTCCTGCCTTAGTCAGGCCGATCCTGGTAAACACGCCGTTCTTCTGCTCATTTATGGCAGCATGTGCAACAAATACTCCGCAGAAAACAAATCCCAGTGTCATGAATGCAAAGGCATATCCTATCTGCGTCTTATGATTCACCTGCTCCGCCGTAAGCGTACTTCCCGCTTTTCCGGAAACAGATATCACCGTTTTATTCTCATATACGCTGCCAAGGGCTTCCGTAAATTTCTCAGGGTCTGACGCAGCACCGTTTATGAAAAATCCGATATCTTCCTTTAACAGATCTGTACGCTCATCATCCGAGAGGGCGTAAAGCTTTATGCTTTCTGCCATTTTATCCGCGCTTTCCGCTGTCCCGAAATCCGGATAAATATACAGTGCAGCCCCCATTCTGTCCTCAAATCCGTCACGTTTCATATGGGTTTGCGTAAAATCGTTGGTAAATACCTCCCCCTGTCCGGACAGATCGCACCTGCATATCATATACATTCCGGATCTGGCCAGCATCTTAAGCATTTCCTCGGAAAGCCCGCTTTTTGATGCGTCATAGACCTTTACCAGGTATTCTCCGTTGCCGCCGTTATATGCGACCTTATCATCCGCCCCTGAAAGCTCTATGACCGTCCCGTCATCCTTCTGCATATACGCTGCCGAACTGTCAAACTGGGATTTGAGAACCAGAGTAGATAAAACCGGCGTCAGTATCAGGAAAAACCAGAATGCCTTTGTCCTGAGCAGTAGTTTCATACTTGTTTTTATCATTGTTATCATTCGCCCTTCCTCCTTCTTAAAGATCCAGCAATTACAGCAACACATGCACTTACGATCATTATCATGATGCAGTATACGACCGCACTTCCGGTATAACTGCTGTGTCCCATACACGAAAGCTCCGTAAGCGCCCTGTTTATATGATAGATCGGTGAGATTTCCTTAATTGTCTGCGAATGAGCCGAAAACATATAGGTCTCAAAACTGCCCCCAAAGAACCCGGCCACCCAAACCACCGCAAACACCGCGATTATCGTAACAACCACATTTGCAGTGATGTTATAAAACATCAGTCCGAATGCCGTGGCAGCCGCTGCTGAAAGCACAACGATCAGAGCCGAAATAAGCGGACTTCCCCAGTGCACTCCAAAGAGCAGTATTGTTATCCCGGCCGTTATGAGAGCCGATATCGATACCACTAAAACCATAGGGATAAACCTGCCAAGAAACAGCTGGAATTCCGAAAGACCTGACACCTTCAGTTTCTTGCCGATATGGTATTTCTTTTCTGCCGTGAAGATACCCGCCCCGCATACGATAGCACACCATCCGAAATATACCACTTCCACTATCCCGTAATAATCCGCTGCTTCGATCGGCTCCATGTATTCAGGGTGAGCTGCTTCGATCTCAACTTCAGAAGGCATATCACTTCTGTACGCATCCAGCATAAACTTTGCTATACGCTCATCAACACTGCTTACGAGATAATCCAGCGCTTTTGCTTCATATTTCCGGTCTCCGTTTTCGTATATACTGTATTTTCCGTCCTTTTCAAATACTACGAATCCGGCCAGATCTTCTTCAAGGATCTTTGTTTCGGGATCAGCCCCCGGGTACTCACTTAAAATAAAATCCCCTTCCTTTGCCGCTGTCTTTGTGCTGTCTATCAATAGCTGCGTCTTTACGTCCGAATCCTCTGCATCAATGCGGTAGCCCGCCTTAACGGTGTCTCCGGTTTCGTATTTTTCCATCAGGCTGCCAAAGGCACTTGACAGAAGCGCCACCAGTATCACGGGCGTCACGATATACAGCAGGATATTCGTAGCACTGCGCATCATCAGTTTGAAATTATTCTTAATAAGATATCTTATCATTTTAATAATCCCTCAGTTTCTTTCCGGTCAGTGTAAGGAATACTTCTTCCAGCGTGATCGACGAAGTATCGTCTACGACCTTTTTCTTAAGCTCTTCGCTTGTTCCTGTTGCTATGATCTTACCGTTATCCATTATGGCTATCCTGGTGCATATTGCCTCTACCTCTTCCATGTAATGGCTGGTATAGATAACAGTGGCTCCGTTTTTGTTGGACTCCCTGATCTTTTCCAGGATAAAATTTCTGGACTGGGGATCGATACCGACTGTAGGCTCGTCAAAGATCAGCAGATCCGGGTGATGCCCTATCGCGCAGGCTATGTTAAGCCTCCTCTTCATACCGCCGGAAAACGTCTTTGCGTAATCATTCTTTTTTTCCAGCAGCCCTACATATTCAAGCGATTCATCTATACGCTTCTTAAGCTCGGCACCCTTTATACCATACAGCGAAGTAAAAAGTTCCACATTCTCCCACGCCTTCAGGTTTCCGTGAATGGCCAGTTCCTGAGGGATATAGCCAAGCTCACCGATCAGTTCCTTGCGATGCTTATCAAAATCCTTTCCGTTAAATTCGACCTTTCCCAGAGTCGGCTTTACTATCCCGCAGATCATGTTCATCGTGGTGGACTTTCCTGCTCCATTGGGTCCTAACAGTCCGAACACTTCCCCCTTTTCGATAGTAAGATTTAAGTTATCCACTACAACCCTGTTATCATACTTCTTTGTAAGATCGGAGGTTTTTAAGATTGCTTCCATAGATATCTCCTTTTCCCGTTTACTTCTAACACAAATAATGAGTGCGTCAGATCCATCTGACACACTCATTATATAAATGCAACAGTCTGTTTTGTAGTGAAAAAAGAAATATCTTTTATATGACTTTAGTCACTTTCAAATAGAACACAAATTCCTTATCGCGCTTTATTTCCTTATAGCCAAGCTTAGAATAAAA
>JAEEGL011022232.1_pt1 | contig 12149 bp, 8 predicted proteins | sample 9134231 | NCBI WGS metagenome assembly JAEEGL01 (sample SAMN16246548, study PRJNA631951) | gut metagenome | biome: gut microbiome; feature: rumen; material: fiber-attached | host: Bos | place: Iran: Karaj | collected 2018-10
AGCCAATCTGATCTCGGTACGAAATGCAGGACTGCGGGTAGCGGAGCAGATCGGAGATATCCTGGATTATTCCGAGATCGACCGGAAACGTCTGGTGGCAAATTTTGAAGATTATATGCTGGCGTCGCTCTTTAACGATCTCGTGAATGAACTGAAGCCTTATAAGCGGGATGAGATCGAGCTGGTGATCGACGTGGATCCGGCCATTCCGTCGGTACTGCATACGGATGTGAGCAAGCTGCGCAAGATCCTGCGGCATCTGATCATGAACGGCCTGAAGTATACGAAGGAAGGCGGCGTATATGTCAGGATCTGTGCGGAAAAACAGGATTACGGCATCAATCTGTTCATCGAGGTGACGGATACCGGCATCGGTATGACCGAGGAAGAATGCGAACGTATCTCGGAGCGCTTTTATCAGGCGGATTCCGGGCGCAGCCGGAAGAGCGGCGGCCTGGGGCTGGGAATGGCGGTCGTTTCCGGGTTTGTTGCATCCCTCGGCGGTTTTATGACGCTGAAGAGCAAGGCCGGAGAAGGTACTACCGTGCGGGTAAGTATCCCGCAGAAGGTGGTGGATCCCGCCGGCTGTATGTCGGTGGCAGATGGTGATAAGCTGGTACTTGGGGCATATCTGAATTTCGAAAAATTCCCGCATCCGATCGTTCGGGAATATTACAATACCATGGTTCGTAATATCGTGGCCGGTCTGGGCGTAAAGATGCATCGGGTGGATAATGTATCCAATCTGGTCAAACTGATGCGTTCCGTGCAGCTGACGCATCTGTTTGTCGGTGAGGAAGAGTACCTTGCAGCCAGAGAGCATCTGGAGAAACTGACTTCACAGATCATGGTCGTGGTCGTTGCGGATCATGGTTTTCAACTGCCGGAGGGCTCGAAGGCAAGGATCATGGAAAAGCCGTTCTATTGTTTCCCGGTGGCAGCGATCTTAAATATGATGCCGGGAACGGAGACGGATATCGGAAACATGTATTGCCATGGCGTGCGTGCGCTGGTGGTGGATGATGAACCGATGAACCTGACTGTGGCACAGAACATCTTCCGGCGCTACGGTATGGAAGTGACAACGGCGGCTTCCGGGCAGGAATCCATTGATCTGTGCCGGGAGAAACCTTTTGACATCGTCTTTATGGACCATATGATGCCCGGAATGGACGGCGTAGAAGCCATGCGCCGGATCCGAGCGGAGGGCGGACGCGAACATGGTACGGTACCCATCGTTGCGCTGACTGCCAATGCGGTAAGCTCGGCGAAGGAGATGTTTCTGTCGGTCGGTTTTGACGGCTTTGTCAGCAAACCCATTGAGCTGGTGGAACTGGAACGGGTATTAAAGCGTGTGCTGCCCAAATCGGCAATCACCTTTGAAAAGAAGAAAGAGCTGCCGCAGGATATGCCGGCGGAAGAAAGCAAAGAGGCTGTCGGGCAGGAGAAGGATACGTTTGATGCAAAACTGGCTGCCTGCGGGATCGATACCAAAGTGGGGATCGGTTACAGTGCAGGAGATGAGGAGTTTTATCGTGTGCTGCTGGAGCAGTATGTGACGGAGAGCGCGGAGAAACTGGAGAAACTGGAACGCTTCCGGAAGGAGAAGAATGCGAAGGAGTATCAGATCCTTGTGCATGCGCTGAAGAGCACCTCCAGGACCATCGGAAATGCAGGACTTTCGGATCGCGCAAAGGAACTGGAGGATGCGGCAAAGGCAGAGGATTTTTCCTTTATCGAAGCACACCACGATGCGGTGATGGCAGAGTATCGCACGACGGTTGACGGTATTATTGCAGCCTGCGGCATCACGGCAGCAAAAGAGCCGGATGCGGATGAGGTGCTGGAATTTGCTGCGGAGACAGAGCCGGTGAGGGATCTGACTTTGTCGGGAAGGGATAAAACACCGGAGGCGGTTTTGGATTTTACGCCTGTAAAGGATGCGGAGGAAGAAATATTGGAATTTGCTCCCGCAAAGGAGACTCCCATAAAGGAGAAAACGGATGAATCCTAAAAAGATCAAAGCCTTTATACTGGATGGGAACCGGGATCTGCACGAGCGGCTGTTTGTGCTGTCGATGATCATCATGCTGGTGGTCTGGCTTTTGACGCTGGCAGAGATCAGTCTCCTTGGCTGTACGGTGCCGGAGATCCTGCTTCTGGCCGGCGCGATCCTGGCTACGGCCGGCGTTACGGTGCTGTCCGTACGTATGGGACATTACCGTATCGGAGCGCTTCTGATCTCGATCGGGATCACCTTTGCTTTCCTGCCGATCACTTTTTTCGGAGGAGGCGGGATCTACGGCGATGCGCCGCTGTGGTTTTTATTCAGTATCCTGTTTATCTGTGTGAGTTTATCCGGAAAGGTCAAGCTGGTGATGCTTTTGTTAAATGGCGTTACGACGGTCGCCTGCTGGTGCATCTCCTATCTGTATCCGGAGACGATCATTGAGAATACCCGGTTTTCCGCGCATCTGTATTCGCTGTTTGCCCTGCTTATGATGGCAACGGCGGTCGGGATCCTGGTATCCTTTCAGAACCGCATTTATGCGAAAGAGGTGCTGCGCAGCCAGGAGCAGAAGCAGGAGATACAGCAGCTCGGGGAGGCGCAGAACCGCTTTTTCTCCAGTATGAGCCACGAGATCCGTACGCCGATCAATACCATCATCGGACTCAATGAGATGATCCTGCGTGAGGATATCAGCGACGAGGTGGCGGAAGATGCGCAGAACATCCAGTCGGCCGGGAAGATGCTTTTGCATCTGATCAACGATATCCTGGATATGTCCAAACTGTCTTCCGGGAAGATGGAACTTTCTTATGCGCCGTATCATCCGGGAAATATGCTGTCCGAACTGGTGGGGATGCTGTGGCTGCGGGCAAAAGAAAAGCAGCTGGAATTTCACGTTAATGTATCACCGGATATCCCGGCAGAACTCATCGGCGATGAGATGCGCATCAAGCAGATCCTGGTCAATGTCCTGAACAATGCCATCAAGTATACGAAAGAAGGATCGGTGACCTTGTCGCTGCAGCGCGGGGAGACGGCGGATGGGATGACCAACATCATCTATACCGTAACGGATACCGGCATCGGCATCAAAAAGGAAAGCATTCCTTATCTCTTTACGGCATTCCGGCGGGGAGATGAAGAACAGAACCGCTATATCGAAGGCACCGGACTGGGGCTGTCCATTGTGAAGGAACTGGTGGATCTGATGGGGGGAAAGATCACAGTCAACAGCGTATACACCAAGGGATCGACTTTTATCATCGAGATCCCCCAGCGCGCCGTTGCAGATGATCCCATCGGGGAAGTGCATATCGAGCGGCGGAAGGCGGAAGCGTTTAAGCAGAAACACCGTGTGCTTTATGAGGCGCCGGAGGCAAGGGTGCTGGTAGTGGATGACAATGCGTCGAATCTGCTGGTGACGGAAAAACTCCTGCGCGAGACGAAAGTGCAGACGGATACGGTATCTTCCGGAGCCGAGGCACTGAAGAAAACCCTGAATACGCATTATCACGTGATCTTTATGGATCATCTGATGCCGGAGATGGACGGGATCGAATGCCTGCGTGCGATACGCGCCCAGGTCGGCGGTCTCTGCAAGGACTCCAAGGTGGTGGCGCTGACCGCGAATGCCGGGGAAGAAAACCGGACGATCTATAAGAAGGAAGGTTTTGACGGGCATCTGGTCAAACCGATCAGCGGGGATCTGCTGGAAAAGGAACTGTACTGCCTGCTGCCGAAGGAGCTGACGATCGTGACCGGCGAGGAGGAAGAGATCCTAAAGGAGACGATCTCCTGGATGAATGCAACACAGCAGCGTAAAGCGGTAGCGATCACAACGGAGAGCGTGGCAGACCTGCCGGAGGAACTGCTGAAGGAACACGGCATAGCCGTGATACCGCATATGGTCTGCACAGAGGAAGGAAACTTTAAGGATGGCATCGAGATCGAGACATCGGGGCTTCTGCATTATATGGAGGATGAAGAATGCAAAGTCAGCGTAGAAGGAGCCGGTGTGGCAGAACTGGAAAGCTTCTTTGCAAAACAGCTTGCTGCTGCAAACAACGTGATCCATATCTCGATCTCCTCGAAGCTGGCGAACAGTGGCTGCCTGGCAGCAAAAGAGGCGGCAAAAGCTTTTGACAATGTGACAGTGATCGATACCGGGCAGCTGTCCAGCGGGCAGGGGCTGGTGGTGCTGGATGCGTGCAGGTATGCGGCGATGGGAATGAGCCCGAAGGAGATCGCGGAGGCGTTGGAGAACTCGAAGGATCTGGTGCGTTCCAGTTTTATCGTGGATAATCTGGATTTCCTGGCCAGGGCAGGGCAGGTCAGCCGGAAGATTGCCGACCTTACCCGTGCGATCATGGCCAGACCGGTGCTGGTAATGAAAAACGGAAAGCTTGGAGTAAAAAAGGTCTACTTCGGTACAAGAGAGCGGGCCTGGGTCAACTATATCAAAGATGTGCTGCGGTATCCGCATACCATTGATCCGGAGCGGCTGGTGATCACCTATGTGGGGCTGAACAGCCGTGAGCGGGAATGGATCCGTACGGAAGTAGAGAAGCATATGCATTTTGAACAGGTATACTACTATCAGGCATCTCCGGTCATTGCCGTTAACTGTGGCAGCGGAAGCTTTGCATTATTTGTAAAAACTATGGAGAAGTCTGCTTAAAAAAATAGACTTTTCCGGCAGGATTTGGTACAATATTAATATATTTGCAACAGAAACTAACTTTTTTATAAAGGAGATCAAGATTATGGAACTGATCAAAGTATTGTTTGCGAATGTCAGCAGTGATCCGGCTTTTCTGACCTATCTGCACCGGTACGGGGAACTGCAGCAGGATCCGGAGAGCGGTATGCAGTATGTTGTTTTCCAGGGAAAGCACGCGATCGCGGAAGGCGCACTCACCATTACCGTGGACAGTATGGAAGGCATGCGTACGCCGGTGAAGCTGATCTTCCCGATGAGTATGATCCTGAAGGTGGAAGTGGAACAGAGTATGGCACGTACCGGCGGTATCCGGTTATAAGAAAAACTAAGAGAAACGGTTATTTGGGGCAGCAGGTGGTATGCTGCCCTTTTGTGTATGGAGAATATATGACAGCGCTAGAAAGATTTTTGGAATATATGAGTTTTGATACGAAGTCGGACAGCGGAGTGGAAGAGTATCCCAGTACACCGGGGCAGAGAGTGCTGCTGGATCATCTGAAGAAGCAGCTGCGGGAGATGGGCGTTGCGGATGTGCGGCAGGATGAGAAGTATGGCTATGTGTATGCAGCAATCCCGTCGAACTGTCCGGAGCGTACGATCCCGGCCATCGGGTTTATCGCGCACGTGGATACCTCGGAGGCGATGAGCGGGAAGAATATCCGGTCGCGAGTGATCGAAGGTTTTGACGGGAAGGATATCGTGCTGAATGAAGAAGCCGGGATCGTGACAAGAATGGAAGACTTTCCGGAGATGAAGGAACTGGCGGGAAAGACGCTGGTGGTAACGGACGGAACGACGCTGCTGGGAGCGGATGACAAGGCCGGGGTGACGGAGATCATGGAAATGGCATCCTATTTCTGCGCGCATCCGGAAGAAAAACACGGGACGATCTGTATCGCCTTTACCGCAGATGAGGAAACCGGACGGGGCGTGGACTACTTCAATGTACAGAATTTCGGAGCGCATTATGCCTATACCGTGGATGGCGGGCGGCTGGGAGAATTGTCCGGGGAGAATTTTAATGCGGCAGGCGCAAAACTGACGGCACAGGGCAGGAGCGTGCATCCCGGGGATGCATACGGGAGAATGATCAATGCGCTGCAGGTGCTGATGGATCTGCATGCGCTGCTGCCGGAGAAGGAGCGGCCGGAGCATACCAGGGACCGGGAAGGCTTCTTTCATCTGACGGATATGAAAGGCGATGTGGAGCGCGCATCTTCGGAATACATCATCCGGGATCACGATGATCAGAAGTTTGAAGAGAAGAAGGCGTTGTTCCGGCAGGCCGTGGATACGGTCAATGCAAAGTACGGGGAAGGTACGCTGCATCTCGATCTGAATGACCAGTATTACAATATGAAAGGGCGGCTGGATGCGCACCCGGATGTGATGGAAAAGGCACGGACCGCGATGGAAAAATGCGGTGTGGAAGTACAGATCGAGCCGGTACGCGGCGGGACAGACGGCGCAAGGCTGACCTTTATGGGGCTGCCCTGTCCGAATCTGTGCACCGGCGGCGGCAATTTTCATGGAAAGCATGAGTATCTGTGTGTGGAAGATATGCTTTCAACCATTGAGATCCTGAAACAGCTGGTCAGGGAGTGGGAGGGTTAAGATATGTTAAACCGCTTGCGGGCACAATTTGTTGCGGCTGCTACGCTGGCTCTGATGCTGGCGCTGGCGATGATCATGGTGATCGGGTATTATATGGCTGCGGAAACCTTTGAGGCGCAGATCAATATGATCATCGATGCGCTCCTGCGTAATGAAGGCGAGATGCCGGAAGTGCGCATGGAATTTGAGGCGGCGGGGCGGCTGGTGGTCACACAGGAGCAGCAGTATGAAACCCGTTTCTTTTCGGTGATCCTGGATGGCGACGGGCATGAGGTCTATGCCAATACGCAATGGGTGGTCTCCGTGGATGATGATCAGGCGGGAGAGATCACGGAGCGGCTGCTGGCAAACGGGGATACGAAAGGCCGGATCACTTATAACGGCAGCATATTCTATTATAAATCCAAGATACGGCCGATGGGGGAGCGGCTCTATGTGTTTGTAGACTGCACTTCCAGATTGTGGCTTTTGCGGCAGGTTCTGCATTATCTGCTGGTGGTATCGCTGGTGATCCTGCTGTTCTTCAGTCTGATCCTGATCTTTTTATCCAAGCATGTGGTGAATCCGTTTATCCGCAACTCGGAAAAACAGAAGCAGTTCATTACTAATGCGAGCCACGAATTGAAAACGCCGCTTGCGGTGATCTCAGCGAATACGGAAATGACGGAGATGCTGGGCGGCAAAAATAAGTGGACGGAATCCACCATGCGGCAGGTGCAGCGTATGAACGCACTTGTATCGGAACTGGTGACGCTTTCCAAGCTGGATGAGAAGGATGAAGTGGTGCTTTCGAACGTGAATGCTTCGGAGATCGTGGAGGAACAGGCGGACAGTTTTGCGCAGGTGGTACTGTCGCAGGGCAAGCAGTTTGAAAAAGAGATCGAGCCGGAGATCACGGTCAAGGCGGAGAAGCGGGGCGTGCAGGAGCTGGCATCCATTCTGCTGGATAATGCCGCAAAATACTGCGATGACGGCGGGACGGTGAAGATCACGATGACGGCAAAGGGCGGGAAAGGCGCGCGGCTGGCTGTGACCAATTCCTACGCAGCGGGAGCCGGCGTGGATTACCGCAGGTTTTTTGAACGGTTTTACCGGGAAGATGAATCGCACAACAGCAAGAAGAGCGGTTTTGGCATCGGATTATCGATCGCGCAGGAAATCTGCAAGAAATTCGGGGCTAAGATACAGGTGAGCTATAAAGGCGGGGATATCACATTTGCGATACAGTTTAAGTGATATAGGATTAAGCGGTGATCCCCTGGGTTAAGACGTAGGCGCCGCCGGATTCACCGGAGATGACCAGCGTGGAGCCGACGGCCCGTAATTTGTTGCGCAGAAAAGAAATATACATCCAGACGGCTTCGGCATCGGCGCCGTCTTCGTTTTTCCAGAATTTTTCCAGCAGGTCCTCGGTGGAAAAAGCAATCCCGGGGTGGTTCATAAACTGCTCCATAAGGCGGGATTCACGGACGGCCAGACTGATGGAATTGCGGCAGGTGAGCTCGGATTTGGAAGTATCCAGGGTCAGATCCTGCAGTGTCACGATGCTGGGGCTGTACTGGCCGTGGCGTCTCGTCATTGCGCGGACTCTTGCCAGCAGTTCACCCATAGCAAAAGGTTTGGTCAGGTAATCATCGGCGCCTGCATCCAGGCCGGCGATGCGGTCATTTACCTCGGTTTTTGCCGTCAGAAAAAGAACCGGAGTGGTATTACCGGTCTTGCGGATCTCAGCTACCGCAGTCAGGCCGTCCATGACCGGCATCATGACATCCAGCAGAATGGCATCATAAGCATCGGCCCTGGTCTTTTCTACGGCTTCCAGGCCGTTGGTCACGGTGTCTACCGTATAGCCGGAGTGGGCGAGCATGGCGCTGACCACATCGGCAAGATCGATCTCATCTTCGGCAAGCAATATCTTCATAAAGCATCCTCTGTAACAAAAGAGTATATTAACTCCGTATCAGGTCCCGGATCGTCTGCATCGAAACATCACATGCGGCCAGTTCGTCGGCGCAGCGCTTTAATTCGGCACTGATCAGTTCCGGGTGACGGATATCTTTTTTGTATTTCATCTCATGTTCCAAAGCGGCCCAGGTGTCCATAGCGATCGTGCGCAGCTGGATCTCGGCAAAGTAGGTGCCGGGATAGTTCCCGTCTATATCCGGTTCGTCATCGGCTACGGAAAGGATCAGATGGTAGCTGCGGTAGCCGTTGGGCTTAGCCGCGCTGATATAATCCTTCTCTTCGACAACACTGCAGCCGGGAAGTCTTCGGAGTTCTTCTATATTATTATGGATGTCGTTGAGAAACAGGCAGACTATGCGGATGCCGATGGCATCATGAACTTCTTTTAAAGCGCTGTGCGCATCCTGCGGCAGACCGTCCTCGATGCATTTGGAACGCATGCTCTCCTCGGACTTGATACGCCAGGAAAGATGCTCAAACAGCTTCTTGCCGGTTTTATCGGTATAGGCATCACCATAGTTCCGGATCCGTTCGGTGACCCGGATAGCAATGTCATATAGTTTTTTTTCATATCCGCTGTAAATACTATCCATAACAATCCATCTGAAATGTAACTGTTCAGAACCCCCTTGTGGATTCACATAACTCCACAGTTTCATCATACCATGGCGTGCTAAGGCGGTCAAATGAAGAGTTTGTGAACAGGAAGGTGCAGGCACGGGCGGCAAAGATATTGTGAACATAAGGTAATTATGGTAAAATGACAGTGTTTTCAGTTGTTTTATTCAGTTCATAAACGGAATTTTTATTCTGCTTTTGAGTATATTTCAGGGGTGAGGTAAGAAGAATTGAAAGAAAGAGCGATACTAAAGAACCGTCTGTATCTGTATCTGACGGAGTTTTTTGCAGGAATGAGCGTGATGGCGGTGGAACTGGGCGCAAGCCGTCTTCTGGCGCCGTATTTTTCTTCGTCACAGATCGTATGGACCATCATCATCGGGACGATCATGATCGCGATGGCGCTGGGGAATGTCTATGGCGGACGGAGCGCGGACAAGGATCCGGATCCGGACAAACTGTACGGACGGATCATCATTGCGGCAATCTGGATCGCGCTGATCCCGGTGGCAGGGAAGTATATCATCATGGGGATCGCGGCGGCTATGATCTTTACGGTGAGTCACAATTTTCTGATCATCGCGGCTTTTGCTGCCTGTATGGTCGTGTTTGTATTTCCGTTGTTTCTGCTGGGGACGGTGACGCCTTCGCTGGTGAAATACTGCCTTCTGGTATCGGAACGGCAGGAGGGAGAAAAATCCGCGGAGGAAGGGCGGACGGTCGGCAACCTGAATGCATTCAATACCGTGGGCTCGATCATCGGCACCTTTGTTCCGACCTTTATCTCCATCCCGGCAGTGGGAACAGCCGTTACGTTTCTGATCTTTGCAGGGATCCTGCTTGTTCTGGCGATCGTGTATTTTGCCACTTCCAAAGTGTTTGTGAAGAAACTGCCGGTGGGGGCGGTCCTGTTTCTGCTGGCATGTATCTTCGGACACGACAGCAGCTTTGCTTTCTGGCAGAAAAATCTGACTTACGAGGGAGAATCCGTATACAACTATCTGCAGGTGTATGAGAATGAGCGGCAGGTGGCACTTTCCACGAACGTGCTTTTCGGGGTGCAGTCGGTGTACCGCAAGGAGAAGGAACTGACGGGGATGTACTATGATTATGCAATGGCAGCGGCGTATATGGCCGGCGTGAAAGAGAAGGATCATCTGGATGTGCTGATCCTCGGAATGGGTACCGGAACCTATGCGACACAGTGCCGCCGGTATTTCGGCAATATGGATATCACCGGTGTGGAGATCGATGAGAAGATCACGGCACTGGCGCGGGAATATTTTGAACTGCCGGAAGAAGTGCCGGTGATCACCTATGACGGGCGGGCATATCTGAATGCAGATGACGGCAGGTACGATTTGATCATGGTGGATGCATATCAGGATATCACGATCCCGTTTCAGATGTCTTCGGTGGAATTCTTTACGCAGGTGAAGGAGCATCTGAAAGAGGACGGCGTGATGGTCGTTAATATGAATATGCGCAGCAGTGAGGCCGGAAACATCACGGAATATCTGTCGGATACCATCGCTTCGGTATTTCCGGTGGTATATACCGCGGATGTGCAGGGATCGACGAACCGGGAATTGTTTGCAGCGGCGGATCCGGAGATCATGACACGGTTTTCGGAAGGTGTGGAAACAGAAGAAGCATCGGATCTGCACCGTATGATGGGAAATGTAGGAAAACTGCTGACCGCCTATGAAGGCGGGGAGCATATCATGACGGACGATCAGGCGCCGGTAGAACTCTTGGGGATGCGTGTGATCGACGGACTGATCTCGGGAGAAGTGGAGTTTTACCGGGAAGTATATGAAGAACAGGGGCTGGAAGGATTGCTGGAGTATTTATAATGGAGATCGGTACCTATCTGCAGCATATCAAAGAAGTAGTGGCAGAGTCCCCGACGATCATTGTGTATCTGATCGCCGGGCTTCTGCTTTTATTTGCAGGTCTTTATGTCTTTAAAGGCGTTCAGTTTGCGGTCTGCGCGCTGCTTGGCGGACTGCTCGGCATCGCGGTGCTGGATGTGACGGGACATACAGATCTGTATTATCTGGCCGGGATCCCGGCGCTGCTCTTCGGCATAGTCGGGGTGTGGAAGTACAAGGTGGCTTTATACATCGCCGGTTCCCTATGTACCTTTGGGGCGGTTTCGCTGTGGTTTCTGAAACGCGCGTACGCGATGGTGCGGGAGAGTGTGGCAGCGATCCCGGATGCGGATACGCTCCTGCGGCTGTGGGTGGAGCAGGTGAAAGAAAAGGGGGACCTTTCCGCGGCGGCAAAGATCGTGATCGGAGAGCAGACGGCATTGGTGCTGAATGAACTGAAGAATGCACTGCAGCTTCTGGAAAAGGGGTTTTTGATCGCGTTTCTGGCCGGTGTCGTGATCGGTGTGCTGGCGCTGCTCCTAGGTGACTATATCATTATCCTGTTTACGGCGGCCAGCGGGGCGATGCTGGTGATGAGCATGGCAGACCGGTTTTATGATGTGGAGCCGAAGACCTATAATATTGCATTGGCAGTACTGGCCGGAACAGGCATGCTGCTGCAGTGTCTGCACAAATGGGACCGGAAGAATGTGAAGAAGGAGAAAAAGGTCGGATCAGGGAAAAAGGGCAGGAAGGAACACCGGAGATAGAGTGATCCGGAGCAGGGATACCCCATTGTAGTATTCCGGCGATAGTGATATAATATATTTGGGTTTTGTTTTCCAATGGGGGCTGCTATGTATTCAGAAGAACAACTCAGGAAATTTCCATATTTTGCAAATGAGCTGAAGACGACCGCAAAGGAGTTTCTTCTGGATCCTTTGACCGGGATCGTATCGCGCCCGTATATCCTGGGCTTTGCCAAATATCTGATCGAATCCGACACGCCGTTCACTTATGCGATGCTGGATCTGGACAATTTCAAGTTTATCAATGATACCTACGGACATAAGGCGGGGGACGGTGTGTTGATGGCGGTTGCTGCCGGGCTGATCGATTTTATGGATGGTTTCGGCATCGTCGGACGGTTTGGCGGTGACGAACTGCTGATCATCAATCTGCGGGATCTGGAGTACGATGAAAAGAAGCAGTATCTTCTGGCGCTTTATGAGGAAGGTGTGGTGCTCCGCAAGAATATCGAGCTGGCTACCTGCAGTCCGTTTATCACGGGAACCCTGGGCTGCGCGTCCTATCCGGCGGATGCGAAGGATTATGACAGTCTCTTTTC